>Ga0073928_10001284_pt1 | contig 49562 bp, 43 predicted proteins | sample PaiPotPPA55metaG_FD_76969 | JGI IMG/M metagenome (GOLD analysis project Ga0073928, IMG submission 76969) | Iron sulfur acid spring bacterial and archeal communities from Banff, Canada, to study Microbial Dark Matter (Phase II) - Paint Pots PPA... ...
ACTCCGGACGTCGAGAGAAGAACGCGCCGGAGTTTGAGCGATTCACCAGTATCTCGGAAGCCGGCACACCCATCGGCCCGGTCGAAATCTGGATTCCCCTCGAACCACTTGGAAATGATTAGGGAGTCCGCCCCTTCCAGCCCTGCGCTCACCGAGTGCCCGGCCGGGGCAATATTTGATTCCAGCTTTGGCAACCTTAGGAGCCGTTGCATTTCGGGATTTCAGTCACGACAAGGCGGCCAGCGTTTACCGATGTGCATGCCTCGGATCACGGCTGAATCTCAACTGATGAGAACATGTAATGCACGCATTGAGGGCAGCTTCACAAAGACGTTTTGTGAATCTCAGACTGTGCGGCTCTCCACACAAGTTTTGGCCACATTATCGCGTCACAATGGTATCCCGGCCAGCTTATGATGTTTTGCGGTCGGCTCCTGCGAAGGGTTGGTATTGAAAAGGAGCAGGATAGGTTGGCCAGCTTACCGTGTTTTTGGCCGCTTTATGATGTCTTTGTCACGTACGCCGCAGCAGCATGAAAAATAACCCGTAATTTGGCCAAATGGCCAGCTTATGGGTTATTTGGTGCGAACGAACACCCCGAAACCCAGCGGAACCAGAGTCGCCCTCCTCCCATGCAAGGCGCCCCTATGCGCGCTCCGGCGGCTGCCCCAATCGATGAGGAATAACTGGGATTATGGAGACTCGGTGATCGGCGCCGCATGTAATCCTCAAAAAGTACAGGGAAGGACGCGCTGACTCGCACATCTTCGACATCACGGGACAAGACATTTCGTTTTCTCGGGGACCAAGATCTTCGGGCCTTAGTCGGCAGACTGTGTGAGGCCGAACTGCGCAGAAACGGGTTCTCACCCTTGGCCGTCAGGTGGGGTGGAGACCAGAATTCGGCAGATGGGGGCCTGGATGTTCGGGTCGCCCTCCGCAACGATCGCTCCACCTGGCAGTGCAATTGTCCGTCGCGATGTCGGATATCAGGTCAAAGTCGAGGACATGCCGCGAGGCAAGATTCTCACCGAGATGAGATCCAACGACGCGCTACGTGAGTACATGGGTGGGAGCGACAGGAGCCACATTGGCTAACATTGCTGTATCGAGCTCGTTGAGACTCTCAGCTTTGCCGATCCAGCCGTCGTCGGCAAGCCACTCCTGCACAATTTTCTGCGCGTGCTTACACTCCTCTCCTTTCAGAGTGGCTCCTTGATTCCGCTGCCGTAAAAACGCTCGCTCGATTGCGTCAAGTTCGAAACAGCTTTCCGTCGCTGTTCCATCTCCTCGGCATCGGGCATTATCAGGCGCATCTGGTCTTTGGTGACGTTGTGATTGTAAGTGCGCGCCTCGAGGTTGAACCCCTCGGTCTGCGCCCAGTCGGGCAGCGAGGCGCGGAAGGCCGCTCGCTGGCTGGTCGTGACTTTGTAGGCGAAGGCGATGAAGAAGTTGAGCGGCATGTTGACCGCCGAGTAGACGCCCCCGGTGTTGCGGAATGTGTCCTCAGGGCCATTGGGGGTGTTGACAGTGGGTTGGTCGCCGCCGTTTTCGAGTGGGGCCGTACTTGTTCTGCCGGATGGAAGCTACATCGAATTCCGTTTGTCCGCGGTCGTTGGCTGAACGGCTGTTGGCGATTGAGGCCGGCTCACGGATTCATTCTGGGCCCCGATCGCGACTGGCATGGCGATAGCCATCCATCCAGCCGCTAGCAAACGCGTTCTATTGATAGTCAGTTTGCGTAAAATTTGTTCGGCCATTCGAAACTCCTTTCGTTGAGATCAGCATTCGAGACCTCCGACGCGCGCACCAAAGGAGATTCGCAGGAGAATTTAACTGTAGCCAACTTTTGAAGTCACCGATTCGGGCGAGGCTAATTGTTTCCTGGAATTTACCTGAAAAACGTATGGTCCGCCGTGTGTTGAAAGCTGAGGCTGCTGCGCTTACGGCACCACTGTAATGGGTGCTTTCCAGAACGCACTTTTTTGCCCTGTCGGATCCAGTACCGTGATCTGACAGTCATACTCTCCCGGAGGAAGCGGTTCCAGAGCGACTGTGAAGCGCAATGGCAGCGTGTTTAGGGAGTTGTTCATCGAGTTTCCCGCCTCCATCGCGTGCGTCTCGAACACCTTCGTCTGCCCCTGGTAGAAGCTCACAAACGCAATGAGCGGCTGCACAGTTGGCACAGCCTGCTCGTAGGCCTGCAGATAGACGTACAAGTCGCGACTCTTGCTAAAGACCCGCGTCACGCTCGGAATCAGCTTCTGGCCATTCATTACCAGCGGGTCCGCCGCCTCTTCCTTCGCCCGCTCCTTCTGCTTCGACGCGTTATAGATCGCCTCTTTCAACTCCGCGCGCTGTGCACTCAACACCACCGAGCTGATCGCCACCCGCTTGGTCTCTTTATTCAGGTTGGGAATCACGAACGAGGTCTGAAATGTTCCGATCCTGCCCGTCTCATCGTCGCGCGCCAGGAATTTGATGCTGTACTTGCCCGGCAGCAGAGTAAATCCTGTGTCATATTCCACCGGCCTTTTCGCCAGCTCCGCCGCGGTCGCATCGCTCAGCTTGATGTTCACGTTGTCACGCAAATTCTGCACCGTCGCGTTATTGCCGACCTCGTCCTTCACCTCCAGCAGAAAATCGACTAGCGTATGCTGCGCCCCACCTTTCTTCGCCAGCGCCAACTCACGTCCCGGAATCTTCACCACCACCGGCACAAAATACTCCGCACGATTCAGTTGGAAGTAGTTGATCTCCATCGCAATCGTCAGCTCCGTCACCGGATCGCCCAGCATCAGCGCATCCTCGAGCTGCCGCTCCTTATCCGCCGCGGTAAACGCGCCGAACTGCTTGCCCGCGTAATATCCCAGCCTGTAATCCAGGTTCGCCGCCAGCTCCGGTTTCACTGAGATCTTGATCTTCCTGAACCTTCCATCCAGCGTCGTATTCGTCGTGTAGTAGCCGATGATGTAGTAGCTCGTCGTACTCTGCTGCGCTTGCACAATTCCCCGCGTCAGGTCGTTATAGTCCAGCAGCGCCTTGCCGCCTGTATCTCCCGCCAGCGCAAACAACGTATCCTGCGACTGCTGCAGCCGCGTTGTCACCGCCAGCGCCGCAGTGCCCGAATACATCGCCGAATTACCGGGCGAGCCCTGCGTCGCATCTCCCAGCGGAGCCTGTGCCACCAGCCCGCGCGCATCGATCGGCCAGAACGATACCCCCGATCGGATCGCCTCATCCACCGTCGCATGCAGCTGGGCCTGGTTATCCACCCCATGCAGCGTCAAACCGCTTGCAAAATAGATCAGCACCTTCTTCTCGCTCAGCCGCCCCAGCATCTTCGCCGCCGTCTGCAGCGCAGAGAGCTGCCGGTCCGTATTGAACAAGTTGAACTCCCCGCTATCCTGCCCAAATGCAGCTCCGACATCCGCCGTGCTTACATCGTTCGTTATGTCTTCCGACTGCTGATTCTCCCCCGCAATCAGTGTCTCCATGATGCTCAACAACTTATTGTGATCGTCCGTAAAATCCTGCAGCACATCCACCGATCCGCCGCCATACCGAAGTATCGACACCAGGTCCGACGACGTCATCTGCGTCCGCACAAACTTCTCTGCCGCCTCCAGCGCCCGCACCTTGTCCTCCGGAGGCATCGCCGTCAGGTCGAAGTAGATCGAGATCAGCCGCTTATTTCTATACTTGACGTCTCCCGGCTTCTCCGCCGCGATCTGCGTCACCGCCAGCCGGTTGTACACCACCACGTTCTCCGGAGCCGGTTTCGCATTCTTCTCCGGCGCCACCGGCAGCTCCTGATACTCGCAGAAGCTGATGTGCTGCTCCACCCCGTTCTCGGTGACCGTGAAGTCCTTCGCCGCCAGCCCGTTGATCGACTTGCCCTGTTTGTCTTTTACATTCACCGCTTCGATCACCAGCTTCGACGTCACCGACAACGTATACGTCCCAGCTCCACCCGGCTGCGTATTCTGCCCAACCACCTGCGCCCCCGCGCTCAGGGCACCGGCCAGTAGCATCGAGATCAAAACGCGCCATCTCATATCAGAACCTCAGTCGCAGCGAAGTCTGCACGCTGCGCATCGCATTAGCCGCCAACGGCAGCCCGAACTGCGTGTTGTTGATATTTGAAATCCAGCTCGTATACGAGACATGATTGAAAGCATTCGTCGCGGCAATCTGCGCATCCAGATTCACCTTCGCATCCAGCCGGAACGTTCGCACCATCGCAGCATTGAGGCTGAACTGGCTCGGCCCCGTAATCCCGTCTCTGCGCGCATTCCCCCACTGCCCCGCAGCCGGCGGAGCATACGCCGCCGGATTCAGAAACAACCCCGCTGGCGCAGCATACAGCGGCGCACCCGTAACATTCGGCCGCACAAACGCCGAGTACCCTGCTACCGTCACCGAAGAATCGATCGGTGTCTGCGGCAGCCCGGTCCCCACATTGATCTGCGTCTGCACCGTCCACTCCTTATACAGCCGCCCCCGCCAACCGGAAAGCAGCGTGCCGCCGCTCATGCCCATTCCCGTTGTGTACTGCACCACCATATTCACCAGGTGCCTCTGGTCAAATGTCGAAAGACCACGTTCTGCACGTAGATTGCGCCAGTCCTGCGCAATTGTCGGCGGAGCCGAGCTCGTTGTCGTGGTCTGGGTCGAGGAACTGGACTGTCCACTCGTTGTCGTTGAGCCCTGGGTTGTCGTCGAGCCCTGCGTCACCGCGCCACCACCCAGCGCCGAATCATCATCGATCGACTTCGAGTACGTGTACAACACCGTTGCCGTAAACCCGCTGTGCAATCTCCTCCGCAACTGTACCTGCGCCGCCTCGCGCGTCGAGTTCCCATTCGACGTCAGATACTCAAACCCCACCGGACAGCTCGGGCATGGATTCACCGCACCCGCAGGATTCGTATTGGGCAGGAACAACTGCCCCCCGCGTGTCCCCTTGATCCCCATATATGTCGCCAGCAACTGTAGCGACCCCGGCAGATCCCTCTGCACCTTCAAATTCCACGTCTGGGCATACCCCACGCGATAGTTCGGGTCCACTCCAAACGTCTGCGCCGTCGATCCCGGACAAAGATTGAACCCACTGGCCAGCGTCAGCGGACACGTTGCGCTATTCTGCACCGTCAAACTCTTCGCCAGCGGAGCCTGCTGCGCCATCTGAATTGCAATCCCTTGGTACACTGACGTGTCGTACGTGATCCCGTATCCTCCGCTCACCACCATCGACGATCCCGGAATCGGCCGCATCGACACACCGATTCGCGGCTCAATGCCACTCCTGTCCGGCCGCATCAGCGAGCTCGGATAACGTTGGCCGGTCAAAGCCCCCGTCGGATTGCTGGCCAGCACAGGAGCCACCGCCGAGAACGCAGAGGCCACATCCAGGTTCACCAGCCGCTCCTTCAGCTCCGTCACCGGCGCACCGTACTCCCAACGCGCACCTACGTTGATCGTCAACTGCGGATTCACTCTCCAATCGTCGTTCACATAAGCGTCGTACACTGACTGCCGCAGATACTTATCCGCATTCCCAAACGAAACCGTGCTCGCATCCGGTACCCCGAGTAGAAAATCAGCAATATCCGATCCGCTTCCCGCCGCAGTCCCCGACGTCGCCAAGCCCGTAAAGCTGAACGTCCCGCGCGGATTCGCCTGCGAAATATAGTTGAACTGCTGCCGCCGGAAGTCGAATCCCGCCGACACATTGTGCGGAGCCTTCGTCCATCTTCCGATGAACGAAATTCCATTCGTCTCATTGCGCGTGAACGAGCTTACCCCATCGGTCAACGATGCCAGTCCGCTTGAGAACGCCAGCGTCGGCGGACCCCAGTCCATCGGCACCTGGCTGTTGCCCGTAATACCCGCCTGTCCCGAAACATTCGCGCGATTCTGCCAGTAAGGCGTCAGCCGGTTCGACTGCCTGCTGAACTGATACCCAAGGTTCATTCGCAGACGCGCGTTGAACGTATGCGCCCAGTTAATCTTGCTCGCCAGTCCCAACCGATTCGTCGCGTCTACAAACCCAAGCAGATTCGTGCTGCTAAAGCGTGTGCTAGTCGCCGCGAACGTTCCCGTAAGCTGGTCCCTGCGTCCAATCGTCTTGCTGACATTCGAGTCCAGCGCATCCGCGTGCGTATCCGTAATCAGCGGAACCTGGTAGTTATAACGAGCATTCCCGGAGAAGTTCGGCAACGGATACAACTTCAGCAACGCCTGCGCCTGTGCGCTCACCGGCACTTTGTTTCCCGGATACGGCAGCCCCGTCACCGGGTTGTAGATCACCAGCGGCTGCCCCTGCGCGTTCACCTGCCCAGAAAGATCGCCGCTCCTCACCGTCACATCCGGCACCAGCCCCGGAGTCGTCACCGCAACACCATTTTGCGTCCGCTGATACCCCACAAAGATATTCGGACCATTCCTCAGCACACCCGGAATCTTCAGCGGCCCCTGCAACGCAAACCCGCCCGTAATCTGGCTGGTCTGTGGCTTCGAAGTATTAACACCGGCCAGCGAGTACGACCGCGCATCCAGCGCCGAGTTATCCACCCGCACATTCAGCATGAAGTTGTAGAGCGACTTCCCGCTGGCCGTATTCCCAAACCGCTGCGCCAGGGTGAACTGCGATGTCGCCGCGTTATTCACACTCCCGTTCACGAGCAGCCCATCCGCCGCGCGCTGCGCCGTCTCCTCCGGCACCACTGGCGGCGCCTGCCCAGCCTGCGGCTTCGGAGCATCGCTCGTCTTCTTCGGCTCACTCCTTGCCTGTATCACCGTAATATCAGCACTCTGCACCGGCTTCAGCGCTGTCCGTATCGCATCCAGCGACATCAACCGCAGCTCCCACTTCACCGTCGCCGCGTCCGAACCGATCACCACATCCTGCTTGATCGGAGAGTACCCCGTCATCTCCACTACAATCGTCGCCGATCCATCCGCCAGCGCCGGGAACGAATAGAACCCCTGCAAATCTGTAACCGTGACGAACTTTTTTCCCCCCTGCGTCACCGTCACCGTCGCGCCCGGAACCGGAAACCCGCCATTGCTCACCAGCCCGTGATGCTCCGCAGCCATCGCCAAGCACGGCACAGCAAGGAGTGCCGCCAGGCACAGGCGCCTCAGCACTCGCTTCACGGCCCGCACCGTTGAGTCTCCCATCAGTTTTCCGAAGGCATCTCGACGTGATCGACTACGACGGTGTCCACAGGCCCCTTCGCCGGCTCCAGTTTGAGTCCCAACTGTTCCTGCAGCGCCGTGAAGAGCGAAGGCTTGGCGCTCTCACCCGTCACATCCTTTCCCGTATCGGCGATCTCATCCGGCGACCACTGCAGCGAGAGGTCATACTTTCCCTTCAGCCCCGTCTTGTCCTCTACGATGCGGTGCACCTGCCGGCTCAGCTGCGATGCCAGGGCCGCGATCGTAATCCCTTGCCCCGTGAGCGAGTCACCCCGCATCATCATCATCCCCGAGTGCGAGACCCCATCCGGTCCCTTCATGCCGTTCGGATACGTATCGTTCGGATCGGCATATTTCAGCTTGAATCCGCCCTTCGCAATCACCAGCGCATACATCGAAAGCTCCTTACTCTCGCGATGAATCTTCAGCTTGAAACGATCGGCCAGCATCGCCTGCAACATGAGTTGCCGCTTCTCGTTGGCCTCTTGCAACGAAAGCTTCTTGAACGCCGCAACCGTCTCCTCATCCATCTTCGCCTCAACATCGAACCTTGCCGAAGCCACCGGACCGGATAGCCCCAACACCTGGTCCTCCGTCTTGAGGCTATATGCATGAGTGATCATCGACTTCAGCGAAACGTTCTGCGCCGAATATCGATCCGGCGACACTTGTATCCGCGTCATCTGAGCGTTCGGATCATGAGGCTTGATCGATACCGCATCGAACGCCGGCGCCGCAGCATCCGCGCTCTGCCCGAACACCGGCAGAGCTACAGTTACCCAGACCGCCGCAATCAGCAACCATCGTCTCGGCATATCTTGACTCATCTCACGGCCACTAATTCGCCGAAGGTTTCTCCACATGGTCGATCGCAATCACGTCCACCGCCGTCTTTTCCGCATCCAGCTTCAGCCCCAGCTGCTGCTGGAACGCCTGGAATAAATCCGGAAAGCTCTCCGTAGTGTCGGGAGCCGGCGCCGTACTGCCACTCGAGCCAGAACTGCTGCCGGAGGCCGCCGCCGCAGGTCCCGGCAGCTTCGGCGGATGCCCATGGAACTGCGTCTCATCCGGCGTAAACTTCACCACCAGGTCAAACTTGTCCTTCAGCTCGGTGCGGTCCACCACTGGCCGGTCCAGGACGATGATCTGCAGAAATCCCGTTAGATCCGCCATCGTCCCATTGATCATGTTCAACATCAAGCCTCCCGTCATCGGCCTGAAGCCAATGCCCGGCAGCGGTCCCTTCCTCTCTGTCGGGGTCAGCTTTTGCCCGCTCTTCGCCACCGTCAGGACATATGCCGACATGTCCCGCTTCTCCTTGTGAAAGGTCAACTTGAAGCGATCCGCCAGCAGCTTCCGGATCATGCTCCTCACCTGCTCCGGATTCGGCGCGCCATCAATATCCGGCACCGCCGCGATGTCGTACCGGTCTTTGTCCAGCCAGTCCGGTCCACCCACAATCTGCTTCGCCTGCACCTCATACGAGAACGAGATCAGGTCCTGCAGCGACGAAGCGCGCGTCGCAAAGTTTCGCCCATTTACTGTCAGTCCCTGCATGCTTGTCGCGCCCGAGTCGTTGGGCTTGATCGTCGCCACATCGAACGACGGGTCCGCATCCGCTGGCATCAGCTTCAATGGTGGCGGCGGTGCCGGTATCTCCCACGCCGTCTCCTTCGTCGCGCGCACAAACGTTAGCGGCAGCGGATTTGGTCCCTGCGTCCACGTTCCCACTATCGAGTTTCCATCCGCGCTCAGCTTCCCCTCGTAGTTGCCGCCGATCAGGTCGACTGCATACTTCACCGTCGATCCATCCGTCGTGATCGACGTTGCTGTGATCGGCATCGCGCCCTGGTCGATGCTGTACATCTTCGCAGCCCAGCCTTTGTCCGTCTTCGTGACCCTAAGGATCGTCCGCAACGCCCGTTGCGCCTGCAACGTCCCCTGCCAGTCTCCGGAGATATCACCCTTCGCATGCGTCTCGCTTGCAGGCGCGGTGCTCGTTTGCGCCTGACTCGCCGGTGCAACCTGTGCCACAATCGACTTGCCCCCTACAACCATTACACCCAACAGCAGAAAAATGCCGGCAAAACCTAACCGGCGCGCAACTTGTTCAATCGTCATATCCGCTCTCCGTCGACAAGGGAATCATTGGTTCCCGACACAGGCCAAAACCTTCTCGGGAGATTACAAATACGCATTACTTTTTACCGGGTTCCACTCTATGGACGTTTTCACTAAAGTTTAGTTCCCATCGGGGAAGAAATATTTCGACCCATTTTAGCGGTCAACTCAATCTTGAACCTCTTCTGCCCAACGACAAACGAAATGTTTCGCCTTCCGACGATATGATGGCGGCTTCTCGACGCCGGCAGAGCTGACTTCGTATGAGCGCTCTAGGTCGTTTGAAGCTGCGAGTGGGCGCGCTGGAGAATACCTGCGGAGGCTTCGAGGTTTTTTTGCTCGGCCTCGTTGAGGTGCAGTTCGAGGACAGATTCGACGCCGCAATTCCCGACGATGCAGGGGGTGCTGAGAGACACGTCGTAGAGACCGTATTGGCCGGCCATCAGGGTCGAAACCATGAGGACGGAGCGCTCGTCGCGGAGGATAGCCTCGCAGATGCGCCTGACATAGGCGGCGATGGCGAAGCAGGTGTTGCCTTTGAGGGTGGCGACCTCCGGACCAGCATGGCGGACGCTGCTTAAGAGCTCTTCCTGTCCCGGGAGGGTATCTGCTCCAGGGTAGAGGGCGAGCGGGATGCCTGCAACCTGGGCTGCGCTCCATACGGCGACCGAGGAGTCTCCGTGCTCGCCGATGACGGCTGCGTGGACGGAGCGTGGATCTACGTTGAGCTTTTCGCCGAGGATGTGGCGTAAGCGCTCGGTGTCAAGGAGAGTGCCGGAGCCGATAATCTGGGTGACAGGCAGGCCCGATTCTTTCTGGGTGATGAAAGTAAGGACATCGACAGGGTTCGTCGCGATTAGAAGAACGCCGTCGAAGCCTTCGGCCATGAGCTTCTGGACGCAGCTGCGGACGATGACGACGTTGCCCGCCAGCATGTCGAGGCGCGAGCCGCTGAACTTTGCTGGTATGCCAACGGTCATGATGACGATGGAGCTTACCGCCGCGTCCTTGTAGGTGCCGGCGAAGATTTTGACGGGAGTGCCAAGGGGGACTGCTTGCTGGAGATCCAGGGGCCTCGCCGTGAACGTGGTCTTCTGTGTCACCGATGAGAATGATTTCGCGAGCGAGGTGGTTCTGCAGGATGGCGTAGGCACAGGAGGTTCCGACGTGGCCGCATCCGATGATGGAGATGCGTGTGCGGAGAGAGGGCATGGCGGTGTCCTTTCGTTGCTGCAACATTGCCAGCGGTGTGCGGATGTATCTTACGCCATGTTTATTGCCGGAGTTCGACCTCGGTGGCGCCTTGGCCGCCCTGGTTTTGCGGTGGTTCGGTGATGGTGGTGACGTGGGGGTGGCTGCGGAGGTATTCGCGCAGCGTGCGGCGGAGGACGCCCATGCCGGTGCCGTGCACGATGCGAATGCGGGGCAGGCCGGCAAGGAAGGCGCGGTCGAGGAAGCGCTCGACTTCGGTCTGGGCCTCATCGGCAGTGCGGCCGATTACATTTATCTCTGAAGCCATATAGTCGGTGTCGTTGTTGGCCGTGCCGACGGTGACACCACCGCGCTTGCGGGCAGCCTCGAGCGGCGTGACTACCTTGACGGACTCGACTTCGGCGATGTCGTCAATGGCGGCGCGCATCTTCATGGGGCCTATGGAGGCTTCGAAGGTCTTGGGGTCGCCGCCAGGGCCACGTTCCAAGATGCGTTCGACGCGGGCCTGACGGCCAAGGGATTTGAGTTTGACGAGGTCGCCGGCCTTGATGCCCTTGGGGATGTGGGGCTGCGCGGCGGGGTCGTTCCTGTCGGCTCGCGTGGTATGGGCGACGACGGTGGAGTTGAACCGTTCAGAGAATTCACGGCGGAGTGTGGCCATGCGACGGTCGGAATCGCGGGCGATCTTTTGTGCGAGGGCCTTGTCGTCGATGGCCTTGACGGTCTCGCGGAGTTGGTAGGCGAAGTCTTCAATCAAGGAGTTGAGCTTGGCCTCGAGCTCTTTGGTGCGGGCCTTTTGTTCCACGCGGCCTTCGACTTCAAGGCGAGCCTTTTCGCGGGAGAGTTCGCGCTCGCGTTGCTGGAGGGTTTCGCGTTCGACGGTGGCGGCAGTGAGCTGGTCATGGAGTTGGTCGAGGAAGGCGCCGATGTCTGCGGTTTGGGTGGTCATCTGGGTACGGGCGGCTGTGATGATTTCTTTTTGCAAACCAAGCCGCTCAGCGATGTTGAGGCCGGCGGAGGCCCCAGGAACGCCGAGACGTAACTCGTAGGTGGGAGTGAGGGTTTGGTGGTCGAAGCCGACGGCGGCGTTGAGGACACCGGGATGGTTGGCCGCGTAGACCTTGAGCGAGGTGAGGTGGGTAGTGATGCAACACCAAGCGTCGATGGCGAGGAAGTGCGAGGCGATGGCTACAGCCAGGGCAGCGCCCTCTTCCGGGTCAGTGGCGGACCCCAGCTCGTCAAGGAGGACGAGGGAGTCGGCGGTGGCTTCGCGGGAGATGCGGTCGAGGTTGACGACGTGGGCGGAGAAGCTGGAGAGATCGCGCTCGATAGATTGCGCGTCGCCGATGTCGGCGTAGATGCTGGTGAGAAGGGGGAGATTTGCTTCCTCGGCAGGGACGGGGATGCCTGACTGGGCCATGAGCGCAAGCAGGCCAAGTGTTTTGAGCGAGACAGTTTTGCCGCCGGTGTTGGGGCCGCTGATGATGAGCTGTTTTGTTTCGGGCGGAAGGATGATTGTGAGCGGGATCGGAGTTTGAGGCTCTTCGTCTGCCTCTAATGCTGTGGCGCGCATGCGGAGTTCGAGGAGCGGGTGCCGGGCTGCGGTGAGGGACAACTCCTGCGCAAAGGTGGGGCGGACACAGTTGAGAGTGATGGCGAATCGGGCGCGGGCGAAGTGGGATTCAACTTCGGCGAGGACGCAGGCACCGAGGTGGATCGCCGTGGCATTCTCGCCGAGCGCACGGGTCATGGTGACAAGAATGCGGTGGATCTCGGATTGCTCTTCGTCGAGGAGGCGAACGAGTTCGTTGTTCTGCTCGATGGTTTCGAGGGGTTCGACGAAGACAGTTTGGCCGGAGGAAGACGAGCCGTGGATGACGCCCGGGACCTTGCGTTTAAACTCGGCTTTGACCGGGATAACGAAGCGGTCGCCACGAATGGTGATGAGGTCTTCCTGAGTGCTGCCTCCTTCGCTCAAGCCGCGCAGGGATTTGCGAAGACTCTCTTCGATAGCGCGGTGCTGGCGCTCCATGGCGCGACGGATGCGCCGGAGTTCAGGGGATGCGTCGTCACTGAGGCTGCCGTCGGGTTCGATCTTGCCGCGTAAAAGACGCAGGAGTGGAGCGAGGTCGTGGTGGAGAAGTTGTGACGAAAGCTCGACGATGCTGGGCCACTCAAAGCGAGTGCCATTGGCGGGAGGCTCGAGGAGGTTACGCCATGCGGCAATACGCTCGACGACAGCGAGGAGGTCGCGAATCTCGGTGGATTCGAGGGCAGCACCGTCGATGCGGGCCTTGTCAAGAAGAGTCGTGGGATCAAAGAGGCCGTGGAACTCGAAGCTGCCGCCGCGGGTGAGCATGGTGCGCACCTCGGCGGTGCGCTGCTGCTGCTGGTCGATCCAGGCGAGATCGGCGCTGGGTTCGAGTGCGAGGACCCAGGCGCGGCCCAAGGGCGAGATGGTGCGACCAGCGATGTGGTCACGGAGGCGTGGCCATTCGAGCGCCGCTGCGCTTGATTCGAGCAGGGGCGAGGGGATAATCGGCAATAGTTCTGGTGCATTCACTCCTTTTATCGTACCCTCGCAGGGAACCGCTGATCGCGAGAGTGCGTAGCAGATAGAGCGCAGGGCCGGCGCCTTAGGTATTCGGAGGTGTGAGATGGTGTGTCAGGCATGTGGAACTCCAGTCGCGGAAGGTGTTCATTTTTGTTCAAAGTGCGGTGCGCAGGTTGTTGCGACTCAGCCAATGTACCCGCAGCCGCCTATGCCGATGTACGTGCCGCGAGTGCAGCGAAATCTGCAGACTCTGGGCATCTTGTGGTGTGTGCTGGGAGTGTACCGGGTGGTTAGTGGCTTGATCGGCATACTTTTTCTGCGCGCCTTTACGACGCACAATTTTGGTAACGATGGATGGATGTTCGGCGGCCGCTGGCATGGACCTTTCACACCGATGTGGATGGGTGGTCTGTGGCCGGTGATAGCAGTCGCGACAGTCTTTGCGGCAGCCCTTGCGCTGATAGCGGGATTCGGCCTGCTGAATCGCAGACCGTGGGGCAGAATCGTGGCGATCATCGCCGCAATTTTGGCATTGATCAAATTCCCCTTTGGTACGGCACTTGGCATCTATACGCTATGGGTACTGGCGCCGGGAGCCTCCGGTCTTGAGTACGACGCGATTGCGGATCGAAGCTGAGGGTCGCCGTTATTTCACAGCAAGTGCGATACAAGCCATCGGATTAGCGAGGATTCTCCTGGCGTTCGCGTTTCTTCACGCCATTATGTTTTCGAATTTTGTCCGCCACCACTCCGCCACCGGCGCCAGCCGCACCTCCAATGAGTGCGCCTTTACCACCCCCCATAAGGCCACCTACGACAGCTCCGCCAGCCGCTGAACCGCCCACAACCTTTGCTGTAGTGTGATGACGCTTGTCGTGCGCATCCTGCTCTCTTTGTGCCTCGCGATGCTGCGCCGGAGTCTGTGCCAGCGCGATGATGGGCTGGGAGAGAATGGTTGCAAAGATAGCGTGAGATGCAATGAATTTAAGCTTCGTCATTCTTCACCTCCTGCAGAGCAAAGTCGCTACCTGAAAGGGTCTGATGCGCACACGGCTGACATGGGTGCCCCAAAACGGAAGTTTGACGTGTGGTCGTAAACTAAAGATATGAACTTTCCTATCACGCGTTTGCGCCGTCTGCGCCGTACGGAGGCGATGCGGTCGCTGGTTCGCGAGACCCATCTGCATCCAGGAGCGCTGATCTATCCACTTTTTATCTGTCCCGGCGAAGGGGTTCGCAAAGAGATCGGCTCCATGCCCGGGGTCTTCAATCTGTCGATCGACGAAGCGGTGAAGGAGGCGGAGGCGTGCGCTTCGCTTGGGATCGGTGGGCTGCTACTGTTCGGCCTGCCGGCGGAAAAGGATGAGCAGGCGAGTGGGGCATGGGCCGAAGATGGCGTCGTGCAGACGGCGCTCAAGGAGTTGAAGAAGAACGGCAAGCTGGATTCGCTCGTGATGATCGCGGATGTCTGTCTGTGTGAGTACACCTCGCACGGGCACTGCGGCGTCGTTGCGCGGGACGGCGACCACTATGAGATTGAGAATGATTCGAGTGTTGCGTTGATTGCGAAGACAGCGGTGTCACTCGCCAAGGCTGGCGCAGATATCGTGGCTCCGTCGGATATGATGGACGGCCGCGTCGAGGCAATTCGCGATGCTCTAGACGCCGGCGGGCATGAGCAGATTCCAGTGATGAGCTATGCGTCGAAGTTTGCGTCGGCCTTCTACGGGCCGTTTCGCGAAGCAGCAGATTCGGCTCCTCAGTTCGGCGATCGTCGCAGCTATCAGATGGATGGCGCGAACCTACGCGAGGCGATGCGCGAGATCGACCAGGACATTGCTGAGGGCGCGGACATGCTGCTGATGAAACCTGCGATGCCGTATCTCGATGTAATTCGCGCTGCACGGGAGCGTTATGATCTGCCGATGGGGGCATATCAAGTGTCGGGCGAATACTCCATGTTGCATGCGGCGTTTCAGCGGGGGTGGCTGGAGCAGGAACGCGCGATGATGGAGTCGCTGCTGTCGATACGGCGGGCCGGCGCCGACTTTATTGTGACGTACTTCGCGAAGGATGCGGCGAAGGTGCTGGGCTAGAAGCAATCGAAGGATAGGCTGTCGCATGGCGCGAATCGCAATCGTTGGCGTTGGAGCAATCGGAGGGGTGGCGGCCGCTTTGTTGCAGCGGGCCGGCGGTCATGAACTACTTCTGTGCACGCGTCGTCCGTTGTTGAGGCTTTCGGTCGACACCCCGGATGGCATTGTCAGTGTCGATGGGACCTTTGTGACTGACACCAGCGAGGCGTTGGAGGTCGACTGGGTGATTGTCGCTACAAAGGCCTATGACGTTGCCGGAGCGGCAAAGTGGCTGGAACGGCTATGCTCAAATGGCGCTCCTGTAGCCGTCCTGCAAAACGGAGTAGAACATCGTGAACGCTTTGCGCTGTACGTGGCGACGGAGAAGATACTGCCTGTGATGGTAGACTGCCCGGCCGAGCGTCAGACCCCTGATCGAGTCCGCCAGCGCGGAGTGATGCACCTGAAGGTGCCGGACAACGCGATGGGCCGCGAGTTCGTGGCCTTGTTTGCGGGAACGCCGGCGGACGCCACAGTGGTGCCCGATTTTCTAAGCGTCGTCTGGCGAAAGCTATGTTTCAACTCGGCAGGTGTGCTATCGGCATTGGTGCTGCAACCCGCCGGTGTAGTGCGAGGAGAGGCTCTCGGAGACCTAGCACTGCAGATCATTCGCGAATGTGCCGCTGTGGCGCGGGCTGAAGGGGCACATCTTGAAGAAAATGTCGCCGAAGTAGTGCTGGCGGCCGCTCGGGCAGCCCCGGCCGATTCGATCAATTCCATGCTGGCCGATCGGCAGGCAGGCCGTCCCGTAGAGATTGATGCGCGGAATGGCGTGATCGTTCGGCTGGGGCGGAAGCACGGAATCGCCACACCCGCCAACAGCATGGCAGTTGCGTTGATGGAAGCGATGATCGCAAGGAGTTAAAAGCTACTTCATGGACGAATTACTCTTCTGAAGAGTCTTCAGGAGGCAATGGCGTGATGACGACGCCGGTTCCGAGCTCCTGCTCGACGAACTCGATATCGGTGGGTTCAACGTAGCGGATGTTGTAGTTGGCAAGGGTGCTGGCAGCGAGGTAGAGGTTCGAACCCGGAACGGGCGTCCAGTATTCTTCGGTGTCCTTGGAGATGTTGCTGGCGCGATCGCGGGCCATCTGGTCGCGGCGGAAGCGCTGGGCGTTGATAAGAAAAATACCCTCGAGTTTGCCGTCCTGGTCGGTGAACCAGTTCACAAGACGACCACGGTAGAGAATCTCGAGGGTGGAAAGAGCGTCGATCTCCACGACGGTCCTGGGGTCGTCGGAGCGCAGGGAAAGAGTGGTGAAAAGGACCTGCCACTCCGAGACGTTTTTGAGCAGGAAGCGATCGCAAAAGGCGCGGAGAAAGGAGCCGTCGGGGTAGTCCCCGTAGCTGCGGATCACCCGACCGGTCTGCCAGCCCTCGACCGCGCACAGCACCCAGAGAAGGCCGATAAAGCGGGCTTGTTCCGCTGCCGCACGAAGATATGCGGAGATGAGCTCAGGCGATCCATGGGTGGTGTTGGAAAGAAGCGAGGAAAGGATCGAACGATAGGCCTCGCGCTTATCGACAGGGCTATGAATCGCCGGAAAGCCGCCGAGCGGAGTGTGGAGCAGGAGGATCCATGTGAGCAGAAACGGAACAATTGTGACGAGAACGGAGAAGACAATCTCTTCCGTGCGAGTGCGCTGGAAGCGCTTGCTGGAGATATAGAAGGAGAAGGTGAGCCGGTAGATCGCACCGGGAGCCAAAAGATACGCTACCAGAAGAAATCCGGCAACGAGAGCAATCAAGGCGTGCCCAGCTCGCGCTGGATGAGATAGCGGTTGCCGTTCTCATCGGTAAAGATGGACTGCCCCGTCCGGTTAAGGTCGGCCTTGATCTGTTCGCTCACCTGACGCAGCCGGGAACGTAGTTCTGCGCCGGAACCCTGGCCGGTGGCCGATGAGGTCGACTTGCGAAGTGTCCGGGTAAGCTCTGCTACATCGCTAACCATTGGTTCTCCCTACAGCTCCAGACTCTATTATGCCGCAGATGTCAAGGCTAAAAAGCGGTTCTCGCGGGGCGGAATCCAAAAGGTAGCGGGCGAATCGAATAAGATGGTGTGTGTTGCTTCCTAGACGTTGTTCCCAAGACATGGAGTGTTCCTTTGGCAGATACGATTTTTGATGTAGTAGTGCTTGGCGGCGGGCCCGCCGGATATACCTGCGCGATTCGCGCCTCGCAATATGGCCTGAAGGCCGCGCTGATTGACGCGAACGACCGGCTAGGTGGAACGTGCCTGCTCTGGGGCTGCATTCCGACCAAGTCGATGCTCTTTTCTGCCGAGTTGTGGGACCACCTGAAGCATGCCGATCGGTACGGCATCGACGGAGTAACACCAAAGCTGAACTGGAATGGCGTGCTGGCGCGTAAGGACGACGTGATCGGGCGGCACGTCAAAGGTCTCGACTTCCTGATGAAGAAGAACAAGATCAACGCCATCAAGGGCTACGGCCGTCTGACCGGTCCTGCGAAGGACGGCGTTCACACTATCGAGGTGAAGCTGGCTGACGGCAAGACCGATACCGTCAAGGCGAAGAAGGTTGTGCTGGCGACTGGCTCCGATGCCCGGATGCTGCCGGATTACACGCCGGACGACACCATCCTGACGAACTACGAGATACTCAAGATCGCCGAAGCGCCGAAGTCGCTCGTAGTGGTCGGCTCGGGAGCCGTGGGCGTCGAGTTCGCCTCGATCTTCAAGAGCTTTGGCGCAGAGGTCACCATTCTCGAGGCGCTGCCACGCATGGTGCCCGCCGAGGATGAGGACGTCAGCAAGGAGCTGCTGCGACTCTTCAAGAAGCGCGGCATCGATGTGCATCTTTCAGCCAAGGTCGACAAGTTTGAGAAGAACAAGGACGGTGTACTCGTCCACTTTACGAAGGCGGACGGCACAGGCGAGACCAAGCAGGCGGAGAAGGTGCTGGTCGCCGTCGGCCGCGCACCGCGTACCTACGATGTAGGTCTGGACAAGGTGAAGATCACGTCGGATCGCGGCTTCATTCTCACCAATGAATGGATGGAGACGACCGAGCCCGGCATCTATGCGATTGGCGATATCGTCGCTGGCCTGCCTCAGCTCGCCCACGTCGGCAGCATGGCTGGGCTGGTGGTTGCGGCCAGGATTGCAGGCAAGTACGCCAAGGCAGTGAATCGCACTCGTATTCCAGGTTGCACCTACTGCGATCCGCAGATCGCCAGCGTCGGCCTCACAGAGGCCCAGGCCAAGGAGAAAGGTTTCCAGGTAAAGGTCGGCAAGTTCCCGTTCGTCGGCAACTCAAAGGCGACGATCGTCGATGCGCATGACGGCTTCGTCAAGGTGGTAGCCGACGCGAAGCACGGCGAGATTCTGGGCGTCCACATTATTGGACCGTATGCAACAGAGATTATCGCCGAGGCAGTCACCGCGATCGAGCTGGAGGCAACGATCGAAGAGATGATGTTCACGATACATGCGCACCCGACCGTGGCCGAAGCGCTGCTCGATGGCTTTTCAAGCGTTGAAGGCATGGCCGTGAACGTCTAGCAACTCGGAGACTTGAAGTACAGTCGGGATCATAAGCTCGGCTGTTTTCTTTTCCTGCGAAAGAGCACGAACGGAAGCTTGTCATGTATATCAACCTTCTCCATCTCGGTCGCGTTCCCTACTCAGAAGCCATGGACATCCAGCAGGAGGTCATCGCCGCTCGGAAGCAGGATTTTATCGGCGACACAATGCTTCTGTTGGAACATCCGCCCGTGTTGACGCTTGGCCGCAATGCGCATCGGTCGAACCTACTGGTAAGCCATGAGCTGCTGGCACAACGCGGAGTCGAGCTGCATGAGGTCAATCGAGGCGGAGACGTGACGTACCACGGCCCGGGCCAACTCATTGGATATCCCATCATCGATCTGCGCGGCGATCTTCCCGGGAAAAAGGGCCCGTATCTTGGCCCCGTGGATTATGTTCGCCTGCTTGAAGAGGCACTGATCCGCACCTGTGGCGACTTCGGCGTGATGACCCAGCGCCTCTGCAAACTGACAGGTGTCTGGACTTTGGCTGGCGGCAGCATTCGTGAGAGAAAAATCGCGGCCATCGGAGTTCATGTCTCGCAAGGGATCACGTCACATGGCTTCGCGCTCAACGTGACGACGGACCTTCGCGATTTTGAGTGGATTGTTCCCTGCGGTATCACAGATCGTCAGGTCACCAGCCTTGAACTCGAAGCCAACTCTGACCGTCAGCCGACGATGGAGCTAGCGCTTCATGCCACAGCGCGCAACTTCGGACGGGTCTTCGAGCGCCAGATGCTGTGGTGTGAATCGGTCGATCAACTGCTGGCCACGCGTGTCTGAACACTGTCATGGCAAGCCGTTCGCTTACCGCACTGCTCGAGCCAGCAATAGAACGACCGCCGTATAATCTCATACGGGTATGCTCTACGGCGCCCATGGCTGGAAAGAGCTGGGTTTTGACCGGCAGTATCTGTATTTGAGGGAGAAGGAAAAGTTCATGCCGACCGACGTAGTCATGCCACAGATGGGCGAATCCATCACCGAAGGCACCATCACCAAGTGGCTCAAAAAACCCGGCGACTCAGTCCAGCGCGACGAACCGCTCTTTGAGATCTCCACCGACAAGGTCGACGCCGAGATTCCTTCACCGGCTGCCGGCACTTTGAAGGAGATTAAGATCCCCGAAGGCACCACCGTCCAGATTAATACGGTCGTCTGCACGATCGACGGGGCTGGTTCGGCGTCGTCCTCTGCACCTGACGCCTCGCCTGCAAAGGCTGAGACTGCAGCAGCTCCCGCAACCGACAGTGCTACTCCTGCCGCTGTTGACACCCCCGCCGCCACGCAAGGCCACGCACCCTCGACGGGCGGTCCGGGCGTTGAAGTCCTGATGCCGCAGATGGGCGAATCCATCACCGAAGGCACCATCACCAAGTGGCTCAAAAAAGTTGGCGACACCGTTCAACGCGACGAACCCATCTTCGAAATCTCGACAGACAAAGTTGACGCCGAGATTCCGTCGCCCGTCGCCGGCGTACTCTCCGAGATCAAAGTTGCAGAGGGCGCAACCGTTACCATCAATACGGTTGTTGCAGTCATTGGCGGCACCGCTGGAAAATCCGCCGCTCCTGCTGCTCTCAAAGCGCCTGCACCTGCAGCTGCCACACCTGTCACCACAGCCTCCCCGGCACCTTCCGCAGCGGAGGGCGAGCGCGTCCGCTCCTCACCACTCGTCCGCAAGATTGCCAAGGAAAACAACGTAGACCTGACCAAGGTTCCCGGCACCGGTGCCTCTGGTCGCATTACCAAGACGGATATCGTCAGCCACTTGGAGCAAGGTCCGAAGCCAGGCGCAGCCGCACCTACCGCTACCACCCCAGCTACCCCAGCACCTGTAGCGAAGCCTGCCGCACCCCAACCGCAGCCCGGCGAACTCGTTCCCATGTCGAAGATGCGCTCGATAATTGCGCAGCGCATGGTCGAATCGAAGCACACCAGCCCGCATGTTCATACTGTCTTCAAAGTGGATATGACGCGCATCGTCAAGATTCGCGAGAAGGAGAAGTCGAAGTACGAACAGCGCAACGGAGTCAAGCTGACATATATGCCCTTCATCACTCGCGCTGCGATTGTTGCGCTGCGCAAGCATCCCATCGTCAACGGATCGATCGAAGGCGAGGCCATCCGCTACAACAAGAACATCAACATCGGGATCGCAGTCGCGCTTGACTGGGGTCTTATAGTCCCGGTCATCAAGCAGGCTGAGGAGAAAAACTTCCTGGGTATCGCTCGCGCTATCGTCGATGTGGCCGACCGTGCGCGCGGCAAGAAGCTGGCGCCGGATGAGATCTCCGGTGGTACCTTTACGCTCACCAACTCCGGCATCTTCGGCGAGCAGTTCGGAACGCCGATCATCAACCAGCCGCAGAGCGCGATCCTCGGTATTGGCGGCCTGAACAAGGAAGCTGAAGTCATCACTGACAAGGACGGCAACGACTCCATCGCGATCCGTTCCATCCAGCGCTTCACCCTCGGCTTCGACCACCGCATTGTCGACGGCGCCGACGCCGGCAAATTTATGTCGGACTTCAAAGCCTACCTTGAAAACTGGTCGGAAGACATCGGGTAGTCTCGACGCACCTAAACAAAAATGCGGCAGATTTAGTTCAAGTTAGCCGCGCTTCTGTTTTGTTTCCAGGCGAGCCTGATTTCTAAAGCAGCGTCTTCGCACGAAGCACCAACTGAACCGCCTCATCCGGTGTCGAGCCAACCGCAGAGAGATGTCCCATCTTCCGTCCCTTACGCGGCTTATGCTTCTCGTACAAGTGCAACCTGACTCCAGGCACCGCGAGTGCCTTGTCGAACCTCGGTTCTCGTGCGGAGCCGTCGGGATTGAGCCACAGATCCCCCAGCAGGTTCGCAATGGCAGCTGGCCGCACGACCTCCACATCACCCAGCGGCAAATCGCAAACCGCCCGCACCAGTTGTTCGAACTGCCCCGTCACGCACGCCCGAACGCTGGCATGATAGCTGTTGTGCGGTCGCGGAGCCAGTTCATTGACCAGTAGCTTTCCGTCTGTCGTGCAGAACATTTCAACCGCCAGCACACCCTCTAGTTGAAACGTATCGGCAATCGCCTCGGCAATCTCTCTCCCCTCAGTCTGCATGGTATTCGTGATCGGCGCCGGAATCACACTCCAGGCCAATATCTGTTCCTCGTGATGATTCCACGCCGGCGGATATACCTTCACCTCACCATTGGGAGCACGCGCCACCAGCACAGAAATCTCTCGCTCCAACTCAACCGCCTTCTCGACTACTCCAGCTCGTTCGCCCAGTGCCTCCCACGCTCCCCTGATCTCATCCTCGACAACAGCGCCGGGAGCAAATCCAACCTTACCCTGGCCGCGCCCGTCATAACCACCCGTAGCGCTTTTGCAAAAACACCTTCCACCCAGCGCAGACACGGCTTCACGCAACTGATCGAGCGACCGTACCGCACGATACTCCCCCACCGGAAAGCCGTTCCGACGGAGCCAATCCTTCTGCTCAATCCTGTCCTGAATCACGGCCAGCATGGCCCCGCCCGGCCGCACCGGTGCATAGCTGGCTGCCGCTTCCATGCTTCTCGGCGAAATCTGCTCTATCTCCAGCGTCACCACATCGCATCCACGCGCAAGATTCGCCGCCTCCCGCGAATCGTCCCACCCGGCCTCGATGCATCCATCCACCACAAAACGCGCGGGGCAAGCCGGGTCGGGATCGAGCACCAGGATGCGATATCCCATTCCTCGAGCTGCCATCGCCGTCATCCGGCCCAGCTGCCCGCCCCCAAAGATCCCAATTGTCGCACCCGGCAAGATAGGGTTTACGGTCGAAGAACCAGAGCTCACGCGCCAACCTCGTCTTCACCGATCACCTGTGCCAGAACCTCGTCTCGCCGCGCCGCGCGCCAAGCCACTAGTTTCTTCTGCAACGCGGTATCTGTAGTCGCAAGCATCGCAACAGCCAGCAACCCGGCATTCATCGCGCCGGACGCGCCAATCGCCAGCGTTCCCACCGGAATTCCCTTCGGCATCTGCACAATGCTCAACAACGAATCCAGCCCCTGCAAAGCAGTCGCCGGTATCGGCACGCCAAGCACCGGCAGTACCGTCTTCGCTGCAATCATCCCTGGAAGATGCGCTGCACCGCCAGCTCCCGCGATGATCACCCGCAACCCGCGCCCTGCAGCGGCTTCCGCATAGTTAAACAGCAGATCCGGTGTCCGGTGAGCCGAAACCACTCTCACCTCGTGCGCTACGTCAAACTCCTTCAGCATCTCAACGGTACTGCGCATCACCGCATAATCGTTGCGGCTCCCCATCACAACTCCAACCAAAACATTGCCTAGCCGCTCGGCGTCCATGGCCCGATTATACGGTTTCTCCGTGGACACCGCGCTGCAGCCACATCGCTAGTGCTTCGCCCATAGGCTCGCATTGAGGCACGTCACCACGCCGTCGATCACCATACTCAACCCTGCGGTAAATTTGTCCGCATCGGCAATATGCTTCATCGTCACCGCATCGGCAAGGTTGATCGCCGCTCCGACAATCTCAACTGCAGCCGCTTTCTTCTGCTCACCTGTCTTCGTTCCAAACAGAGCCTCCGTGCCTTGGACCACACCGGGGATCAATGCGATCGCCCGCAGGAACAGCTTCAAAAAATTCATACCCATCTCCTCTCAGTTGTCTTCCTCATCGCCGGAAATAATCGATCGCCAGATGAAAGATCGTCAGTAAGCCACCCACCGCTCCCATCAGTCCCTTCACTCGTTGCACACTGCGCTCATGTCGCTCCACGCGCTCCTCCAGCTGTGTCAACCGTCCCGGCTGACCGACCCCTAATAACTGGTTCATCTGGTTCTTCAGCACACTCAGGTCCGCTAAGGCCTGCGCTTCAAACTCCGTCATCTTTTCTTCCCTTCTGCCGTCCCACTAACTCACCGGCAAATCTGTAAATACCGCACTCGAAAATCGCGAATACACAGGCGGAGTCGATCCGTCATACATCCGCACGTAGTAGTGCTCCACCTGTCCTTCGCGCGGAATCGAAAAGCTGCGCACCGGGCTCCGCAGCACCAGGTCTTGGTCCACTCCCGGCCCGAAGTCTCCATCGCGCCTCCGCACCTCAAAACCGCCCCCTGCAGGCGGAGCCATTCCGGCATCTACCTGCAACGCAGTCCCCGTTGCGCTCACCACCTGCAACTGCTGCAGGTTCGGAAGCACATTGCTCCCGGGTGGTGTGGTCGAACTCAATGCCGTCTGCGGCAACAGCGCATCCGCGGCGACCGCCTCAGACAACTTCAGCCCCAACCCCTCGGCCCAGTCATTGGCAAATGCCATCCGATACGTCAGTACCTCTGGGTAAGCCATTCCATCAGCGATCTCGACGCGTCGAACCACCACGCTCATCGTCTGCGCGCCGCTTGAAATAGCCAGCACGTCCCCTGGCCAGACATCCGCGGGATTCACCGCCTCATACGTACCAGAAGCCGCCGCGGCGCGGCTGGCGGAAAAGCTCAACACTGCCAACGCAGCACTCTCGCAGTCCATGGAACTCCGAGCTGCTGGCTTCAGCACCTTACCCAGCCACTGAGCCGTACCAGGTACTCCACCTGCCGCCTCCTCCGCCACGCTCGCGGCATTTTCAAGTCGCGCGACAGCCCTTTGCTGCACACGATACGTCACAGTTACAAGTTCCCCAGCAACCGGAACCCGTCCGGCGAAGAATGTAACCTTACCGGCAGCAGATATCTTGCAGTCGACCCCTTCACCAGCAACGCCGACCAGCCGTGTCATCCTCACTCCACTCGGCAACGTGCTTACCACCCACGCCGAACCCGTCTGCGTTACCCTGCAGTAGCCCATCGACCCAATTAACTGAACGCTGTTTACCGCCACCAAACTACAACTGGCTGGCGAACTGACAACACTCCCGTCATACAGCACCGTCGCCGGCGCATTTGACGAGGCGCCCAGGTCCTGCAGCTCAAACACCACGTTCATCGGTGCCGTTACAACCCCTCCACCAAACGCCTGTACAGCGCCATCCACCATCGCATAGTAGGTCTGCAACACTCGCTGCATCTCCACGCAATGCAGCCGAATGCGAAGTGTATAGATATGCCCTTCCAGCAACGGGAAGACAGTCCCAACCTCAACTCCATCTACCAACGGCACAACCACAGTGGCCCCGCCGCTCTGCCGCACGTTATAGCCCACAAAGCAGTTCGCGCTTTGTGTCGCCCCCGAGTACAGCCCACACACCACACCCGCACTCGCTCCTCCCAGCTGCAGGCTTCCCGCCTCGATTACCAGCGACCCGCCCAACTCCACCGCATCAATCGCCGTCAGCGTCGTCTGCCCGTCAAATCCATTCCCGCCCGTCATCGTCAAGCCCGCTGCACTCAAGCCAAGATGCGAGCCAGGATCGGTGACCTGCCAGATCTGCGTATCCAGCGTGTTTTCATTGAAGCTGTCCGTCAGGAGACGAGAAGAATTGGCCGTCTTCTTCGGACGAAACGGATCTTGCGACAACTGAAACACGGTCGTCGTCCCGTCTCCCGCAAACGTCTCCGTCACAAAGGCGGCAGGCTCCATCTCACCGCTCACTGTGACATCGTTGGCCAGTTCCTTCACCGACGACGTCTTCAGAGCCGCCACCTGCAACGTCCCATCGCCGTCACTCAGCGCATGGGTCACCGTTCCTGCCGGCTGAAGATTCACCGCGCCGTTCAGCACCCGATACGCAGCATAGGTAGCGCTGGCCACACCACCGGCATTAGCCGACCAGCTCTCCGTCTGCACCGGCTCGAAGACCCCAACGGATGGCCCATTCATGACACCCGTCGTAGTAAACAACCCCGCATCCACCCGGTTGGTCAGCGTCTTCAGCAACTGCCCACCGCTTTGCGCCAACCCTGCCCCGCTCAGTGGAACCGACTGCTTATCCAACAGCCACTCATCACTGACCGCGCTGAACGCGTAGCGATAGACCGGCCCTTTCAGTCCAACCCCCGCATATACAGGCTCCGGCTCAGTCGCTACATACCCGGTAAACAAAACGGTTCCATTCGCCGCTGTCACAACTACCCGCCCCCGCCGTGCAGGCACAGCCACAGCGGCTTCGCTAACGTCCAACAACCCGCTGCATATCGAAGGAGCATTCAACGTACGCGCAATCTTCAGTGGCTTATCCGCGCACAAGGCTGCGCTGTAATCCACCACGCCCGCACCATCCAGATTGTCGATCGTCACTTTCACTGGATCACCGCCGGCTCTGTCGGGCCCAACCCCCGCGCCGGGCCGATAGGCCCTAAGCCCCTCATGCTACGAACCTCATCCACCGTCAACACCCCAGCCTGCAGCAGCGATGTCTGTATCTGAAGCTCCTGCATCTCATCCCTGCTCTCCAGGTCGTTGAAGCAGAACTCAAACTCGCGCCATCCAAGCTTCTTTGCAAACAGGTCGCGTGTAATATGTTCCGCCAGCAGCTTCGCAACAGGCACCACAGCGCTCTGAAACGCCTCATCCGCCATCTCGCCCGCGGTCGATTTGTTCACATCGCTCGCCACGCCCAACATCATCGGCGGCAGATCAAACGCATTCGCGATCAGGCGAATCAAAGTCTCTTGCCATTGCAGCCGCAGGTCTGCATCCGTGCCACCGGCAAACCGCAACACCTCCGGCTTCTGTTCGCAGCTCAACAGTGGCACACGCCCGGTGCCTTCAATCTCGTCCTGCCACCAGCGAATCAACCTGTCATGCTGCTCCGGTGTCGCCTCATTCAGCCAGAGCGCATACTGCACCACCGAGTTGCTGGCCAATCGCCCTGCGTACCGATTCGCGCTAAGAAATTGGTTCACTGTTTCAAACGCAACCTCCAGCCGCCCCAGGCCAAACGGTGTATGTGTGCGCGGATTCAGCCGCACATACATCAACTCGTCATCGAGAAGAGGCACCAGCGACTCCTGACCCATCCGGCCAGTAGCCTGCGCGTACCGCGGCTTCTCCGGATCGCCATTCCACTTCACATCGATTTGGATCGTGGCCCCATCGACCGCCCAGAGATGAAACGGCCTCTCCGGATCACCCGTAGCCTCCATCTCCACTGCGCCAAAGCCGCCCACCAGCAGATCCTCCAGCACCTGCTCCCACAACACCCGAAAGCTGTCCGAGGTATTCGGCTCCTCGAGACACAGGCGCAGCACCTTCATCCGCGCATCCGCATTCTCCACCATTCCATCCGAGTAGCCCCGGCGAACCCGCACCTGCCAGTCCATGCTCGCGATCTTGTCCTTGACCACATTGATCGCGCGCCGCACCACCGGAGTCTCGGCGAACTTCCGCAGATTTGCCGCCGTCGGTTTCGGCAAAGCGCCCTGCCCCGCTCTCCCAGCCGGGTTGTAAGGACTCAGGATCGAAGGCAGCATAGCCGTCTTCCTCTCCCCCATCGTTGCGTCTCCCGTCGCCGCTTCAACCCCGGCCAGCCGCTGCCAAACATCCTTCACCATCGTCCGAACGCTCATGCTACCCCTCTCTCTTTCAGTCTCTGCTGCAAAAGAAAAAGGCACAGCCCGCGGGCCATGCCTTACTGTCTTTCTACTCCCTACTATTCCTACTCCCTACACTCGCAACTCCAACCGGGCAGTCTCTGCCACCCGAGCCAGGTCACTCACCGTCACCACCCGAATCTCCTGCCGTTCCATAGCCTCAACGCCAAACCGATACCGTTCCATCGCCTCATCTTCTGTATCCGAGACCGCACGCAACGGCTCCACAATCGCAGTCAGTTCCAGCCGAGCCGCCTCCACCCTCTGCACGCCCTCGATCAACTGAGGAGCCGAATAAGCCAACCCCTTTGCCGCCTCCACATCTCCCTCCAGCGACACCGCCTGAAACATCCGAATCACGCCATTCGGCCTATACCCGCAATCGATCTTCATCGGATCGCCTGCTCGCGTATAAAGCGAAGCCGCAATTCTCTTCCGCATCAGCCCCCATACACCAGCCCGCTCGAACTCCGTCCGCATCGCTCCAGCGATTGCTGCCCTGCCAGTTCTCTTCCGTTCCGTCTTCACCTTTAAAGGCTCAACATACATTCTCATCAACTGCTCGATCTCCGCCGGCAGACTCTCGGCGAGGCAGGCCTTCACCTCGGTTATCTGCACGGAGTTTGCCAGCGTATCCTGCAAAATCTCCATTACCGGCTTCATCCCAGGAGCGTCCGTGCCCGCCATCTGCAGCCGAGCCCCAATATCACTCTCCAATGACTCCAGTAGCCCAATATCGGCATCTGCGTCCATGCACCTCACCCTGGTCCAGTCCCGCGTAAAACGCACCACCGCGCTATCGTCTCGACCCGCCTCCCGCAGCAGGACCCCGATATTCGCAAACTCGCCCTTCACTACATCCGGCACATACCGGATCAGGAAGAACTCGCACGGCAGCCTCTCTCTCACGCTCTATTCCTCTCCAATCCTGCAACCACCACAGACCTCATCGACTACATTACGAATTTTCCCACTCCACTCACCTCAGCAAACTGTCTCGGCACCACAATCTTCTTCCCCGAGGCCCACATCGGGAACGGCTCCCGGTTCGAATCGCGAAACTCCCCGATCAAATCTCTCACCCGCGACTTTCGCCGCAGCATCTGCTCCATCAACCGCTCGATCACGGCCGTGTCCCCTCCATACCACTCTGGAGGAACCGCCTCCGCGATCTCCCACAGGCTTCCTGCCTCCATCGCCTCCACCCGGCTCAGCCACGGCTCAAAGCTCTCCCACCCCGTCACTCTCGCATACACTAGGTTCCTTTGATAAACCCCGCGCAGCGGTGAATCCGGAAACGTCCACTCCCCCGCATTGAAGCAAAAACCCTGATCGATAAACGTGGCCCGATACTTCCGCTCCCTCGGCTTCCGCTCGAACACCGCCTGCCTTCCATTGCAGTTACCAGCCCACTTGTCGAAGCACAGCATCCCGGCAAACTCCGCCAGGTTGCGCACCTCATCCAACTGCTGCTCCGGCAGATAGTCCACCACCTGCCCCGGCATCAACCCACCCACAAACTGCGACCCAAACTGCAACCCCGACACATACCGTTGTCTCTGCCCCCGCGGCAGCTCCACATACATATCCAGCGTATTCGCCACCAGCCACTCCGTTACCTCGACTACATCACTCACCGGCACCGTCAGTCCCACTGCCGCCGCCAGTCTTGTCGCGATCAACTCATTCGCCAACACCCGCACATCCTGCGGATTATTTTGAAACTTCACCACCCAAAGCTTTCCGTCCGCTCCCAGCATCAACTGGCTCTGCGCGCCGCCCCGCATCCTCCTGATCGCCTGCACCGCCAGAACCGCCAAGACCCAATCCCCCGCATCAGCAGAATACTGCAACGACCTTGCCCTCACACCAGCGAGTGCCTCACAGCCTGCCCTGAGCTTGCCGAAGGGTCCCGATTCTCGAACATGGGTTCTCCCACAACACTCCGTCTCTTCCCCATCAACTCCGCCCTCACCGCCTGTCCAATCGCCATCGCCATCAGACAGTCATCATGCGCTCCATTTACCGCCCCAGTTCTCCCTCCAGCCATCGCGACAAAGGTCCTGCACTCTCCCAGCAATCGTCTGCTGAAAAACAACCATGGCGATTCCACCAACAAAGCACCCATCCGGCTCACCATCGCCGGCTTCGAACCCGCCGTCGTCAACCACCCAGCAACTCCCGCGTGCTCATACACCCGCGCATAGCGCTCGACGCTATCCAGGTAAGCCAGTACCCCAGCCCCATGGTTATTCCGCTCCACCGCAATCAACGCCCCACCATACTCCCTTGCCAACTCCGCGGAGACCTTCGCCAGCTCCAGCGTCCCCAACCTCTGTTGCAACTCTGCACACTGCAACCCTGAATTCATCTCAATTACCTGCACTGCAGCGAAGTCCCCATCGGCCCCGCCACCGGCCGTATCCACCGCAACCAGGTACTTCTTCGCTGCCACCGGTGGCAGCCAGATCTGCAACGCACCTCCACGCCGCGTTTCAATCGGCTCGCTGACCGAGGCCAGCCGCTTCTCCACCGCCTCCACCTCAAAGCAACACTCCCCCGTAGCCTTGAAGCAGCTCTCCGCATCCTCAGCAAACTCCTGCGACCGCAGCCCGCGATAGCTCGCCTCCAGCCCGCGCCGGAACCCGATCTGTCCCGCCGTCAGATCATGCGCCAACATCAGCCGCCGCTCGTCCTCGCGCAACTCACCGGCAATCGGAGCAGCCACATAAGCCTCCTCCATCCACCACGGAAAGAAGTGCTGCGCCACACCACTCGAAGCCGCCCGTCCCCACTCCTCATAAAAACATCCATACGCTCCGTTCGGCGTCGACTCCATCACCATCTCGCCCCCCGGAGCGAGCGTCGCCCGTAACCCAGCCAGCGTAGCCGCCGCGTCTCCAGGCCACCGGCTCACCTCGCTGCAGTGCAGATACTGCACTGTCAATCCGCGTCCTGCATTCTCGTCCGCCGCGCTCACCACGCGAAACTCACTATCGAGTGCCGGAAAACACATCTGCCCCGCATTCGCTTTACTTCGCCGCAGCGGACCGTCCTGCAGATCCGCAGGCAAACACTCCCAGAACCGCTGCACCATCCGAAAGATCCCCTCCGCCGCCTCTCTCGTCTGTGCCACCTGCACCGTCATGACCCCGGGAACTGTGATCGTCTTCAAGAAAAATCGTCCCGCCACCCAGGTTGTGATCCCCATCTGCCTGGCCTTCAGCACAATATTCTGTCGCCCGTACTCTCGTTCAAACGCTTTCTGCACCGCGTTTGCCCGCAGCGGTCTCTCCATACCCTCCCGATCCCGAATCCTCAGCCAATTTTTCGCTACCTTCATCAAAGCCGCCGGCTGCGCTTCCATCAATCGCCCCAGCTTCAGCAACTCCTCAACATCCCGCGGAGCCTCACTCATTATCCGAACCTCACCCAATCGCAATCCTCGCAACCGCAGGCGCGGCCTCATTCCATCAGGAAAAGACCGCACCCCACGGCTGGCCAACTACATCTCCCAGTGACATCCCGAGACCGTCTTTGCATTCGGAACATCCCGCAGCGTCACCGATCCATTCGCCGGAACCGGCACCACGGTCCCAACCACGAGGCCATTGATCAGTTGCGACGAACTTCCCGCAACCACACCCACCGTAAACGCCGACTGCAGATTCGTCACCGTGTAGACGGCTCCGCTTTGCCCCGTGCAGTCCGGCAGCGTCAGCGTCTGGTTCGCCGTCGGACTCGCCGTGATGTATCCATCGCCAGCCTGCAACGTGTAGCTTGCCGCTGTCACCACATGTGGATTCATCTGGTTGAACCCGAAGTAGTAGTTCAACGCATTGCTCGCCGCATTTGCCAGCAACTGCTGACCGGCCTGTGTCGGATGAATCCCATCACCTTGGAAGATGGTCGTGTTGCTGTTCGCTCCATCGGCTCCCAGCAGCGGGTTAGCTGCGAAATCGATGACTGCATCCGCGCCATAAGACTTCGCGCTCGTCAGGATCAAAGCATCGTAGGCATCCTTCGCCGAGTCGTACGTGTTTCCTGCACCATCGTTGCCCGTCCGCGACAGCATGGTGCCGACAAACACACGGCAGCCCGCCGTTTTCAGTGTCTGAATCTCGCCACCGAGATTAGCCATCACAGAAGTCGCCGTTTGCGCCGAGTCGAGAAAATCATTGGTGCCGGCGAAAACAATTGCGGCGCTTGGCCCCTGATCCGAGCCGCACAATAGAGCAGCTCGATTCTTCTCCGAAGCGTCCATTGCCTGCAGGCGAATCCCTGGAATTCCCCAGTTGAGGATACTGTAAGCTGGCTGATTCGTAAGACTCAAAAGCGAACAGTATGGAGTAGAGGTTCCCAGTCCTGCCGTAATCGAATCGCCAAGGCACTGAAGCGCTGGAGTTGCCAGCGGAGTTGCCACCGGCTTCACAGGGATACCACGGTTGGCAATATCCTGCGTAATCTGGCTGCTGATCTGAAATATCTGCGCGTCCGTCAAAGTTGCACCGGGCAATGCAACGAATCGATACATCGTTCCGTTAAGCCCGGACGTCCCATAGATCCCCACATTGCTGGAGCCGAGAATCAGGTTGCCCGAGGTTTGGAGACCTGAAGAAAAAAAGTTGAAGCTGGCTCTTGCCCGAGTTCCATCGATATAAATGGCATCCCGGACGCCCGACGACGTTGATCCCAAGACATAGGTCAGCACGTGAAAGCCGGAGACCAGGTTTTCCGCTGCGGTAAACACATCATTTGATCCCGGACCAGCAATAGTTGGCGCCAGAATATAGGTATCCTGGTCCGGAATCGCCCCCTCGGCCTTGTCGTAAAGTATGTTGAGTCCGCTTCCCGAGAGGCTGGAACCCATCAGCATCGGAAAAGAGTTTGCTGGCTGCACCGTCGTGAGCGGCTGAAGATAGACACCGAAGATGAACGTATTGGCGCCATTGAGCGATGCGGGAAGAATCACCTGCTGTTGTCCGCTGAAGTTGAGTCCCGTCGAACTCCACGTCGGTGCCAGCGATCCACTCCCCAGCGTCCCATTGTTGCTGTTGCCACTGATGTCGGTTACAACGGTGCCCGAACCATTCAGGAAGTTGTAGTCCGCCGTCGCACCCGGAATCGGGGGTGTTCCACCTGACGATCCGCTCCCAACAGATTGCCCACCCGAGCCACCTGTTCCTGCGGGTACAGACCACGTTCCGTCCTCCCGCAGATAGCGCGTCGTCCCCGCCGTCGCGCCCGGATCCGGCACCACGCCTTGAGCGTGGTTGCTGCCCGAGGCTCCGAACAATGGAAGCTGCGCCGCACTCACCGCTCCATTCAGAGTCGTCGCATTCACTATTCCCGCGTTGATGGTCCCGGCTGTAAGCCCCTGAGGGCTGAAGGAATAGCCAGTTCCACTCATGTTCATCTGTAGCGTACTCGTTTGCGGCTTATACGACATCGTATCTACACTCGTGCTGCCATCCAACTCAAACAGGTCATAGCCCGAGTTCCACTTTCCGCAGCCATGCGAGTTGCAATGCACCGAGAACACGCTCTGCTCTCCCGCCTGCATGTCCATCGTCCGCTGCCAGATTCCCATCGCCACATAGGCCGCGCCTGGCACCGAATGCGTACCACCGTTGCCAAGATAGTTCGCCGCCGGCGCCGCATTATTAACCGTCCATCCGCTCAGCCCCGGCCCCACGTTCGTCTCGTACTGAACGCCCGCAGTCTGTGCCAGCGTCGGCCGCGGCGTCGTCTGCCCAACGAATGTGATATCGGCCGAAATGTGCTCCTGGTAATAGTGCGGCTCTTCAACAGGATCGTTGACCGCCCATGCCACCGTGTTTGGCGCCAGCGTCAGCTGCCCATCGATGCTCTTGGTCGCTGTGTCGAAGACTCCCAGGACCTCGGCCATCGGATATAGCACATACCCGCCCGTCAGTTTAGCCACCGTACCCCCGGTGCTTGTACTGTTGGCGCCGGTCTGGCTGTAAGTCAGAGTATTTGCGCCTGTCGAGGTTACAATAAAGTTTCCGTTGTAGCTCTGGTCTGCTACACCGGATATGCCCATTGTTAATCCGTTCACATCGACCGGAAGATTTCCCGCCGTCGTCACTGTCACCACGCCATTGTTGCGAGCGATAGCTGCAATTTGAAGGCTAACGTTTAAGAATGCGCTGGTATTGCCCTGTACTCCGACGATCGACGCAAGGCCCCCAGCATAGTAGAGACTGGTCGCGGAGATAGATCCGATGACCGGGAAGGCCTGACGGATTGTCCCCACGGTATCCACCGTCTGCTCCAGCCCATATCCGCACAACCCCCCAAAGGCTATCGTCGCTCCGGCTCGATGGACCTTGTTCAATGTCATCTGCAGGTGCGTACCGTCCACCACGGAGTAGGTTGCCATCTCGTAGTTGTGGGGATTAGCGCTGTTTGGCTGATCCGTCACGCACGCCACGCCGCTGGGGCTCGAAATCGCAGCCGTATTGGTCGCAAATCCCGCAGCAACCCCACTCGTCGCAATGGCCACCGTCACCGTTCCAGGAGCAATATTGTTTGCCTGCGACGGGATCGTCTGCGCCGTTGCAAGAAACACGCTGACCGGGAAATTGGTTCCGCTAAAGCTCGCAATGGGTCCAGGCCCACTGCTGATCTGCCCCGTCCCCCCCGTCAATACACCGGTGGTGATTACCTTTGCCGGATTCTTATCGATCAGATAACGTCCTTCACCCTGTGTCCCTGCAGCAGAACTCACGGCCACTGTGACCACTGTTGATCCCGGCGTGCAGCCCAGGCTGCAAACTCCCTGAAAAACGGCAGAGTCCTCTCGAACCTGCAAATCCATGGGATGCGCTCCTTCATCGGCTTCATCCCGAAATCCGCCCGAAGAGTTGATGAACTGCGATCCGCTTAGACAATCGCCCACTCCATAACAATTAATCGACTGCGAATTCAGCACATGCTGCCCCATGGTGTTGTACGTGCCTGTAATGGCTAGGGCGGAGTAGTTTGTCTTGAAGTAAGGTACGTTCTCAATCGTCGACGGAAACAGGTTAGACCCACCGGTAAATCCTTCGTGCTTGATCGAGAGCCCGAAAGAGCTTGGAATGGATGAGCCGCCCGCCGCAAATTCTGCGGCCGTATTTCGTGTCGAGGTCACGTCGATTACCTGACCGGCATCCTCGCTATTACCCAGCGGAGAAGTAGGGTTCAGGTAGGTGTCGCGTCGCTGTCCATTCCGGTTGTCCTCTATGTGAGTTCCACCACTGCCGCTATTCCAGGTTGTGGCAAAATACTTCTCAGGCGAGATATAGCTGCGTTCCACCGTCACATCGCAGCCGCTCGCGCAATCCGGACCGGTCAGTGCATTTGCAATGCCGTTGTTGCCTAGCCCGCTCACATACTGGCTCGCATACTCCTCGCCATTCAGGTTATTGACCTGCAACTGCGTTCCCACCGGCTGGGTCACGCTCTGCGTAGCAGAAGGCAGAAGCGAAACCTTCTGCCCCAACCCCCCCGTCGCTGCTGCAATGTTCACATCGACGTAATGCTTGTCCGCCGCCTCATTCGTCGCCGTCGGATCGCCCGGCAACACCAGCGCACCAGTCATCGTGTCGCCCGTCTTCAACACGTAAGGTGTGGAGCTGTCTAGCGGATGCCCAGTCACAGCAGCCGCAATCGCCGTATCCACATAGCTCTTGCTCACCGTCTGCATCGCTACCGAAGTCGGCAGAACCGTGCTCCGTATTGCACTCACCAGCACTGCAAACTGGCTCACCGGAACCACCCAGAACTCCCGGCTGACACTTCCGTCATCCAGGTGATACACCGCCGTATAGTACGTCCCCATCGGCGTCGACCCTGCATTCGGAATCAGCTGCAGATTCAAAGCTCCGTTCGTAATCGTCGCCGACGTCGTTCCACTCGGCACGGCCTGTCCGCTTGCCGTGGTAAACGCCTGCCAGCTCACAATCACAGTCCCCGCTGCCGGAGATCCATCCGCGCGGTAGATCGTATCTGTAACCTGCGTAGTAGCAATTGCGCTCCCTGACGTAGACTGCGCCGCGGCAGGTATCTTCATCACGGTCATCGCCCCCGGGATAGCCAGCAGCAGCATCCCGATCAACGTCCATCCTCTAGGCTTCCAATGCATCATCGTTCTCCTCGTTCCCGTTCACTCTCGTTCGCAGAACCCGCAATCCGGGCTCTCTTGGATGCTCCTGACGATTCTGCCGCATTAGCCGGCAAACGCCGCCGCTCTAAACCGCCCGCATCGCCCCCGGCAGATAGCTGCGAAAGCACAGCACAGTCTCGCCGTCATTCGCGTCCTTCACCGGCAGCGCACGAAACGCCCCCGCCAGCTTCACCCGTTCCAGCGGCCCCGCCAGCACCTCCACCGTCTCAGCCGACCCCTGCATCGCCTGCAGCCGCGGATAGTGATAGATCACACGGTCTCCCTGCTCTCCATCCATCACAAACAGCCCCGACCACTCCTGAAAAAATCCGCCACCCTCACGATCCACGAACCCCACCACCGGACTCACCTGCATCCCCGAAGGTGGAGCTCCCGCCAGCAGAGCCCCGCCCAACTGCAGCACCCCAGCCGCAATTCCCACCACCCGGCCTACATTCAGCGTGACTCGCCGAACATAGTTGATGTCATTCCCCACCGACGCTGGCGAACTAACATAAGCCGCGCTAACTCCACTCCCCACAAACCCCACCTGCGCCACATAATCCTCATCGACGGCAACCAGTCCCCCCACCTGGAACTGTGCCGCCGCCGTCCCTACACTCAGCGACGTGGCCGTTGATCCCGCAACCAAAGGCACCGCCGCTGCGGCCAGCCCACCGCTCCCATTCGCGGCTGCCCCACTCGCAGTCTGCAGTAGATTCATCTGCTGCGATCCAGCCGCCAACGCCAGCTGCAGCTTCCCCCAGCTCTCAAACTCGAGCTGCACCGTGGCCTCTACCAATGTCCGCACCTGACTCTGCACGACCGCAGGAGCGCCCGTAGTCAGCACCCCAACCTTCGTCTCACTCTTGCGCGCAAACTTGGAGCACCATCCCAGATCGACCCACGGCGCCGGCGGCGCACTCAGCGAAAACGCCCCCATCTGCGCTGCATCGAACACCGTCGGCGCCCCCGCATCCCGGTTCACCGGCGCAAAGTAAGCCCGCACCCGCCGTGTCACCGGAGCCACCGCCCCCACCACACTCACCGCCGTCGTTGTCGTACTCACAGCTCACCCGCTTCCTGGTAAGAGAACACCTCGACCGTAGCCACCCGCTCCAGCCGCTCTCCATCCGCCGTCGCAGCCCCGAACGCCACATCACTCCAGAACACATTTGTCGCCATAGCCACAGGTGCCAGCCCCGACCCACCCGCCGCGGCAACGTAGTTCATCTTTGGCACATGCTGCGGTGCCGAACTTATGGCCGCCACCAACTCTCCATCCATCGCAGACAGCAACCGTCCTCGGTCCATCCCGCCGTTTCCCGAATCGCCATCGGTCGCATAGCCAATCTCACAAACCAACGTCACCAACGGCAGCGCGCCCTGTGCATCCACGCTAAGGCCAGTCCAGCGCAGGCAGAACGCATCCACCGGCTGATAAGCAGAAGGCAGTTCGTTCTCCTCCACCAGCACGCCAGGCCGTGTCACTCCGCGCAACACCATCGTTCGCGCCGGATTCACAGCCGCCAGCCTGTCCCGCAACGTGACATAAAACGTATCTCTAGCATTCTGCATTTGTATGTAACCTCTCCAGTAACAATTCCGTCGCCAGAAGAACCATGCTGTTGAACCCAGCTAAACCACCAATGCCAACGGTGACTGCAACACCAATCGATAGACATAAGGAGTCCCAAACACCCCCGACTCCGTAGCCGATACCACCTCCATCAGCACGCCATCGATCAGCACGCCGAACGCCGTTGCGAACAGGACGCTCGCCGCCGAATATCCCAGCGACCCCACCAGCCCCTGCACCGCAGTCGCCGAAACCATCAACTCCCACCTCGCGGCCTTGTCCACTTTTACAGACAAAGCCGTAGCCGCCTGCCGCATCTTACGAAACACCACCGGTGCCAGTTCCACATCCTGAAACTCAGGCGCCGCCAGTCCTAGCTGTTCCGTCGTATCCCCCGCGCTGGCATTGGCGGGCATTCGCAGCAACACCGAACGTCCCCCCGCGCATCGCAACAAAACATTGGCCGCCCGCACTGCCGCCGCGCCCCTGCTCACTAGATCCGCCATTGCCTCACCCCAGCCTCTCTGCAACGTACGGCTTCAACAGCATCTGCACCTGCGGATCGATCAGCGAACCGCTGAAGTACTGCATCTGAACCGTATCCATCTTGTTAGACTTCACGTTCATCGCTGGCGTAGCCTGCGCGTTCTTCACAATCTGTGCACACGCCACCTTCACCGCGGCCGGAATCGTCACCAGCCCCGACGTGTAAGTTACCTCGACCTCGTTGTAGTCGAGCCCCAGAAAATTTACGGGAAACGTCAACTCAGCCGTCGTCGCATTCACATCCACAGTCGTCACATCCAGCGCATTCCAGCTTCCAGGCACGCTGAATGCCCACGCAATCTGCTCGCGAAACGGATCCGGAAGTTCCCCACGTCGTGGCCGGGCATACCGGACCCGCACTCCCACCAGCGCCGAAGCACCCCCCACAGCCGCAGTCAGCGGACGATAACTCAGTCGAACCGTCTGCGCGCCGGCTGTCAGCCGCATGCGTTCCACATACTGCGTCACCAACAGACTCGGCCGCCGGCAATACGACTCCATCAGCGCAGAAGCCATCGTGACCCAATCATCCGTAGTCTCCGCCGTCAGCCCGTACTGCACGTACTCCGTCGGCAACAAATAGCCCATCGCACACCCCTCTCATAAAAAGCAACAGGGACCGGCACAAATTACGCCGGCCCCTGCTAAGTTGCTTCAAAGCTCACCGCTCAGGACTTACAGCTGCCTTCTAGCGATCCACCAGCACCTGATAGTGCGCATAGTTCGCGCCCTTCACCACTACGCCGCCGAACTTCACGACAACGTATTGCGAAGCCAGAGAACCCGGAACGCCCAGTTGAAAGATCCGCGGATTCGGATCGCTCAACCAGTGATACTCAATCAAGTCTTCGGTAACGATGTAAGCCGGCAGCACAGCCGAGCCAGAACCAGGGGTCCCGGTGTAGCTCAACGTCCACTCGGGAATCAGAGGAATGTCCCCAGCCTGCGTCGACAGCGTCTTCACTGAAAAGCCGGCCGCAATCTCCTTCGTCTGTAGTACCACGTTGAACTCGGCCTTCATCTCGCGATCGATCAAATCCAGCAGAACCGGATTCGCATAGATCGCGGTAGGACGTACGCCGAACGAGCTGTTCGAAACCATCTGCGCAATCGTCGACTTGAACCCGTCGACAATGCTCTGGCTCGCACCGATCGATACCGTGTTACCGCCTGCAGCGATCTGCCCACCCGCGCCGAAATACTGCGTAGTAGTAGGCGAGCTCAAACTCGTATCGCTGCCGTTCCACAACGCAACGTCATGGGTACGAAGAACACCGTCGACCGTATCGGCAAGGTCCTTCGCCTGCAGATAAGCGAACTGGCTCTGCTGCTGGCCCAGCTCGATATCGAACAGGTTGTAGTTGATCTGTGCAACCAGCGCCTTCAGCGGTACGCTGCGCTCAACCCGGGTCGGGCTCACCAGCGGCGCAACAATATTGCGCGGGTCGACAAACCCTGCCGTAGCCGAAGGTGAAGGAATCGCCGTCTCCTCAAAGTAACGGGAGGGATGGCCAGTAGCCGGAACCTGCTTGATTCTGCGTCCAAAGATTCCCCGGCGCTGAACCAGATCGGTAATCTCAGTCTGATACAAAGGAACTTCAATCGCGCCAGGCCCAATAAAGTCTGCTGCGCCATGAATATCGGTAAACATCGCGTTCATCTTTCTCCCTTTCAAAACAAAAAAAGCGTGGCCGCAGCCACACCTTGTTATCGCTGTCGTTATCATTGCAGTTGCTTGTCTCGGCGCCTTTACTTACCAGACGCGAAGCTAACCCAGCAAACCAGCCCGCATCAATTGCGCCTTCACTGCGATCCTCTGCTCCACGCTTAGGCTCACCAGAGCTGCATCCACAGCCCCCGCCTCCATCGAATCCACAGTCACACCCTGCTTCGCCAACAAATTCACCATCGCCACAGGAAGCGTCTTCCGCCCATATGTAACTGCGGCAGGCACAGAACCGGCCGCAGCCTTCAGCTCGGCAATCTGAGCCTCAGCCGCAGCCAGCTTCTGCTCCAGCTCCGCCTCACGCCGTCCTTCGACAGTGGCTACGATTCTGCCAATCGAAGCCTCGGCATCAAGCGCAAAATCATTCTGTCGTTGCGCCAGCCTTTCCACCGCCTGCTCCAGCAGGCCCGCAGCCGCAGCCAGACGTTCCACTGTGCATCCCAGCTCGTCTTTCGTCTCCATCTCCATGCTCTCGCCTTTCCTTTCAGTTAAATCAGTCCACCCACTGAATCTCGTTTAGGCCGCAGTTGTTGTTGCAACCGAAGCGCCCTGGGCGCCCTGCACATTTAGAATCGCAACCACAGCCGAAACCACATTCGCGATGTACGAGCTGTCCGCGGTAATCCCCGCCTTAGCCAGCAGCGCGGTCACCGACTGCTCCGTCAGCAGCATCACCTCGGAGAGTTTCTGTGCACCAGTGCCGCTCTGTACGCCGGAGGCCGCATACTTCTGCTCCACCAGCAGCACCGCAGTCTGAATCAACGAAGTTGCATCGGCAACCTCATTCGCAATCGGAGCCGCTGCAGGAAACAAAAGTCCCACCAGCTTCTCCACCGGAACGGCATACTCCACCGCCCACTTCAACCCCTTTGCAAACCCTTTACCAATCGTCTCCAACACACCAATAAAGCTCATCGCATCTCCTTACGTTCAAATTTTGTTACAAATAGCCACTAACGCGCCACAGCCACCCGCCGCGGCGCCATCGGCCGCTTCACCCGAAAACTCGTACTCCGGTAAGCCGCCTTCTCCCGCAGCAGAATCGCCGCACCGGTAAAAGTCGCCTTGGTCAGAGTCCAAACCTGCGCCCGCATATCCGCAACATGCGCATCCGCCAGTTCATAGCTCATCCCCATCGCGCCCTCTACCCCCATGCCGGAACTGATCTTCGCCTCCATCTCCGGAAAGTCCCGCGCAAACAGATAGCCCGCCACTGTCAGCTTCTGTCCATCGACTTCGGCGGCCGTAATGATGCCGCACTTCTGCCGCGCATCATGCCCATCCCATCCCGCCTTGTAGTCAACAGCCATTCCCAGCAAGCTCGGCAGCGCAGCCTCTGCCGCCTCTCGCGTCAGCACCACGCGATGCCCCCGCGCCCCACTCGGAGCCTTGTCGCTGGCAACGTCCACCAACGTCAGCACGCCTTCAAACGGCAGCCGGTTCGGATGCCCATGCACCACCGGAAACTCCACCGCCATCGCCCGCATCTCCAGTCCCGCCGCACCGCGCAGACCCTCACGTCCTGCAGCCAGGCCAAACCTCTGCCGATGAAGCCCATCCGCATGTCCCATTGCACCTCCTCTATTTTGTGAAACTCACAAACGCACGAGTGCCCCATCCATCGCGTTTTTTGCGATGGGCGGGATGCAATCAACCAGTCAACCCAAACCGCTCTTCTGACTTACTTCTCCGGCTCCTTCATCATCTGTTCGATCAGCCTCCCCACCGCGCTCTTCCCTCGCCGCCTCTTCACCTCAGGCGTCTCGCCCTTGTCCAGTCCACCCAGAGCAGTCAGCATCTTTGCATGCGCAATGCTCCCCTTCTTTGCCTCTTCGACAAACCGGTCCACGATCTCCGGCAGCGCCTCCGCGACCTTCGCTCGTGTAAACGTCCTGCAGTGTTTCGGCCTGGGAGCCCCGCCCAAGCCCTTCTTCTCTGCCGGTTGAGCCCCACCATCTCCATCCAGGCCCTCCCGTATAAACCTGCCTGCCACCCGCTTCCGCTCCATCGATTCCCCTCCCAAAAGCAAACGGGAGAGCAGCCCTCAGGCCCTCTCCCGTCCTTCTCTTTACTACTATTCCAGAATAGCAGCCTGAACCTAACTAAAATGCCACTTTCGCCAAAGTTTTATTTGCAACCAATTCAGTTACTTACATCGAAAATCGCATTTCGCCCCTCTTGACATGCGATTTTCCGGCCAATTTCGCTAAAACTTTTTTTACGAAGCGTTAAAAGCCAACGGGAGAGCGGGTTTTAGCCACTCTCCCGTTTTCGATTCCTGTGCCTGAACCAGGAAAAACCAGCTGGCGCACGACCGGTGCAGCCAACCTGAACACAAAAAGACAGAAAAACAACTGCAAATGAAACAAGGGTCAGTCTGCTAAAGAATAGTTCCCGCCTCTCGACCGGCCTTCGAAGGTTCCAGCAGCTTCCGCTCCAGGAAAATCTCCGTCAGCCCATCCAGCGCATTTCCATACCGCCGGTGTACCGTTCGCAAGGGCAGTTGCAGCAGGCTCGCCGTCTCCTCCAGCGTAAACTCCTGCAGCGCAATCCGCCGGATCAGGTGTTGCTGTCCTTCGTCGAGCGTCTTCACGCAGCTCTCCACGTCATGCACGAAGATCACCACGTCGTCGAAGCCCTGTACGGAGTAGTTCGTCACATTGCCACGAAACATCTCCCTTCCCAGCAAAGAAGGCGCTCTTCCCGCCTCCATCGACAGCCGCACATACCGCCGCAGCAGCCCTTCCGTATACTTCCGGTAGAACGCCACCTCCGGAGCTGTTCTTATCTCCTCCGTCTGAGTCGGCTCCACAACCTCGCGAAGCCCCTCCGAAGACCTGGTGGGAACACCGGCCGTAGCCCACACCACCGGCAAGATCACCAAAGCTGCACTCATCGCGCACCTCCAGCAACTCCAACGGAAGAAGAACAGCCTGCGGCTCGCACCCGTCGCCGTCTCCGGCCACCGGCATGCTTCGCTCGCGAAGCCGGAAACTCAGCCAGTCGCCCGGCGCATCCCCGGCAGTACACACCTTCAACCATGACCCTGCGGAGCCAAAGCACTCCACATCCTTCACAGATTTTCAAATCAATGCGCAAGTAGTTCACGTATGTCCCTTTCAAGGCGTAGTTCTCCCCCGATGAGCCTCGATTTTTTTCAACGATCGAGCGGGCTCACCCGGTTGCTGGGAACACCATCGCTTACTCCGCAGAGGCTCTATCGGCCCTGTCGGTCAGGCGGCGGCATTCATCTGTGGTTGCTCAATGCGGTGTAGTACCTTGGGAAAAATCCATCCACCTTGCATCACTTTCACTTACGGCGCCAGATACAGTCGAGTGCTATCGTCCATCCTTGGGGGGGGTTGCCTCTCGCTAGTCCGGTCCGAATTGGGAAAGTCTCAAGGTTATAGCTTTAGACAAATTTCATGTCAACTCAAATCTTTCCTCAGGCAACCTGATTCGTCAAACTACCATCTATCAGCGGTTTGTCCACTAAATCTTATTGCATAAAGTAAAAACTTCGTCTTATCTTCGTCTTGTCGAATGATATGGTTCGCCATGGAAACCCCTACACATCAACTTCCCAGGACTATGAACTTCCAAGACCTCCACGAACTCCTTCGCCTGGAACTCCTTCGCCGTATCGAGCGCGGCACTCTCACCGGCAGCCGCCTCGCCCAACAGGCAGGCTTCCGGCAGGCGCATATCTCTAACTTCCTCAATCGAAAGCGCTCTCTCTCCCTCGAAGGCCTCGACCGCGTCCTCGCCTCACAGAATCTCAGCATCGACCAGATCTTGCCGCTGGACCTCGCCGCCGCGCAGGCCCCCATCCCAATCCACACCAGCGATCCAACCGAGATCGTCCCTGTAGTCTCACCCTCCGCCGCTATGGACGAAGCCCGTATATCCCCAGCGGCCATCATCGAAACCATCCAGGTCTCCGCCTCCCGCCTGCACGACAATCGAGCCCGCCCCTCCGCCAGACACGCTCACTGGCAGCGCTTCCTCGCCATCCGCGCCGACACCCAACAATCCGCCGCCATGGACCCGCTCGTCTCTCCCGGCGCCATCGCCGTCCTCGACCGCCACTACAACTCCCTAGCCCCGTACCGCCCCCACCAACCCACGCTCTACGCCGTCCGCTGCGGCGCCGCCCTGCTCCTCCGCTTCGTCGACTTCGACGAAGGCCGTCTCATCCTCCGCCCCTACTCCCGCGACTTCCCCGTCCAACTCCTACCCTTGGCCACCCACGAAACCCCAGCCGACTACATCGTAGGCCGCGTCTGTCTCGTCTTCTCCGAACTCTAGGGCCCATATGTTGTCGAGTCGAGCTTTAGATTCTAGGTAGGCCAAGGCTTCAGCCTTGGCACTCTCAGATCCAGCAAATATCCGGGCTTCAGCCCCTGGGGTATGTCTTCTGTCACACTGCGAACGACTTCCTATGCGCGATTGATCTGTCAGACGCCAGTGGCGGAAGGTCATCAAACCCACAAACACCCAGTGATAGCCTGTCCAACAGAATGAACCTGCGAATCGCCGCCATCCGTTCCGGCTCCGAACCCGTCCGCAAACTCTCGTCCGGCTCCTTCCAGCGTTGGCTGGAAACCCCGCTCGCCTGCCCGAAATGCGACACCACCTACAACCTCGCCGTCGATTGGGATCAATCCACCGACCGCTGGTTCCCCGAAACCTCCCGCCCTCTCATCACCCTCCTCAAGAAGGCAATCATGATGGGTCACAGCACCAACCATCGCGTCACCCACTTCGAAACCGAAGGCGTCGTCGTCGAAAGCATCACCTCATCCCACCCATGAGAGACGGTGCCCCAGTAGAAGGAGTAAAGACGGGCGCGACTGTGACTACTGTTCGATTATGCTTGCTTCAAATACAGACGAGGGCCATCCCGCACCGAACAGGGGACGGCTCCTCCAGACGGAGACTAGGCTACAGCCAGTTCAGGTTCAGTTGCCGTGACGTTCTGCACGGGCTTCTTCCAATCGCCAAGCGAGCGGCTCAGCATCGCCGAAGCGCAACCCTCGCCACAAAGAACTACAATATCGCTGTTCATCGCCAGATCCCAGTCCCATGGCATAAACGTAATCCCATACTTGGTCACCTTGGCCAGAACCCAATGATTGCTAGTCTTCTTCTGCAGCCCGCAAACGCAGGTAAATAAAGTTGTTGCTGCCATATCAAAATCTCCTCTCTCCATCCGTAAGCTACGGAGCGCATGTGCTACGCTTTGCACAGTTGCAACTGGGGTGCCAACCTGAGAGGGAACTCCCAATTTTCCTTTGTTTTCAATAGAAATCAATCAAAATTGGCATGATCAAGCCGTTAATTCCCAACGCAACATCCTGGAAAAAAGGAAAAGATTTTCCACTTTTGAGCACTCACCCATGACGCTTGGACCGCTACCCTTGATTCATGATAGAAACGTCCTAAGTCCCAAATAGACCAAGTGATGTCTATTCTGGGAGTTGGAGGATCGGTAGCTCAGTCAGGGTTGCCCACCCAACCAGCAATTCGCAACGGAACCCCCACAACATAGAGCAGGTCTGCCTACCCAACAGGGTTTCAAACCTGGCTCCCGTCTATGTATGATAGACGACATAGCCCGGCAGGGATCTTCCTGGCCGGCACTCGGGCCCAGCCGCAGCTTGGCGCTGATTCGTTCCACTACCAGACACTTCTGTGAACCCACCGTACTCAGCACGAGGAAAGGTCGGATTCTTGAGTGTTCACCTCGTAAATCCCAGCGACAACTCCTTTGGCACCGCAGTCATCACGCCACGTTGGCTCTTCGTCCTTGCAGCAGCAACACCGTCGTCAGCAGGAGATCCCATCCTCGTCGACGAGTCCATCGAGCAGATCCTCCCCGCATCCATCCAGTCCGGCGACATCGTCGGCATCAGCGTCCACACCGGTAACGCCCTCCGCGGCTATGAAGTCGGCCGCATCGCCCGCGAACGCGGAGCCTGGGTCGTCTACGGCGGCATCCACGCCACCCTCTTCCCCGATGAAGCCTTCGAACGCGGCCACGCTCACGCTGTAGTCACCGGCGACGGCGACATCGCCTGGGGCAAGGCCGTGCACGACTGCCTCGCCGGCGCCCCCGAAAAAATCTACGCAGGCGGCCGCATCGGCGGCAGCGAATTCCTCGCCGCCCGTTGGGACCTCATGCCCCGCGACAAATACATGTGGGCCTCCGTCCAGACCATTCGCGGCTGCCCCAAGCACTGCTCCTTCTGCAGCGTCTGGCGCACCGACGGCCAGCAACCTCGCCAGCGCGCCTTCCAGTCCGTCATCGACGAGATCGTCAACCTCCGCCAGATCGGCTTCCGCTTCATCGCCCTCGCCGACGATAACTTCTACCCCGTCACCCTCACCGACCTACGCCTCGCCCGCGAACAAAACAATCTGGCAAAACTCGAAGAGCTCACCGCCATCCGCGCCGAACGCTTCCTCCTCATGGCCGAGCTCGCCAAGCTCCCCAAAGACATGGTCTTCTTCACCCAGATCACCATGGAGGCCGGCGAAGACGGCGAGTACCTCGACGCCATGCGCAAGGCCAACATCAAAGGCGCACTCGTAGGCGTCGAAGCCGTCACCCCTGAAGGCCTCAAGGCCGTCTTCAAAGACTTCAACTACTCCGGCGAAGCGTTAGCCAAGCAACTCCAAACCTTCAAAAAGCACGGCGTCCACGTCCTCGGCTCCTTCATCTTCGGCCTGCCAACCGACAAGCCCGCCACCTTCGACGCAACAGTAGAAATGGCATTAAAAGCCGGCGTCACCTTCGCCCAGTTCGTCATGATGACGCCCTTCCCCGGCACCGTCGACTTCGGCCGCTGGGAAAAAGAGCAGTCCAAAGCTCCCGAAATGGTAGGCGACATCCCGATCACCCGCTACTGGCTCATCCCCACCGCCATCCGCCCCAAGATGTTCACCCCGCATCCTTCCATGAGCTCCGCGGAAATCAGTCAGCGCACCCAGAAAGTCTGGGACCGCTTCTACGACTGGTCCTCCATCTGGCAGCGCTCCGCCTGCACCCCGACCCTTCGCGCCCGCGTAGCCTTCATGTTCCTCTCCAAGCTCTACCGCCAGATGTACGCCGGCACCGGCATCTCCACCGACAGCGCCCGCCGCAAAAAATCCAAAACCTGGGCCCGCTGGACCGCCCGCCAATGCCGCAAGCTCTTCGCCGCCAAACCCATGCCCGAACTTCAATCCCCCGCGTGGGAATTAGCCTTCTCCTCCGCCAACCTACGCCGCCCGGCCTTCCTCGGCTCCTATCTTGATCCCCAGGAGACGCCGTCACCCTTCATCGTCATCCCTAAAAATTAGGGAAGCTGTCAATCCATAAGGCCAGTATGAGCGGGCTCGGTTAGCGGCTCTCTATAACAACGAGCCCAAAGAACTGTGCGCCTTTCTCCGCAATCGATAACACGATTTGAGCAGCATTCTGGTCTTCCGAATGATACTGTCGCCCACATGATCAAGGACCAAATAACCCGCCGTGAAATACTGCTAGGAATGGCTGCCGCATCTCTCTTTCCCACCACGCTACAGGCTAAGTCGGACGCTCCCGCTTTGTGTTTCACGAGCGCGGTCGAGATGGCCCAACTCATTCGCGCGAAGAAACTCTCGGCCCGCGAAGCGCTAGCTGAGCACCTCAAGCAGATCGATCGCGTCAATCCCAAAGTCAACGCCATCGTGACCCTGGTAGCGGAGATGGCCACTGAAGCCGCCGCGAAGGCCGACGAGATGCAAGCCCACAACGAACAGCTCGGCCCGCTCCACGGCCTCCCTGTCGCTCACAAGGATCTCATCGAGACCCGCGGCATCCGCACCACCTTCGGCTCGCCGCTCTTCAAAGACCATATCCCCACCGAAGACAACATCCTCGTCGAGCGCATGCGCCGTGCCGGCGCCATCATCGTCGGCAAAACCAACACACCCGAATTCGGCGCAGGCTCGCAGACCTTCAACACCGTCTTCGGCGCAACCCGCAACCCATACGACCTCACCAAAACCTGTGGCGGATCATCCGGCGGCGCAGCCGTCGCCCTCGCCTGCGGCATGGTCCCCGTCGCCACCGGATCCGACACCGGAGGCTCGCTGCGCAATCCCGCCGCCTTCTGTAACGTCGTCGGCTTCCGCCCCTCCATCGGCCGCGTTCCCAATCCCACGGCAGGCTTCGGATGGTCCACCCTAAGCACCAGCGGCTGCCTCGGCCGATCCGTCGCCGACCTCGCCCTCTCGCTCAGCACCATCGCCGGCCCCGACCCCAACACGCCACTCGCCATCAACCAGCCCGGCGAACTCTTCGCCCGCCCGCTCGATCGCAGCTTCAAAGGCGTGCGCGTCGCCTGGTTCAAAGACCTCGGCGGCGTCCCCTTCGACCCACGCGTCCGCGCCGTCATCGACGCGCATCGCGCCACATTCGAATCACTCGGCTGCATCGTCGAGCAGACCGAGCCCGACTTCTCACCCGCCCAAATCTCCTTCCCCACGCTGCGCGCATGGACGAGCGCCGCCAACTACGGCACCATGTTGCAGCAACACCCGGACGCCTTCAAAGACACGCTCAAAGAAGAGATCCAGACAGGCATGAAACTCACCGGCCAGGACATCGCCCACGCCGAGATCGCCCACAGCCTCATCTGGCGCCGCTTCCAGGCCTTCCTCGAGAAGTATGAATACTTCATCCTCCCCACCACGCAGTTGCCCCCGTTCGACATCAACACCCCCTATCCAACCGAGATCGCTGGCGTACACTTCGACAACTACATCGACTGGATGAAGTCCTGCTGGTACATCTCGGCCACCGGCAACCCCGCAGCCTCTGTACCCGCTGGCTTCACGCCCGAAGGTCTTCCCGTCGGATTGCAGATCGTCGGCCGCAACCAAGAAGACTTCAGCGTGCTGCAACTCGCCCACTCCTTCGAACAGGCAACCGGCATCGCAAAAAAGCACCCGGCTCTTGCCTAGATTACGCGCATCCCAGCGCGCAGATCGGCATTCTGAGGTACGTACCGAAAGTCACGTTGTGTTGACCGAGGATGCACAGATCAATGAAGATAAGCGCGTTTCTCGTTACTAATCCGTCCCGGTTGCCGAAAAGCAGATTTTTCCAAAGACTGGCGAAGGCCGGTGACTACGGACTTCCCCACAATCCAGAGTTGGGACTAGAATCCCCGTCATGAAACGTGCCATACCGCTCCTGTTTCTCGCGCTCGCAGCTTTCGGGCAGACCGGTAAGCAACCCAAACCGCCTGCCAATTCCGGCGACCCCGAGTCAAAATCGCAGCAGGACGCCACCGGCTTTGTGCGAGACCTCCGTGGCGAGAGAGCGCAGCTGCCGTCCGGCCGTTCATTCGGCATGGCATCTGGCAGCTTTCTTGGGAGGGACGCCGCTGGAAAGACAGTTCGCTTTAGCGCCTGGATTAAGACCGAGAATGTTCGTGATGGCTATGCCGGACTATGGTGGTCCGTCATGGGTCCTGGAGATCCTAACAATCGTCCCACCCTGGCTTTTGATAACTCCCAGGTACGGTCCATCGACGGCAGGCCTGATGCCCATAATGGCACCATCCGCGGCGCAACTGGTACCACGCCATGGACGCTCTACGAGTTGGAGCTGCCGGTCGGCAAGACTGCTTCCTACATCTATTTCGGTGCGCTTCTCACAGGTACTGGAACTGCCTGGGTCGATGCGATGAAGATCGAACTCGATGGGGTACCATACACTCCTCCCCAGGCCGATCTCGACTTCGAGTCCCCGACGGTGAAGGGTTTCATTGTCGGCTGCGGTGGCTCCGCCATCTGCACTGGCTACAAATACAAAGTCGGGATCGACAACACAGTTTCATACTCCGGACACCAGAGCCTCAAAATGCAGTACGTAGAGACGGAGAAATAGAGAAGTAGAGCGCCACCCCGCTCGGACACACTCATCACCTACCGCATCACATGCCCGCCTGACAAGATTTCGCGTTCGCTCCGTGAAGTGTCTGTTCGTTTGGGGATAGGGTTGGCGCAAACGATTGCGATCCTTGTTCTCGCAAAACGGCTTCCGGCAACCAAGGCGGATTAGTCCTGTGAAGTCTCAGTGCTGTATCTGGAGCGCCCCTGACGCAACAGTGCGTAGTTGCATTCTCTCAGGGCGGGGCGCTTCGGGATACAGCGACTTGAAGGAAGCCGCCCTTACGGAAGGCTATGTACT
>Ga0073928_10001287_pt1 | contig 49503 bp, 36 predicted proteins | sample PaiPotPPA55metaG_FD_76969 | JGI IMG/M metagenome (GOLD analysis project Ga0073928, IMG submission 76969) | Iron sulfur acid spring bacterial and archeal communities from Banff, Canada, to study Microbial Dark Matter (Phase II) - Paint Pots PPA... ...
GGCACACGCTCCAGCCAGCCCAGCGGCGTAATCATCGAAAGCAGCAAGTGCAATTCCGCATGTTGCGGCACGTGGGATTGGATGAACATGGTGCAACGTTCAGGATCAAGTCCCGCCGCCAGCCAATCCAGCAACACGTCAAGCGAGTTCTGTTTCACCTGCGAGGTGTCGGCGTAGTCGGTGGTGAGCGCATGCCAGTCGGCAACAAAGAAAAAGCATTCGTACTGGTCTTGCATGCGCACCCAATTCTGCAGCGCGCCGACGTAGTTGCCAAGATGTAGCTTGCCGGTAGAACGCATCCCACTCAAGACCCGCTTCCGCTGCTGATTTTGCAAAGCCATCAAGAGTTCACCGGGAGCGCACTACACCCACTGATAACCGTCAATCGTCCAAAGATCTGAAACAGGATATCAACGCGTTGGAAGGACATTTCCAGTTGATTTTGATACTAACAAATTTCCCAACGACTGGCTGCTACCTGCCCGGATCCTTGCCTGACTCCGGCGCGATGGTCTTGACCTTGATCGTCTTCGCGGGGATTCCGCCAACTATGTGATATGGCGGGACGTCCTTGGTAGCCACTCCCATGGAGCCGACCATTCCGTGCTCGGCCACGCGTACTCCACTCAGTACGGTGGCGTGGTAGGTCACACGAGCGCTCGGGCCCAGTTCCGTTTTGTGGTTGGAGATGAGCATGCCGTCGTTCAAGTCGTGGGCGTGTGTGTAAACGCTGGCGTAGTCGGAAATTGAACTGCCAGCGTGAATGACCAGTTCGCCACGATCGTCCAGCAGAACGTATTTGTGGATGGTGCAGTTGTCTTCCACGGTGAGGTTGTAGCCAAACGAAAATTCCACGCCATGGAAAATCTTCACGTTATTGCCGCAGTGTTTGAAAACGTGCCGCGCCAGCATTGCCCGCATGCGGAAGCCGAGCCAATGATTCAAGCCTACAGGCGAGCGGTCGTACATCATCCAGAACCAAATCAGAGGCTTGCGTTGTGCGTACTTGGCGGCATCCACATCGCCGTAATATTCGGGCTCAAGGCTGGCGTTGCGCGGGTCGAACGAATGTAACAACGCCTGCTGCGCCAGACCGCCACCAAGTCCGGCATGTTCCTCCCCGAGATAAAGCTGGTGCAGAGCATCGCGAACCACATTGCTGCGGCGCTCGGGATCAGGATTCTGGAATGCTGCGTCTAATTGCTCAATCCAGTCCAGAAATGCCTTCTGTGCCAGTGGCGTGGGCGCAATGTTGCGGTATTCAAATCGCGGCATGAGTTTGACCCCGTTGCAAGATAGCACAACAACAAACACGCGCTCCTTCGAGCGCTCTGAACGCCCATCGCTTCAGATGATTCCGCGCTACTTCTGGGTCACGATGAGTTTATGCAGGCCGACGGTGGCGGTGTCGATCCGGTCGGGAAGTGCGAACTGCGAATCCAGACCAATCTGCGGATTCTTGGGCTGAAGATACTTCTCTACGAAAAGTTCCAGTACGAACTCTGGTATCTCGACTCCGTCCAAAGAGACCGAGTCCACATGTACGTATCCTTGTCCGCCAGCGCCGTGCGCGTGTGCGACCACGACTACGTCATGGACTCCGCTGAAGATCGAAAGCAGCGGGTTCGAGGAGTGAACCCCTTCTCGAACGCGGTCAAAGTCCACTTTCGTTTCTCCAGTGATGATTCCGGGCGTGCCTTCGAGCTTCACTGACTGTACACCCGCTGGCAACTCTATCTCGTCCGAAGCGAGATATGCGTTCACCTCTTGTTCCCGGAAGACTGTAGGGGTCTGATCGGGGCGGGGCAAGCGGGCATTGGCTTGGAGGCGGAGCATCTTCTGCTCCATAACGGCTGCGTCGGATGGAGGCTTTGTAGAAACGGGCTTGGATTTTCCCGATGCAGCAGCGACTGGAAACATCCAAAACAAGGCAATCAGCAATAGGACTGACGATTTCACGGCTTCAGAGAGGCCTGGGCAGCGGTGATTGGAATGGCGGAGACACGGGTCTTTAGAAGTGTTCCGGAGAGCGCGAAGCCGGGAACACTCTCGCCCGTCATTTTCAAGTTCAGGCCTCCGGTCAGGGAAACTGTTCCGCTCACTTTATAAACGCCGTTTGGGCTCTCAAGTTTCGCGTCCGGAAAGGAAAACTTGCCTTCTCGCAACAGAATCTTTCCCGAGAAGTGACTAGTGCGCAGAACACTGGACTTGCTGGTCAGGCTGATGCGCGGGAAACTTCCATCGCGGACGACGAAATCGCCGGTCAGGTCCACAGAATCGAGCAAGTCTTGAAGCCCCCAACCGGAAGCCTTGAACTCATATTTCGCGGCGCCGCTTCCGTCGATCCACGCGTTGTGCATTAAGCCCGCAACCGCGGCTAGGGAGACGCCGTCGAAGCTGCCGCTTCCGCGGTAGACGGGAGGCCGGGAGGAAAAGTCAGCTTGCCATTCGCCGGTCGCTTCGCCGGTCAGAGTCTGTCCTTTGAGGTTGGCGATTTTGAGTTTTCCGTCGTGCAGATCCAGATCTGTGGTCAGTTGCGTGCACGCGGATTTTCCCAGCACCAACTTATCCACCGAGATTTTTCCGATTGCACTTGCATGCAGCAGGTATGGCGGTTGGTTGTTGCTCCGCGAGAGGAATTTGTACCAGGACTGTTTCTTTGCTGACGGATTCAGTAGATCGTTCAAGTCGGCCGCGTTGAGTTCCGCGGTACGCAAATTGAATTGAACCTTGCAAGCCCCAGGGGCAACACAGGGCCGGGCAACCTGCAGCGATCCCCGCCAGGTTGTCTGTGCGGCAGAAGCGTTGAGGTTCTGCACTCGCACCACGTTCTCATCCAGTACCAGATTGGCGTTGGCGATATCCAGAGGCGCATTCAGTCCTCGCACCTGCGCCCGTACCGAGCGCAACTGCGCCGTGCCTAGGACCTTTGGTGGCGTCGTACTCTCCCAGGAATCGGCGATCGTGAGGTCCACCGATGAAGTTCCATCCGCTGTAACCGCTGGGGCAGGAATACCCAACAATCGCGCTGCCTGCAGGAGTTGCTTGAGTCCAGCATCGCCGTGAATCGCAGCCTGATAGCCGTAAAGCGAGAACGAAGCTCGAGCCCGGAGCGGGCTTGGCCGGCCCAAAACAATGTTGACCGGACCCATCTCCAAGCGGGCATTATTGACCGAAGGGTCGCGGGGAGCGAACCCGAGTCTGGCAGGCTTACCATCGGTGGCCAAGGGAGCAAAAGAAAACGGAACCACGCCCAGAGCTATCTCAGACACGAGACTGCGGGAGTTGATGCGCAAATCCTGTGCATTACCGTCACCCCGCAAGTGCGGTTGTTGCGCGTGGTCACCGCGGCTAAGCTGCAGGTTAGCATTCAAACTGCCGCTGGCATCAAAGTCGTCGGGAATTCCCGACCGAGATTGACGGAGCAGGGAAAGCGCCGCCTGGGCTGGTACTTTGGTTGAAACCAGCACGAAATCGTATGACGAAAACGGCAGGCCGGATGCGCTACCCTTCAGCTCCAGTGAGCCATCGCCGGCAGGAGCGTTGCAGTCCACATTGGACAATATTTTCTGCAGCGAACTGTACTCGGCAGCGCAATGGGCGACCAGTTGCAGGGTGCCTCCCCCCAGCACGTCATTGCGGCGAAAGTCGTCAATCGAGGCATCAGCGCTGAGCCTTAATTTTCCCGGAGTCCCGACTAAAGCTCCGGCGAGGACCAGGTTGCCTCGCCACCTTTTGTCGTTTCCATAGATGAGCTTCGAAGCCTGCCCGATCTGTGCCTGCTTCCATTCAAAGGAGAATTGGACCGGGGTTTCGCGCACCACCGGTGAACGCTGCCACATGCCGCTGAGGTTGAGCACTCCGGTATCAGTGAGGTTGGCGTCGGTGCGGATAGGCTGCGCTTTCAGCCGCATTCCCCATGCATTCTCGGATTCCTGCCACAACGCAAAGCGGGCATCGGTGAAGGCGAAGTGGGTCTTTTCATCCCCAATCTTGAAATTGATCCGGGCCTTTGCGGCCTCGATGTAGGGAAACGCGGGTCGCGATTCCATCTTCTCCGCGGCAGTTGGCGCAGTGGAATTTCTGGCTGTCCGTTCCAACAAATCTTCCAGGTTCCATTTGCCCAGCGGGTCTCGCGTTAAGTTGACGCTGGCTTCGTCCAGGCCCAAGCTGGCGATCTCGATTCGTCCCCTGAAAAGCGGCAGGACTCGCAACCAGGCAGTCACGTCGGGAGAGCGAAGCAGAGGTTCGGCGCCGAAAGCAGCGTCGTCATGGATGACGAGATTTTTGAATTCAAAACCCGGGCGAGGAAGGAACCGGAGATGTACCGAACCAATCTCAACTCTGCGGCCCAGGGCCTGGCTAATGGACTGTGAGACCTTCCCGCGCAAGCGGCCTGCTCCCGGACGTACCAGGAACAAGGCGAGAAATAGCAGGAAAACTGCAGTCACTACGCGCCTGGACAACAGGGTCTTCACTTTACGGCCTTGAGAGTCCTTTTCCAGCGGGTTTCGTCAAAGAAATGGATGACCACATGCGCCAGAAACCCGAGCCGCTGGCTCATTGCCTTCTGCTCGTACTGGTATTCAGGAGTCTCGAACGACCAATATATGAACATGGGCCGACCAATGACGTGTTCCCTGGGAATGAATCCCCAGAAGCGGCTGTCCAAACTCCGATCGCGATTGTCCCCCATGCCGAAATAGCTGTCCGGCGGCACCACCACATCGCCATTCTCGATGTGCTGAGGCAGGGTTAACTTCCACTCCGGAGTGACGTTCCCGTATTCCGTGGGCGCCACTGCGGGAAACTCGTCGCGGTAGGGGTCGTAGGAAAAGTCAGGATCACCGCTCTGACTGTGGATTACGTAGGGTTCTTTGAGCTTTTCGCCGTTGCGATAGACTTCGCCATTGTGGAGGTGAATGCGATCGCCGGGAACGCCGATGATGCGCTTCACAATGTAGAGCTCGGGGGTGCGAGGGTCAGCGGAGAGAAATACGACTATGTCCCCGCGATGAATCTGGGAATACGGAACAATCGGTCCCACCCAGTGCGTATGCGGCGAAAACTGGACCCGGTTCACAAACACGTGGTCGCCGATCAACAGTGTTTCCACCATCGACGCGGAGGGAATCTCAAAGGCCTGGAAGACGAATGTGATGATGAAAAGACCGGTCACCAAAACGCTCGCCAGGGAAGCCAGAAACTCGACAGTCGTTTCTCGGGGTTTCTCGTCTTGCGTCTGCGGCGACGGCTTTGCCGTCTCTTTTTCTCTTTCTTTCTCTTTCTTTGCCACTCGTCCTCTTTCTGGATTTAGCGGACTACCCGCAAGGTACGGTCCCAGCGCGTTATCTGCGTGATATGACTCATCGCGTAGACGACCCGGTAAAGTTTATCACCGGGGGTACTGGCGGCGATTTCCGGGGCGGAATTGCGCACCGACCAGTAGATTAGAAGCGGCCGGCCCACGATATTCTCCTGCGGCACAAAGCCCCAGTAGCGACTGTCGGAACTGTCATCTCGATTGTCGCCCATGACGAAGTAATTTCCTTCTGGAACGATCAGTTGGCCGTCATCTACCAGTTTCTTCATCTCCAACCACCACCCGCCGTTCAGACCATCCACCGTATGGTCCAGCCGGGGAAAGTCGTCGCGGAACATGACGTCGGGAGAGGAGTCATGAGGCCGGAAGTAACGAACATAGGGTTCGACCGTCGGAACCCCGTTCACGTACACCCGCTTTTTAATCAGCCGGATGTGATCTCCCGGGACGCCGATGACACGCTTCACGAAGTGAACTGAGGGATCCAGCGGATAGTGAAAGACGATGATGTCACCGTGCTGCACCTTATCGTAGGGCAGAATCCAGTCCACCAGGTTGGCCTTGCCGAAGTGGAGCTTGTCGACCAGCAGATAATCGCCGATCAGGAGAGTATTCTCCATGGACTCGGAGGGAATCTGGAACGCCTGCGCAATGAACGTAACAATGAAGACGGCGATGACAATAATTTCTACAAACCACTGAATAGACTCAGGCCAGCCGGAGAGCCGGGGGTGATGAAGATGAGCGGTAGATGATGCTGGATTCATCCACGGTCTCCATTGCCGGCAGGGACCTGCGACGCCAAATAATCAAGCACCTGGCGGGCGGCATCCTGTTCCGCATTTTTCTTGGTTGAGCCTTGCGCACGGCCCACGAATTCCGGGTCTCCATCTGCTGTAGCCAATAAGTGGGCTTCAATGGTAAAGGTTTTTTTATGTTCCGGGCCGGACTCCTTCACCATGACATAAGCGGGCTGGGGCCGGCCTTCGGCCTGCAATTTCTCTTGCAACGCGGATTTATAGTCGGTGATCTTGCCCGCCGTTCCGGAGGAAATAAAACCTTCCAGTTCCGGCAGAACGATGTGTTGGAGGATCAGTGGCCGCGCGGTTTCAAGGCCCGCATCCAGATACACGGCGCCCAGCAACGCCTCGAGTGCGTCCACCAGGAGCGCCGCCTTGCCGCGTCCTCCGCTTTTTTCTTCACCTCGACCCAGGCGCAAGTACCTTCCCAGATCAAGCTGCTCCGCGATACGGATCAGGTGGTTCTTGCTGACCAGATGGGCGCGCAGTTTGGACAGTTGGCCTTCGCTGAACTGTGGAAATCGGCGGAACAATTCTTCAGTTGTCACCAGGCCCAGAACGGCGTCCCCCAAAAACTCGAGTTGCTCGTTGTCGGCAGCACGCAACCCACTCGCGTGATTACTGCCATCTGCCTCTTTAGCACGCGAGCTATGGGTGAGCGCTTGCTCCAGCAATTCGGGGCGCTGGAACATGTGGCCGATGGTTTTCTCGAGATTCACCACATCCTGCAAGTGCGTAGACACTATAGAGACATCCTGGTCTTCGTTGTCTGGTTCAATGGGCCGGCGGGGCGGGTGCTTGTGATCCGGCAGTCGGAGGGGCGGGAGAGACCGGAGTGTTGTTTCCTCCGGTTACCACCACCAGCCGGTCCCGTTCATTCCGCGCCATCTTGCCGACGTCGGTACTATCCTGAGTGAGTTCGACCGCTCGCTTGGCCTGCTGCAGAGCTTCCGGATATTTTTTTTGCTGGTCAAGAGCCAGCGCCAATCGCAGAATCACCACCGCATCGGGATTTGCCGTGTCGGCATCAATCGCTTTACGCAGATTTCCCTCTGCGTCGGGATATTGCTCCCGCTTGTACTGAATAGTGCCGATAATGGTCAACGCGGTGGCGCGAAGATATTTCTTGTAGGCCTCCACTCGTTCGGGCGGGCTTCCAGCCGGCACCGCCAAATCCGTGTCGAGCGTTTCCAGAGCGTGCTGGGCGTACGTGACTGCCTGGGTCATGCGCTGGTCTCTATCTAGATCGGTGGGCGAAGTCTGTTCTTCGAGAACCTCTGCCACGCCGATCAGGGCCTCGGGATCGTCTTTATCAATAGTCAGGACTTTCTGGCCCATGTCGAGCATCTTGGCTGAATCCGCAGTGGTCTGATAGCTGTGCATGGCGGCGCGGTAGAGCAGGACACGAAGATCGCTCGTGGGAAATTTCGCGGCGAAATCATCCGCAGCTTTCTCCATGGCCGGTGGATTCTGAGCATTGCCCACGGCTGCCTGGTAAGCCTGGTATTCCTCCTGGGTTTTTGCCTGGACAGGAGCTCTGCCCGACGGCTGGCCGGCCGCGGCTTGCGGATTGGCTGCCGGCGCCGACGCCTGCGCTGTAGCCAGTCCCGCCAGCGACAGTGCCATCACCATCACTATCACTGCAACCAAGCTTGCTGATCGCATCATTTCCATTCTCCTGAACCGCCGCACCCTGAAAAACTGGACGCGAAACTAATTCTTATCATCATCCTGCTTTGGAGACTCGGGACGCGCTCCAGTCGACCTCGCATAGGCCTTCTGCAAACCCTGCTCGGCCGCGGCTTTGGCTTCCGGCAAAGATGTGCTTGCATTCACTGCAGCCTGGTAGTGAACGATCGCTTCGGCGCGCAAAGAACCGCCCTCCTGTTCATCTCTAAGGTCGAGCATTCGTCCGAGATATATATGCGACCATGCCACGACCTTGGGCTCGTTGGTCGCCTTTAGCGCTTGATCAAAGTAGTCGCTCGCCTGCCTCATGTTGGGGGCAATCTGCGCCAGAATGAAATACGCGCGCCCTGGGTCTTCGGTTTTTTCTGCAAGTGCTTCTTTCGCAAGCTTCTCTGCGCTTACGGCGTCGCCGGCGGTCAAGCGCTCTTCGGCAGTGACCAACAGCCTGCCTTCCTTGGGACGCGAAAGATGCAAGAGTTCGGGATCGGCAGAAGCCGCGAACTGTACCTGTCCGGCCCGCTTCTCCTCTTTGCGAACGTCAATCTGGGCCAGCATGGTTGGCAGCGAGTTCTTGAATCCAATGCTGTCTTTCTCGAAATCAAGCAGTCGCTCGTAAAAGTACCGGGTCAGAACGTAGCCCTGGGCCATAGACTCATCCACTGCCCGGTCCTGGTCGGGCTGCGGGGCCTTTCCGCCCGAGAGTGTGCGCGCCTCGATCGAGCGAATCAGACATTCTGTTACCAGCAGGGAAGGGTCAGCCTTAAAGCTCTCTTCCATGGGTGCCAGTTTCACCGTTTCCAGCAGTGGCTCGAGACGGTCGAGATTAAATTTGCCCACCATCGGATCAAGCAGATAGTGAAGATAAGCGTGCCGGATCTGCGCCGTTTTCAACCCGGCGCCGGTGCCCGGCGTGATGACCACGTAGTATTCGGTAGCATAGTTACGGGCGTTGGTCTCCGACGGCGCGCCCATGGGTTCGATATAGATGGTGAAGGTCCTTCCTTGATAGTTGCCGGAGGGGAGCCGCAGGTAAAGCTCAGTGCTGGAAATCATCTTGGCTAGAGCATCGCGGTAACGGTTTCCCAGTTCGGAATAGGCTGCAGCGTGCTGCTCCCAAATAGCGTGGATTCCAGCCTGGGAAAAGAACTTGCCGATGAGCGGCACCAGACCAAGCACACCCGCCGCATCCGGCGGCAAATCAGCCTCCTTCACTTTAGGCGTCAGCGCCGGCGGAGGAGTCAGGTAAAGGGCCAGGGAAACGTATTGGGCGAGTGTGCGGGAAGGGTCGGACTGCTGGTGATCGCGATAAAAACCGCAAATCGAATCGGCTGCTCCTTTGGCATTTTCCGAGGCTTCAAGGTTATGGCCAACCTCACCGCGAATGGCCAGCCGTAGCGGATCAGAGGACACAAGTTCAGTGTCGTATCCGCAGTTATTGATCGCAGTCAGCACTACGAATAAGGTCTCGCTACTATTGAGCGTCACCGGTCCCGAGTTCTGGGCGAACCCAAGCGTAGGGGAAAGAACTAAAGCAGCAAGCAGCCAGAATCGGCATGTAGAAGTCAGGGAAGTCCTCCTGCGGAAACCGGGCCAGTGGGTCTATTGATGAAAGTTTAAGAGGTTCTCAGCCGAGGGTCAAACGACGGGCGGGAAGAGAGAACTGACACCCCTTAGAGCGCCCCTCAAATAAAAAGCGAAAGCTCTATGCTGCTGTTGTGTTGATGCTGGTGCTGTGCTGATTTTCATGCTGAAGCTGGAGTTGGAGATGCGGTGCGATTGAGGCCCAATCTTATAGGCGGAAGAAAAAGGGGGATAAACCACCTCAGGGGTTATGTCTCTCGACGGCAAAATGCTCCCTCCCCCTGGGCGTGTACGCGGCTAACGAGCAAATAGGAATGTAGAACACTCATTTGTAAAATAGGGATTGTGCTCTCACAAAAAAAACGGCTGTCAGACTCGGGAACTGGACCAAAGGAAACTAGGTTTATCTTAGGCAGGACAGTTCCTGGCGAGGAGAATGTCGCCACTTTCTCGCCCGGTTCTCGCTGGCGTAAGAGGCCTACTACGCGTGGCACATCTCTAAATGTCATAGACCTTAGTCGAGGGCTTTATCGCGGTGCGAAAGCTGTACTGCGAGACAGTTCTGCTGTCCCGACTAAGGGAACTAGTTTTCCTTCACCGTGGTCAAATGACAGGAATTTCCCATCATGAATGCAGGCGATGCTTGCGGGAATTTCGCCGTCCTCTAGTTCGAACCGCCGCGTGACCGCGCCACTTTGCGGATCGATCTCATAGATGGAGTCCTGCTCGCCCCCTGTAACCTGACCAAACAGGTTGTGATCGCTGACGATGACACTGTTAAGCGTAACTCCCTTGGGCAACTGCGGATGGAGCGCACGTATTGCGCCGCCCTCGCTTACCTCAAGCAACGGAAAGGCGGATTTGTTCTGAACGAGAGTGATCGAGTGTCCAATGGGAACGAACTCGGCGGGTTCGATATAGCCGGCGGGCCCTTTTCCCGAAGCGTTCTCCGTTCCGAACATCGACTCGGGGGCATCGCCCTTTCCGATTTGCAGTGATCGGAGCAGAGTGCCGTCTTCTTTTACCATCGCAAGCCGTGTCGAATGGTTCTTCGGATCGTATCCAAACGCCAGCAGCGTACCGGACGGAAACACTCCAATATGTAGCGCCCTGAAGCCGATGTCCAATTCGGAAGTGCTTTTGTGTTTGCCATCGCGGTCGAAAAAAAAGAGAAACATGTGCCGTTCGGCGCTGTTGTAGGAATACTCCCCGGAGGTGCCATCGGACTTCGTGTACGTTCGCTTGATGGGCTTGTTCTCGCTAGCTGCCTCAACGAGGAAAACTACTGCCGAGTCGGAGGCGTAGTGGTCGATTTCTCTTGTGTTGTAGAGCCGCTCAGTAGGCTGATCGATGGGAAAGGTATGCGCCTGTCCCGAGAGCGAAATAGACACGAGCAACAATGGGGGCGGTGCGTAAAGTGGCGGCTGCGTGACGCCTCCAACTGGCATCATCGTGATGAACGCGGTCCCATCAGTAGTACATTCGAAGGGCAGCTTGAAGGCTGGCGGGGCGTCAATACCAGCTACAGGCTCTTTGCGCTCAAAGGAAATCCGATACTGCGGCACATCTTGCGATTGCGCGATGGCGTGCGGAGAAGTTTGACCTTGACCCAAGACTGCGAGGCCTGTCCCCAGCAGCACGCTCATTACAACTTGACGCATAGCTCACCTCAACATACCATCGTCCAAGGTGCCGAAACTTGCAGACTTTTTCGTGGCGAAAGTTGCGGACTTATTCAGGTTGGGTGCAGCAGGCTTGAAAAGCGCTTAATGTCCGTTGCAATCCGCCACCAAAAGCTCGGAGTCAAGCGGCAGCTCCTCTAAGTACTTGCGAACCGCAGGACTCATTCCCGCCTTTTTGGCCTCGCCGCAGTAGCCACTGATGTAGCAGTCCGTGAAGAGCTGCCCGCAACAATTTGCCCAGGTGCATTCGTATTCTGTGTCCCCCCCATCCAGCAAGACAATCGGCCTACTCGTGCGCCGGCATGTCGTCGCAGGTGAATTTCACTACATTGGCAAAGAGACGTCAACTCGTTGGACGAGCGGTCCCGATTTGTCGATGATGGCCGAAGCCGGACTCCTCGACCCGATGGATGAGACTTTCCGCGAATACGAGAGAATCGTCGACGCGAAGTATCTGGAAGAAATCCGGGAACAGGCAAAAGAATTTTCCACGAAGCGCCTCTTTCGCAAGTCCGGACTTGCCGAGTGCGCGATAAGAAGCTTTAAGAATGGGAAAAATACGATCAGACCCCGTTCTTTGCGAAAGCTGACGAGGGCTATCCACGATCTGCAAAACAGGGATATGAAGAGCGAAAACAAACTGATTTTTCGGACTAATAATCTGGGCTGTAGCCGTCAGAAAAGGCGAACAAAGGGCGCATGCTTGTGATATCGACAGTTACTTCCGAATACCCTATTCCCCAAGTGAAAGAGATTGAAGATGCGAGACTATACCTAATGTGTTTCCTGCCGGTACCGCCTTTTGGAGTAGTTCAGAACTCCGCCTGGACTCACAGTCCGGGCTTGTGTAGTTGCCGCCCTCTGGACGTGCGGCCACTCTTCACTGAGCGGCAACTCCTGCGCGGTCTCCTGGCTTTCCTTCTTCTATATCTAGACGTACTTCACAGAGTTCCGCAACGAGATTGCCGGCCCAGCGATAAATATTTCGCTCCTTTACCAGTTTACGCAGGCGCCGCATACGAGCAGCTCGCTCCTCTGGTTCCATCTCCAAGGCGCGACACAACGCATTGGCAGTGCTTTCAATGTCATAAGGGTTGACAAGCACGGCATCGACGAGCTCTCGCGCAGCTCCAGTGAACCGGCTGAGGACGAGGACTCCCTGCTCATCATGACGGGCTGCAACGAATTCCTTCGCGACCAGATTCATGCCGTCGTGTAAGGAGGTTACTACGCAGAGGTCAGCTGCCCGGTAGTACCGCAGAATCTCCGGGTGACTGAAGTGCCGCTTCAAGAAAACAATCGGTCTCCAACTGCTGGTCTGAAAGCGCCAGTTGATGCGTTCGGCTTCGGCTTCGACATCGGCGAGCAGGTCATGGTAGCGCTTAATATGTGTACGGCTGGGAGCACCGATCTGTATGAAAGTGAACTTGCCTTGGTAAGTCGGTCGTTTTTCCAGCATGCGCTCAATGGCCAGGAAGCGTTCCAATATCCCTTTGGTGTAGTCCACGCGATCCACGCCCACGCCCAGGAATAATGCATCGACCCCAAGCTCCCGTAGCAAACTTCCACGTTCCAAATAGGTGGAATGTTGCTCCTGGCTCACGGGAGGAGCGTCAGGGAAGTCTACGCTGATCGGGAATGGCTTCACGACAGTACGATGCTCCTCGCGGTTGACAGTGAAGTGCTCCCACTCAATTCGCGATTCCAGCGTGCGATCCACCGTCTGAAGAAAATTTGTGCAATGGGCCTGAATGTGGAAACCGATTACATCGGCGCCTAACAAGCCGATGAGCAACTCGCGCTGCCAGGGACAGATTGCGAAACTCTCGGAATTCGGCCACGGGATATGCCAGAAGATCGCGACTCGCGCGTCCGGGCGTTGTTTCTTCACGAGCGCTGGTAGCAACGCAAAGTGATAGTCCTGCACGAGCAGCACAGGCGCAGCCGTGTCCCTCATTTCTTCCAGCACGGCCAGCGCGAATTTCTGGTTTGCGGTTTGATAATGTTTCCAATCAGACTCGCGGAAAGTTGGCCTCGTGTGCGCAATATGGCAAAGCGGCCACAGTCCTTCGTTGGCAAAACCGTAGTAGTAGCCTTCTTCCTCATCTTTTGTGAGCCAGACCCGGCGAAGTGTGTACTTCGGCTCGTCAGGCGGGACCCGCAGTCGATCGTGTGTGTCAACCACTTCGCGGTCAGCGTCGCCGCTGCCGTGGGCCACCCATGTTCCATCGCAAGCGCAGAGTACGGGCTGCAACGCGGTGACTAGCCCGCTGGCCGGAACCAAGGGCTGTACCGTTTTGCCTTGGCGTACGTGACTGTAGGGCTCTCGATTGGAAACCACGAATAGTCGACTGCCGCTCAGCTTGCTGCGTACGTGCACGGAGAGACGGTCGGCAGTCCAGGATGACTCGCCCGACTCGCGCAGCTGTGCTTCTCTTTCAGCTGCCCAGCGTGCGGCATTAAGACTTTCCGCAATATTCGTCATCTCTCTCGCCAGGGGCCGGAATAGTTGTAAATCCGAGATGGCAGAGTCAGGAGCTTTCCCGGTCCGCAATGCGCGCATCCATTGGGCTGCGCGAGCTATCGGCCCGGCAATACTCCAGCGGACAATCAGAACGGTGATCAAGACGATCAAAAGTACCTGCACCATCACGCGCAGAAAGGTCTCGCGCCACATACGCGCCACCTGTGCGTCAATGTAGCTTGCATCTTGGACAATGAGGAGTTCACCCGCGAGTTCGTCGTCGTGGTGGAATGGCACGACGTAAACGTGGAGGGATGGTCCCCCCGGCAAACGTACAAACTCGCTCTGCCTTCGCTTGTCAGCCATCGCCTGGGAGACAGCCGAGGGCCGCGTTTGCATCAGCTGAGCGAGCCCCGGGGACTGCGCGACGGGCTGCAATTTCATGTCGATGACGGCAACTCCCGCCAGTCGTTCTCGGTTACTGAAGCGCTCAACGATTCCCTGCAGCGTCTGCGTCGATCCGTTCTCAAGCTGCGGTTCCACGTTGCCGGCCAAACTCTCGGCCAGCACCGCCGCTCTGCGCTCCAAATCTTTCCGGAGATTACGTTGTTCCCCGCGCACTTGGTAATAGGAGGATAGGAGCGACACTAGCGTGACCGCCAAGATAAGAGAAACGATGAGCCGGATACTCAGAAATCGCATATCACCACCATCTTGTCGCGTCCTGTGGACGCACTAGCAGTCTAGTCGCCTTGCGTCACATCGTGACAGAGACGGATGAGCAAGCGCCTCATTGCTTTCCCAATACACAGTCGGTGGCACAACTCAAATTGGACAGCAAACGCCCTGAATAAGCGCACCCTTATCGTACTCTTAGCGGTTCGGCCTAGCCGGCAAGTCCCAACGCCTCGCCGCATCACAACTAGCACGTCGCGTCGATACTCGCAGACGGGCGACGAGTGATGATGAGGAGTAAAAGGATGCTGGCGTATGAACGAATATAGAGGCTGTCCTGGCATGGTTTCCGTCGCGGTTACTGTCACAAAATCGCCATAACGCTTATTGCCGAGCGGTCAAAACGTATAAACGCTGGTTTCGCCAACTGACAACCTGCGGACGTTGGATTAACCCTTACGCCCTGTGATAGTCTTCCACACTCTGGCGAGCAGACCGGGTCGATCATCGAGGAGCGCAAAATGTGGCGGCTGGGGGTCGGTCGGTACGAATACGCTCGACTGCATCGGATAGTCGCAGTATGTGGACAATACCCGGTTAAGAATTGCAGGGTCGGTTCCCGCATATCTGTGGCATTCCAATTCTTGGGCTTCTAGAACCGCAATAGCTCGTTCGAGTTCCGCCTGGGTCTCAGGCTGTTTCTTCCAAAAGCAGTGCGGAATCCTCTCGCCTGTCCAGCCAACTAGTCAGGCGCAACGACGTGAGGAACTCCGCAAGCCAGGCATTCCCCCTTCACTACATAGAATCACCGGGTGCGGATTTCGGGTGAGGAGTGAATTTAGGAGCGCACGCCATGTTTCATTCTACGCAAAATCCCGATATCACTCGTGGACTGCGGATGATTGGGAAACGAGTGATTGCGCGAAAGACTCGAACTAGTTGGACGACGCGAGCACGTCGTCGTAGTAGTTGACTATGGCACGGCGCGGTATGTCTTTAAGTCCTTTGAGCGGAATTTTACCTTCCTGCGACGTGTTCCCGACCATGGTCACGCGCCCGAAATTAGCAGTACGTCCGTCGGCGAGTTCGAGATAAAGAGGCACCAGCATCCTAAACCGCTCGTCCACGCCGGACTGTGTCAATTTCATCGAAAGGACAACATCTCCGTCGCTGTTCTTATCAAAGCTGGAATCCAACTCGTAGGTTGGCAGTGCTGTCCCGTAAACGTATTCGTCGAAGAACCAGTCCATCTTGCCGTTGCCAATCCGCTGCATATCAGGCGTCATGTGTTTTTCCACGATGGCTTTGAAGTCTTCGGTCGTGGCGGCATGCCCGGCGTAGCTCTGCACGAAATCATGCATCATGTCCTTGAAGTTCTGGTCGCCGGTCTGAGCGGTCCACATCATCATGCGAAGCATGTGCAGGATGTACGCGCCTTTGGGATAGATCAGCTTGCGAGTGATATCGAACCCGGTCCTGTCGTTGCTCATACGATAGCCCATAGTTAAGGGCCCAGCATCGTTAGCGCGAAACCCCATATTGTTCCGCTCCAGGGCATCGTTCGCTCGTCATCCCAGAATTCGATGAACCTCTTCGGGTTCTTTTCGATCAGTTTGATATACATGGAGGCCGACATGTCGGCAAAACCTTCGCTCATCCACTGGTCACGATACGAGCCGAAACCCGCGGTGTGCCCCCACCATTGATGCGCCACCTCGTGCGGGGCAACAACCTTCCAGTAACCGAAATCACGGTAATCCATATGGAACGCGTGGCGGACTGTGGGGTCATAAAAGTAGCAGAGCCGGAGATACACCAATCCGGGGAAGGATTGCCCGTAATTGCACGCCCACTGTTGCGTGACCGCTAATTGCTTGTAAGGCGCGGGGCCAAAGTAGTCTGAGTAGAGCTGCACCGAAAGCTGGGCTTCTGCCAAAGCCTTTTGCAGAAGAGGCGTTGTGGACATGTTGCCCAGCGCAACAGCATATTGGGAGCCGTGGTGACCCATTCCGGGCGCACCCATGCCTCCCTGGTTACTCCTATCACGCGGGTTACTGCTTGATGTCATCCGGCGGTTCTTCATTGACATAAGCCTGCACGAGATAATCAGGGGAGTTGAGCTTGGCTTCTTCCACGATGAAGCGGCCAAAATTGAAGCCCGCAAGCGTTTGTGGAACGACGCTCTTCCAAACTGTCACGTCCTGGCCGCCATCGTTGCTGTGGCTAACGAGGACACCTGTGGCCGCCATCTTCATGCCCTTCGGGATCCTGAACGTCATGTCATAAGCCACATACTGGCCCAAGCCTCCGGCCACATTGCTGGGATACCAGTTCTCGCGCGCAAGAGGATGGTAATTGCCGCTACCCTTGTTCTCGACTGCGTCCTTGCCGTCGTAAATAGTGGTAATCGAGTACTTCTCTCCCAATCCGAGAGCCCGGGGCAGGATCACCCAGAAATTCGCATCGTCATTTTTATCCTCCTGAATGAAAGAAAGCGGCTGCTGCTTCTCATCAGTCACGCTTTGGACACGCAGTGTCCGATACAAATCCAATGGGATAACCTCAATCCATCCACAAGCGAAACCAGCGTGGTTGTGGCCTTGCCGTTCAGATGCGCATTCTTCTCAGTCGTGGTGTCTAGCTGCTGATGCGTGATTTGATACGAGTAGTTCTGCTGCTTGCCGGTGGCGCTTCCGTCTTTGTATTCCCGCGAGAAATGGAAAGCTGCCCAGGTGCCCAGTTTGTTTTCGTCGTAGGTGAGAAACTCGATCTCTTCGGATCGACTGGGTGAACTAGATCTGGTGCGCCGTGCGGATCAACGAAGTAGAGCTCTTTGCCGTTGTATTTCTTCCCATGAACGAAAGCTTCAAACAGGCCGCCCGGATCGGTGCTGAGCACGTCCTGCAGGATGCGAGCGTCAAGGTTGTACTTCATAAAATGCCTGTGCCGCATCGCATTCTGGGAATCGTGCAGCAAGCCCGCGTCGCAGCTTCCGCCTGGCGTTCCTGCCTTCTTGATTTCTTCGTAGGTCGAATCCGTGAAGCGCAGCACCAGGTGTTCGTATTGCTCGACGAACTCATCCGATTTCGTAAGCAGCTTCAGCGAGGACTTCTCGATTGGAATAGGCGGCTCGAGCACCATGTTCCCGTCACCCACGAACACAGCGCCAGTAACCTTGCCATTCACCGGAGCGACGAAGCACACGTACCCGTTCAGGTGAAAGGTCGCGGCATCGCGCTTGAGTTCAAAATCTTTGACCGTTACGGTTTCGCTGTCCAGGCCGATGTTGCGCAGCTGATGATAAATGGGATCGGAATTCGGCCCGGCTGTGGGAGCGTTTTGGGCCTGAGACGCTATTGTGGTTGCAAAGACAGACACTAGCGCCAACAAACGGATAAGCCTGAGTTCTAGACGCAAAGGAACCCTCCAACGGCGAAGCATCGCAATTTTGCACTAGAAACAGGGCAGGCGCAAGCGGAATCGAGGCCAGCAGTTGTCTTTCCCAGCCCGGCATAGTTGTAGTAATAAGGGCGGGCTAACTCTTGGATCAAGCGAGCGTCGCGGCAGACGAACGACAACATTCGGATGAAATCGTCGCACGTCCAGGCTCTGCACGTCCGGTGTCAGCCCTGCGAGTCGTCCGATCACGCGCACCGGTTCGCCGCCATCACCCCGCACTCCAGCGCAGCTCCAGCTCCAGCTCCAGCATAAATCCAGCGCAGCAGCAGCACCAACACAGCAGCAGCACAGAGCTTTCGCTTTTTATTTAGGGGGCGCTCTAAGGGGTGTCAGTTCTCTCTTCCAGTCAAACGACGGGCGGCGTCAAGTCTCCCGACGGCAAAATGCTCCCTCCCCCCCGCTTGACGCCAGACGGTGCACACCTCGATCGGACTCGGCACCCGTCCGCACGACGGCCAAGCCTGCGCACGACATCATCCACCAAGTTAACGGTTTTGCAAGCAGAACTGCCCGCGCGGTGATGGCGGCTAGTTCCGCGTCGGATGGTTTGCTCGACGCTCGGGCCCGACCCGATCTTGGGCGAGAATGACATTGGCAAATCGGGCCGCCGCAGCGGAAACCTTCTTTTGCCGAGCTCCAACTTCAATGTACCGGCCATGGGTCTTTGCCGCTAGTTCCCGCAAGTAAAATCCGTATCTTTGTATTGCCTTTGAACCGTAAAAGGTGTGATCCGCAACCAGCGCGACGTTACAGGTGATGTGGAGTTGTTTCGCTCGGGAGACCGCCAGTTTGAAACTCTTGCCACTTGCGTCGTTGCCTTCTGCGATGATGAGAAGCGATTTTGGACGAGTGTCATCTGTGAATTGTCCAAACCCGAGATTCAGTGCTTCGTACAGGCGAACAGAAAGGTAGTCTGGTCTTGTTTGTTCCAAGCTCACATTTCGGATCGTGGCCAGGGCTTCATCAGTGTGAACCCTCGATTTCAACAAAACCGGAGGCTGAGAACCGAATGTGATCACCGAGAACATATTTCCGGGCTGACCTAAGTTCTCAATGACGCCTTCGGCCAAACTTAGCTCCACAGCCAATACCTTTCTTTGGTTGCCGTTCACATCCAGGAGCACTGCAAGCTCGTGGCCCGATGACGAGGGCTGCTGCTCTGGAGGCGTATTCTCGCTGAGGAGCGGCGAGTCTGCACAAAAGGCAAAGAACATCAGAACACAGGAAACGGCAGCACGGGCGGCGCGCACCTTCGCTGAGTCTGCCCCACTTCCTTTAATCGACATGCTCTCCCTCCCCGAAGAAACCGGGTTCGGGCGCGGGTAGATTGTCGTTCGGTCTCGCCCAAAAGAGATACAAGGCCGGTAATAGAACCAGGCTCACGACCAGCTCGACAATAAGTCCGCCGACGATCACGATGGCGAAGGGACGCTGCGAATCTGATCCGATGTCGTGAGAAAAAGCGGCCGGAAGAAGACCAAGCGTCGCCACCAGCATGGTCATCATGATTGGGCGAAGACGGAGTGATGCGCCTTCTTTAGCGGCTTCGCGTGGATTCATTCCGCGAGTGCGAAGCTGATTGATGTATTCGACCATGATGACCCCGACCTCGACCGAAACGCCAATCAGAGCCAGGAACCCCAGACCTGACGACACGGAAAAATGTGTGCTGGTGAGCAATAAACTCAGAAATCCGCCGAGAGGGGATACGGCGACAACTGCCAGGATAAGGCCTACCCATTTCCACGAGTCGAATGCAGAATAAAGGATGAAGGACATCAGAAGGATCGTTACTGGCACAATGATGGCGAGTCTGCGATTTGCCCGCTGCTGGCTTTCATATTCGCCGGTCCAATCGAGGTGGTAGCCTTCCGGGAACTGGATTTGTTGCCTTACGAGTTCAATCGCTTCGCGAACCGTGCCGCCCAGATCACGTCCCCGAACGCTGTACTTTATGGCGATGTAGCGACCGTTGCCTTCGCGATAGATCGTTGATGCGCCATCTTCCAGCTTGATCTGACACAACTGACCTAGAGAGACGCGTTCGCCGGAGGGCGCCAGGATTCGAATGCCCGCGATGTCCTCGACCCTGCGACGGAACGGCAGCTGGTAACGGAGTGTGAGGTCGTAGCGTTGATCGGCGATTAAAATCTGACTTACCGCTTTTCCGCCGACCGCTGTTTCAACTGCGTCCTGTACATCGCTGACGTTGATGCCAAATCGGTCTGCCGCAGCGCGATCCACAACCAGGTTCACGTTTGGCTGACCGCGCACTTGGAACGTGCCCAGGTCAGCAACGCCTTGAATTTTGCTCATCACATTCTGGATTTCATCGGCCTTCGCTTCCAGAATTTTCAGGTCGGGACCAAACAGCTTGACTGCCAACTCACCCTTAACGCCGCTCACCGCTTCTTCCACGTTGTCGGAAATTGGCTGGGAAAAATTCCAGTCCACCCCAGGAAACTTGCTTAATGTGGTGTCCATGGCGGCAATAAGGTCGTCTTTGGTTTTGAACTCGCTGCGCCATCTCGAACGCGGAAGCAAGTCCACAAAGAACTCGGTGTTATAGAAGCCGCTGGCATCGCTGCCGTCGTCGGGACGTCCGACCTGGCTTACGACTTGGGTGACTTCAGGGAAATTCGCCAACACGCGCCGCGCTTGTTCGGAGAGTGCGATTCCGGTGGAGGGACCGGTGCTCGGCGCCAGGGTGCCGCGGACCCATATCGCGCCCTCATCTAGATGCGGGAGAAATTCAGAGCCAATGATCCCACTGAAACCGATCAGCAACATGACTGCGAACGCAGCTGTTCCCAGCCCTAACGTCAGTTTCAGGTGATCGAAGCACCAGTCCAGGGTGTGAGCGTAATGCTTCTGGAGAAAATGAAGCAGCGGATTGCGCCACTCCCTGATGTCATCTTTGAACAGCATGCTGCAAAGGACAGGCGCAATGAGAAGCGCGAAGAGGAGCGCGCCTAGCAGTGCGAAAGTAACGGTCCAAGCCATAGGCCGGAATAACCGGCCCTCGACTCGCTGAAGGGTAAAGATCGGCAAGTAGGAAACAATGATGATGATGCGGGCAAAGAAGACAGGCCGCTGAACTTCGTGGGCCGCTGTGCTGATCATCTCGATGAACGACTTCTTGCCGCGGCCAATGCCGGTGTGCCGCAGGATATTCTCAACCATGACCACAGAGCCATCCACCACCATTCCGAAATCGAGAGCGCCCAGCGAGAGTAAGTTCGCCGGCACGTGGCTGAGATCGAGCAAGATGGCGGCAAACAGTAGCGCAAAAGGAATGGTGAAAGTCACAATCAAGGCGCTTCGGACGTTCCCCAAGAACAAGAAGAGAATCACCGTTACCAGCAACACACCGTCAGTTAGGTTGCGCAGCACGGTATGCGTCGTGTAATGGACGAGGTCGCTGCGGTCGAGATGAGGAACGAACTTCACTCCCGTGGGCAGCAGGCCGTTATTCAGTTCCACAATCTTCTGGTGAAGCGCATCCAGCGTGGCATCGGCTTCTGCTCCCTTGCGGAGTAAGACGATTCCTTCGACAACGTCGTCGTCGCTGATGACTGTTCCATCCTCATGCCGGACAGTCTTGCCTAGCTGTCCAAGGCGAACCTTTGGCGCCTGCACAACTACGCCAAGATCACGGACGCGAACTGGCGTTCCATTTACGACCTTGATGAGGGTGGCTCCGATATCTTCCGTATTCGCCATCAGACCGACCGCGCGGACATTGAGTGCCTGCTGCCCGCGCTCAATGAATCCGCCGCCTGCGTTGATATTGTTGTTGGCGAGCGCTTGCTCAACCTGGCTTAGTGAGAGGCTGTAGGAGACGAGCTTTCCGGGATCGAGTTGCACCTGATATTCGCGCGTCGGACCGCCGAATATGTTGACATCTACAACGTTCGGTACAGACTTCAATTGGTTTAAGACGAACCAATCCTGGAGAGTCTTCAGCTCCATTGTGTCGTACTTCGGATTCGTGCTGGTCAGCGTGTAGAACATGATCTGGCCAGTCGGACTGTAGTCAGGGCCGAGCCTGGGACTCACGCCGTTGGGCAGCGTGACTTGCTGCAGGCGGTCAATCACTTCGGTGCGCGCGTTGAACGTGGTGATTTCGTCGTCGTAGATGATGGTAATCACCGACAGGCCGGCGAGGGAAACCGACCGCAGATGGGCCATATGGGCGACGCCGTTCAGCGTGACTTCAAGAGGAATCGTAATTTGCTGCTCGATTTCCTCGGCGGCATGTCCTGGCCACTGGGTGATGATTTGAGTGTAGGTATCGGCAACGTCGGGATAGGCCTCGATGGGCAGGCGATGGAAGGAAATGATCCCCCAAATAAACAAAATGATCGCAACGCTCAGAACCAGGACGCGGTTACGCAGCGCAAAGTCGATGAGGTAACGAATCATTTCGCTTGCCCGGCCATCGCGGTCGAGAATTCAAGGGCATTGGTCACGATCTCCTGGCCTGGATTTAACTCTTCGTCCTGAATCTCGTGCATGCCGTCCGACGTTTCGCCGAGGGCGTGCACCTCGATTTGACGAAAAGTCTGCGCGCCATCTTTGCGGAATACCCAGTCGCGATCTTGCAAGCGCATAACGGATGTGCTTGGGATGACGACATGCTGTTGCAGCTTCCGCGAGCGGAAGCTTGCTATTGCGTACATGCCAGGCCGCAGAGCACCATCAGGATTGCCCAACACAATGCGGACCTTGGCCGACCGGGTGTTGGGATCAAGAACGCGTGAAATGTCGCCGATCTTGCCGCGAAATGCGCGGTCCGGAAACGCGTTCAGGCGGACTTCCGCCGGATCGGCGAGGTGCACTTGCCCCAAATCATTTTCAAAGACATCGCACACCACCCAAACTTGCGAGAGGTCAGCAATGGTGAACAGATTCGGACTGTTATCGAGACTCTTCACCCCTTCAAACCCCGATATGTTCTGCTCCACAATCGTTCCCGCAACCGGCGCTCGAAGTTCGATCATCGAACTCGGACGGGCCGGGTCACCGCCCAAAATGCGAATGTGCTGCTCCGCGTTCTGGACATCGACTTTGGCCTTCTCTTCCGCATCCTCCGCCTGTTCGAAATCCTTTTCGGCGGCGGCTCCATGCGACAGGAGCAGTTGCGCACGGTCCAAGGCTTTCTTCGCGAGTCGTTCGTCGGCCACTGCTTTTTGATAATCGGAAAACGCTCCTGCCAGGTCAGCGCTGTAAATCGAAAGCAAAACTTGATTTTTTCTAACGCTGGTGCCTAGCCTTACCCGCAGATCCACCACCCGCCCCGACCCTTGTGAGGTCACGTGAATCGTCCGGTTCACATCCGGGGTCACCGCGCCGTTCGTCTTTAGGACGGTGGGCAACTCCCGGGCGGCCACCTTGACCAACTTAAAAAGTTCGGGGTGATCCACGTGGAAAACGCCCTGCTCCAGCGTGACCTCGGTTTTGGTTGGTGCCGCTTTGCTTGAATCCGAGCATGAAATTGCCAGAAGCGATAAGACCAAAATTCCGAGCCCCGCCATGCACCGGTGAAGAACTCCGCTCGTCATGGGACCACCTCCCGACCGACGGCCAGACTCAACTGCGCCGCAGCGGTCAAGTAAGAGCCAACCAAATTCACGTAGTTCAGTTGCACGCTCCGGTACTCCGCCTGAACATTCAGGAAATCCAGCAGGGATGCCCCGCCGTGCTGATAGGAAAAGAAAATCGTGTCCCGAACCCGGACGGACCGCTGTAGGTACTTAGTCTTGTAGGGTCGCAGCAGAGCCAGATTGCTTTCGACGGTGGCGTAGCTGGAGTCCACGTCCCTGAGCACCACGGCTTCTGCCGCGTCGCGCAACCTTTGATTGCGCGTGATATCGAGCTGGGTGCGCAGCTTCTCGCCCTGGTTGCGGTCAAAGATGCGCAGCGGAATGTTCAAACTCACGCCCAGCGTATTTATGCCGAACGGGTTATTGTTGGATGAGTTGTGCGTATACCACGCCCCAAAAGTTGGATCGGTTGAACCGTTGGCAATCGCCAGCTTGTGGTCGGTTTGGGCCTTGTCGATCGCTTCGACAGCTGCCTTCAAGTCCGGCCGCGTATCCATCGCAATTTTCCGGAAATCACCACGCGGCGAGAGTTGATCATTGAAATCGTAAGTCCCGGTTACGTCGAACTGTTCAGCCGGAGTGCGGTCGTTCAACAGAGTGAGCAATTGAATTTTTGCGTCTTCGAGGTTCTCTTGGGCGCCTTGCAAATCGGACTCATACTGGACGCGCTGCAGTTCTAACCGGTCGAGATCGATTTGCGCGATGTCGCCGGCAGTGAAACGATTTCTACTGATATCGAGCACGTGGTCGTAGTACGCAAGATTGTCTTTGGCCAACTGCAGGACCGTTTTCGCCTGCAGTATGGATACAAACGCGCTTCGCAAACTGAACAGCAGAGTTCTCTCCAAGTCCGCATGGCTTGACTCGGCAATCAAAGTCCCTTTCTTTGCGCTTTCGAGGCGCAGTTCCCGCTTGTGCTGCCGTTCATGCAGGTAGCTAATGCCGGGCGACTCAAAGGTGCCGGCGAATGGCCGCCAGACTCCTTGGTCCGGAGCGATCTGGGTCCCATCCAACGTAAGAGTGAGCGTCGGATTAGGGCGCAGATACGCGGTGATCTCCTGTTTTCTCGATTCGTCTATATTCAGCCTGTCTGCCAGCAGTGAGGGGTTTGTGGCTTCGAACCTGTTTCGAATCTGCTGCCAAGTGAGGCTTTGCTGCTGGGCGTAAGCGGTTCTCGGAAGGCAACCCACGCCAAGAAGCGCTAGGGCGAGATATACAATCCAGCAAGGGCGAACCTTGCTCGGGCGCCTGCGTCCAGCCCCGCGCCCCACCCGCGGTGGCCGAGATGCAAATACTGATCCCCTCGAAAATGAAAGAACGGCTAACATGATGGGTATTCGCGTCAGGATTTGCCCGTGGTGCAAGGTTTTCCAACATAGAATTGTTGTCGAATAGCAGTCCGAGTCAGAAGCCTATCTTCTGATCTCGACGCCTATCTTTTGGCTGTGCCTGTTCCCTCTGTCCGGCAGCTGGAGCAACATTAAGGACTAGATGAACGGTCTGCTCTCCATTTTCGTACCGGGAAACCGCAGAGTGCTACTGGTAGTCGCTGCTCTTCTGATCACAGCGATTGCGGTCACTGACTGGCTCACCAAGCCGTACATTTCTCTCGGATTTCTGTACCTGTTCCCCATAATCATCGTAGGCGGCTTTCTTTCGCGGACACCTACGATCGGGGTGGCTCTAGTTTGCGCGGTCCTTCAAGAAGCTTTCAGCAATCTGCCCGAAAATGAAGCCATTTTCCGATTGGTCCTGAGTTCGATCGGCTTCAGCGGCACCGGCCTCTTCGTTTCGGAGCTCCTGAAAAATCGCCGCATTGTGTTGGAGCACGTCGAAGAATTGGAGACCGAAGTCAAGCTGCGGCGCGACGCGGAAAATCAGTTGCAAGTTCTTGTGGAGAGCAGTCCCGCGGCGATCGTGACTATTGATACAAATGGGAAAATTCTTTTGGCGAATCAGGCAGCCCAGCAACTACTTGCGCCCGCCACGTCTTCGTTGAAGGGCCAGCCGATTAGCTCCTATCTGCCATCGCTACAAACCGTAGTTCAGACTCAGCCCTCTCGATCGTTCCGAACAACCTTGCAATGTACAGGGCAGCGGTCAACGGGCGAAGTATTCCTGGCTGGCGTGTGGTTCTCCACTTACAACACCGTCTCTGGTTCCCGCCTGGCGGCGGTGATCGTGGATTTGTCGGAGGACTTGCGAAACCGCGAAGATTTGAGTCTTGACCACTTGCTGAAAAGCAGCCGGATTCTCATGGGCGCAATGGCCCATGAGGTCCGGAACCTGTGCGGCGCGGCGGTCGTGTTGCACAAAAACCTTTCACGCGTGCCAGACCTGGAGCACAACGAAGATTTTCAAGCTTTAAGCTCATTGATCCAAAGCTTGGAACGAATTTCAGCGCTTAGCGTGAAGGCTCCCTCTGATGCTCCTGTGACCGTGGACCTGACATCCCTTCTCGATGAAGTACGAGTTTTGATCGAAGGCGCTTATCGTGAATCCGAGGTCAAAATCGAATGGCGGGCGCAGGAGAACTTACCGTTGGTGCGGGCTGACCGTTACGGTCTGATCCAGGTGTTTCTGAATCTGGCGAAGAACAGCCAGCGTGCTATGGAATCGACGAAGGTCAGAAAATTGCGTGTGAGTACATCGCTTGAAGATAAACACATCACGGTTCGGGTTGAAGATACCGGAATCGGCATAGCGCATCCCGAAAACCTATTTCGTCCATTTCAGCCAGGGGCAGTTACAGCGGGACTCGGCTTGTACGTCTCACGCTCAATCATGCGCAGTTTTGGCGGCGAGCTTCTTTATGAACCCAGAGCTGAGGGATGTTGCTTTGCTGTGGTCGTGCCCGCAACAGCAGTGGTTGAGGAAGCCATGAATGCTTGATCCTTCAGCACAGCGAATAAACATTGTGCTCCTGGACGATCATGCCTTGTTCAGGGAGAGCGTGGCACGATTATTGAAAAGCGAACCTGGTTTCGAAGTTACCGCGCACTGCAATTCAATCGAGGACGCTCTCGTTGTATTACAGAAAGCACATGTTGATATCGTGCTGCTCGACTTCGACCTCGGTCATCGCGATGGTGGAGAGTTCATGCGTTTGGCGCGGCAGCAGGGATTTACTGGCAAGGTCCTCGTTGTCACCGCCGGCGTGGAAAAAGAACAGACTGCCGAGTTAATTCGCAGCGGCATTTCCGGAATTTTCATGAAGCACGACTCGGCGTCGCTCCTCATAGAAGGAATCCGGGGGGTACTCGCGGGAAAGGTCTGGTTTGACCAAGAACTCTTGCAGCAGGCCATGGGCCGAGTAGGTCCTCAAGAGTCCAAAGCAGAGCGATTCACTGAACGCGAGCGGCAGGTTCTGTCCTACGTGTTCGAAGGCCTAGTTAATAAGGAAATTGCGGAACGAATCGGCGTGTCCGAAAGTTCGGTGAAAGCAACCCTACAGCAATTGTTCTCCAAAACGGGCGTGCGTACCCGTAGTCAGCTAGTTCGTATCGCACTGGAACATTACAGAGATCACATCTAGTGCACGCCTTAATATCCCAAGGCCGAGCCTTTAGCCGGACTTTTTGAGTGATAATGCGCACTCCGCGGAATTCTCGGATGTTACCAGTACAGCGGTTGCTCCTTCGTGCTGCTCGACCCGACATCAGTCCGTTCGCTGAACTAGGGTCCCGACAAGCGAACCTTGATTCCGATCTCGGAGGCGGGCCATCTTTAGGCTGGTGCTTGCCCGGGCGGACGCAATCGGGGTCATACAGAGAATGACTCTGTACATGAGGTCAGCCTGTCGTTCGATCAGCCCTGGTTCACCCCATCCAAATATGCTTCGAGTTTAGGGTGATCGAGCGGATCGATTTCCAGAAACTCGATGCCGTTTCCGAAGACTGGATCGCAGGTCCTCACAATCCCGCTGATCTGCAACTTCTCCGTGCCAATCCACAATCCGACGGTTAGATGATCACCGATGTGCAACGTGAACATGCTCTCGATCTAGCACCGCGAGACTCAGATCGGAAGTCGGTACCCGCACAGGCACAGTTCGCCCTCTGAGAACAAGCTCTGCTTGAACCCCAGTTTTTTTCGAGCGGATTGTCTCCGCTCATTTTCAGAATTAGATTTCAAGTTTATTTTATTCCTTCAGCGTGACCAGCACTTCGACGGCAGCGACGGCAGCGGGCTGGCGCCGCGCAAACACCAACCGCTGGAGATTAGATCACCCTTCTGAAGGCGCGAAATGACTTCGGTAATTGCAAGAGACTACGGCTAGGTCTTAAATAATGACGCGTTGCTCGCAGGTCAGTCGGTTATTTCGAGAAGAAAGCGGTCAGCCTCGAACAGCAAGCGTCGAGTTGCCCGTCATTCGACCAGACTCGGACTACCCGATCCCGTTCGTGAACGCACGCGCCTGTTTACACACCACCGATCATGGTGCCAGACCGTCCCAGCCGCCCCTTCGAGCTTAACTGCTCCATTCTCTAGCCGCCACTTTGTTACTGCACGAGTTCCTGAGTCAATACGGCTCCGCCCATGGAAGCCAGAACCGCGGTGACCTTCACTACTTTGTGGGTTTCCCCAGCAATCCAAAGAGTCCTTTTGTCCGAGCCTCCATCCGCGGAAGAGATCTCGACTCGAAGCGCATTGAAGGTGCCGGCAGGCACTTTAACTTCTTCCTTGCCGGCGACCGTTAGTTGCAACAATTTCACCTTCTGCGTCTGTACATCGAAGTTGCGGAAGGTTGTGCTATAGCCCTCCGCCAACGGCAGGCAGGCAATAACCTGATTCGAACCGGCGGCGTCCGCAAAAAGTGGACCGCCCAGATCAACCGCTATCGGCTTATCTTGCCCGTTCATGCTCATCTTGCCCACGGCCTTGTTCTCGGCAAAGTCGAGATCGATGGCGACCGGCCCTTGATTGACGCTTCTCTTGAGCAGGAGCAGGCTCCCTTTCTCGAGCGTCGCCGTGTCCGTCGCCGCGCCTTGTGGAGTGTCCATCTGATCGGTTGCCATCCAGGAGCCAGCGCCGTCCTGAATGACGGTGGAGAGCTTCATGTTCATCTGCTGGCCACCCATCTCGATCTTCACCTGATAGTTGTATGTCCCCGCGTGCAGGTCCGTAACTGGCTTGGGCGCACCGATCGTCCCGGCATCGATCTTCTTGGCCAGGACGACCGTCTTCGGATCCACAGTAATTTCCTTGAGGCGCGCAACTTCCGCGGACGTGCCCCCTTCTTGAAACCTTCCTCCCAAGTGCTGTGCGAAGAATTTTTCTGAGGCCATAAATAGCGCCAGATTGTTGATCGGCCGGGCAAAGCCATGACCCTCGTCGGGAGCGAGAATGTACTCCACCGGGAAACCGCGGTCGCGTAACGCTATCACGATCTGTTCAGCCTCTCGCCGGTTCACCCGGGGATCGTTCGCTCCCTGCGCGACAAGCAGAGGCGTCTTGATCTTGTCGGCAGAATTCAGGGGCGACTCTTCCATCAGTTGCGTCTTGCCTTCCGGAGTACTCGGGTCGCCCATGCGTTTGTAGAACATCTTGCGGATGGACTCCCAATAGGGCGGAATCGAGTCCAGCAACGTGATCAGATTCGAGGGCCCCACGATGTCGACCGCCGCCGCATATAGATCAGGCGTGAAGGCCACTCCGGCCAAGGTGGCATAGCCGCCATACGAACCGCCGATAATGCCAACGCGTTTGGGATCGGCGATGCCCTGTGCGATCAGGTATTTCACGCCCCAGGTCAAATCGTCCTGCATCTTGCGGCCCCACTCCAGGTTGCCGGCGTCCAGAAACTTCCTGCCATAACCGGTCGAGCCGCGGAAGTTGGGTTGGAGTACGGCGTAGCCTCGATTGGCGAAGAACTGCGCCAATGAGTTGTACCCCCACTGGTCGCGCCCCCACGGACCGCCGTGTGGAACTATAAGTGTAGGCAGATTCTTGGCCGGAACTCCCTTTGGAAGCGTGAGGTAAGCCGGAATCTCCAACCCGTCGGATGATTTGTAGGTAACCGGCTTCATCTTGGCCAGGTCTGCGCGCGGCAGTTTCTCGCGGACTTTGAACTGCGGCGTCAGTACATGTGCTTTGCGTTCGAAGAGCATCGTCTCGCCCGGCTCTGTGTCGCTTACTGCAGTTACCAGCCACAGTTGTTCGTCCTTGGTGCGCGAGACCACGAGGATTTCGTGGTTTGGGAACTTGTGTTCAATCCAGTGCACGTCGTCGCCGAATGCCTTGTTCTTGTAGTAGGTCTTGACGCGGGCAGCAATGTACCAGGTTTCCACCAGTTCATCTGTCGCTTCGGAGAATAGCGCTCCGCCGAAATCGACTTTACCCAGCGGATCTGATTCCACCATCTCCGTTTTGCCTGTCTGGGGGTCCAACAATTCCAGCGAGGTCAGATCGGCGTTCTTGTTGGTTTCCATGTAGAGGCGCTCGTCACCCGGGTGAAATTGCAGAGGGTTACATGACTCAAACACCGAGCAGGAATAAACCTTGGTGAATGCATCCGCATCGACCCGGAGCACCTCGGTGTCGCCGTTTTCTGCGCTGCGCGTCGCCATGCGCAACTGTCCCTTGAGGTCAAACACCCAGCCGGTAATGCGCTCGGTATTCTTGCGGACCAGCGTCTTCTCTCCAGTGGAAATTTTCAGCCGGTAAAGGTCATGCCAAGCCTTGTCGCGATCGTTGAGTCCGATGTAGACAATATCAGGATCGCTCTTCGGAACCTCAAATATCTCTACCCGCACAGCCTTTAGTCCAGTTAGATCGCGAGAAGGAGGAGCGTCCGCACCTGCGGCGGGCTTGACAGAAGGATCCACGGCATACACATTGAAGTTCTCATCGCCGTCGTTATCCTTGGCGTAAAGGATGTACTTGCTGTCCCGCGTCCAGAAATATCCGGCGACCGGTCGCTTGGTCTCCGTGGTGAGGAGCCGCGCCGCGCTGAAGGGCTCATCAACGGCCTTCACATAAACGTTCCGAGTGTCTTTCCAGGGCTTCAGAAAGGCGACGTACTTTCCGTCAGGAGAAAGCTGGGCCACCGCAATCTCCGGGTTGCCGAAGATCACATCGCGGTCAATGAGCTGGGGCGGTCCGCTCGCTTTGTCCGCGATCGCGGTGCCGAGGGACGCGAGCAGGAAAAGACACACAAAGACAAACCGGAGTTTCAGGAGTTTCATATCAAGCAGTTCCTTTCGGCTGACACTTGCAACGCGCGTGGACGATGAACGAACGACAGCGACATTCTCCTCCCGCCTGGCCGGACGTGCAAGCAAGTGTCGGGACATCACATAGCTTGCCCGGCGAAGACTTTGCTCAATAGAGAAAGGCGAAGCCCGCGCTACCTCAGGCTTTGTGAAGTGCCGGTTTGCGCCAAATGGACCTTTAACTTTCGTGGAATCGGCTAACCGGAAACTGTGCGGTTGTTGGTTTAAAGCCGCCATAGCATTGATTGGCCTGGGGTCGGGCAGTTCTCAATGAGTTCTAATTGAGATGCCTGTTAACGTTAGGAGTCGAAGAGAGCGAACGTTACTGAACATCGATAGATGGCGCACGCGATCAGTCTTTGACCGCTATGCTATCGTCGATCAAAACGACATCGGTTCGGCCATGAAGCAAGGTCCAAGCGAGCAGAAGGCCGCGGACAGCGTACAGTTCGAGTCAAAATCGGTCGCGGTTGCAAAGGCTCAGATTGTAAATTAAGCTAATCCTCTCTTCACTTTATGCACGAGGCCGGGATGGCGGAACTGGCAGACGCAGCGGACTCAAAATCCGCCGACCTTCGGGTCTTGGGGGTTCGACTCCCCCTCCCGGCACCATGATTTCAAAGCAGTTGAGCAAATTCGTTGAAAAGGGTCATGCACCATCATTGGTGCAGGTGTGCTCAAAGTGTGCGGGTTTGTGTTCTGACGCATTGGGGCTTCGAATCCGATGCCGAGATCTTAGGTGCGGCACACTCTAAGCACACTTCAATTTAACCACACGCAGTAACGAGTGCTTCTTCTGCCTAACCGACAGTCAGCCATTCTTTCGGCTTTTCACCCATGTAAGAAATGACTTCTTGGGAATATCCGGAGCTATCGATTGTACGCACTTCTCCTTGCGGTTCTGGTCCGCATCGCGAAAGCCACCCACAAGCCATCACATGCTGCTGAAGCCTCGATTCGCTGTGGCCTCGAACCACTTGAGAAGCGCCGGTAGCCGGTCGGCTTCCACGAAGGACTTAATCGGTAGTCGGTGCAGCACGCCGTAGCGCGCGAAGTACACGGCAGCGCACGTCACTTTCCCGCGGCAGCCGTCGATTCCGCCGATGCACGAGAGGCAAAAGTAGCCGAGAAGCTGGTTGAAGATGTCCCTTGCCAGTTCGAGGTTTTTGTTGACCTTGATGTCGACCAGCGTGCCATCGATGAACAAATCTCCGTCAGCGCCGCCAACGAGCAACGCCGAAGGTTGGGTTCAGCACGCACATTTTCCTCGCGCGAAAGTCGTCGGGCCGCACGAGCGCGAGCATGTTGCTCACGTCTTTCACCATCGCGCCGTCGATCGGCAGCAGTTCCAATCGCCCGATCCGTTTCACCAAGTCAAGTTGGGCGAGGTCGATGGCCGCGCGGACGAGTTCTTCGTTCGGCTTCTGCTCGCGCTTCTTTTTCAGGTAGACGCGATGGAGTTGCCTCGCCTTCTCGACGATGTCCCGCGCGCGCTTAAGCGCGGAAGGCGCGACACGGCTGTGCTTCAAGATCGCAAGGCTTTCTTCCGCGACCCATCGGCTCGCCCTCGCGGACGGGTTGAGCTTCTGGAGGTAGAAGCGCAGCAAGTAGTCGAAGCTGGCGCCCGCCCAACCATAGGCTGTTGTGAGCGGCGGCGCCTTGATCTCCGCCTTCACCTGAAACCACGGTTTCGGAACGTTGAGCCGCAGGTACTCCTTCACGTCTTTGCGTTCGACAAAGGTGGAGAGGCTCACGGCTGATAGATAACCCAGATTGGAGGCCGAACGCTAGTAACCGTGGTGTCATGCGCCGTCGAAGCGCTTAGTCGTCTTGCGGCCTAGAATCCACTACTGTTACGTAGGTAGGGGGTATTTCGGCCAGGGCTGCCACGGCTTCAAACACATCCTGTCGAGCAAAGAGGGCCATTCCATACTGCGTCGGCTCAATGTCTGCCAGATCTTTTTCCCCGATTAGCTTCTGCTGCCAATTGACGCAAACCACTGCTGGAGAGCCATCCGAGTCGACAAACATGAGACCTCGTTCGGTTGGCGCGAGATCAAGACTGCTGGCAACCAAAATCACTGGATGAGGTGCAAGAAATTCGATTCGCGAAAATGCGCCTCTTTTCACTCCCAAAGCGGCAATCGGGCCGCCAAACGAATGTGGCACTCCGATTTTCTTCCACTCTGAGGGTTGCCACATCTTCGGGTAGGGGTACCCGAGAGGCAAACCGCCATCGTCCTTCCATTCGCTGAAAACTATGCCTCCGTGCAAGACGCGTTTCGCCGTCACCGGATGGTCGTATCCATCTCCGATTTGGAGTTGCGTTTCCCGCTGGGCGAGAAGGACCCAGTCCGAAAATTGTCCTCGGTCTCCTGTGATCGGCGGTGAGACAGTTGTTCCATCACCAGCCGTGCTTGGCGACTGCAAATAGATCGGGCGAATAGTTCGGCTTAGAGATATTCGAATGCCGAGGTCCGCCTTCCCCAAGAAACTGCGGCCTAAGACCCCTTCCACCTCAGGGTTAAGAACTCCATGTTTGGCAAGAGCCGCTCGCACGCCGGCGCCAGTGGTCTGAAGGCAACGCTCAATCTGCTCATCGACGGGAGTCCACAAGGCCAAACGTCGCCCTTCTCGCCTTGGACCAAATCGCCTGATCGTGCGCTCCATTTGAGCTTTCGCCTCATCGGAGGCGCGCGCCGATTCAAAACAAGTTCCAAACAGCGGCACGAAATCGGGCCATATTTCAATCGCTTTTGAAAGTCGCGCTCGGCCGACTCCCAGTTCGATCTCGGTCGCTTGCTCTTCTGAAATGAGTGCCACGCCGGGTTCGGACGATACAGGCATCGCGACAACGACGCCCGCACGCTCAAGAAGACTGCGCGCTTTTGCCGCATGGGATGCGGCTTCCGGGGCGATCACTTATAGGCTGCCGTCAGTCGGGCAGCGAGACTCGATCCGCTTGTCACTTCGTACGGAGCCTGCTCGTATAGCTCCACCAGTTGCAGCACAGTCGTGAGCGACCAAGAATCGCTCGGGATGCGGGCGTCTGTCCGCATCAACGAAACGGTGTCGCCAGCTGGATCGCGCCCGCGCAGAGCGGGTGCAATGATGCCGTCAAGCTCGGCAACGCCGGCGCCGCCGGCCACGTCTGCCTCGGGCGTATCAACGACGGCACCGGACACTCCCCCGAAGCCGCCGCCGAATTCCAACTCGCTCTCGGTCTTGAACCACCAATGAAGAAGCCGCCCTCGGCCTGGCGCTAGCCTACGAACACGAAGGCAAGATCACCGAAGCCGAAAAGGCCTACCAGCAAGCCATTCAAGCCCATCCCAACAGCCGATATAGCTATAACAATTTCGGCGCATTCTACCGGAGTCGCAACGAGTACGAGAAGGCGTTGCAAATGTATGCCAAGGGCATCCAGATCGCTCCCGAATGGTACGGGACATATTCGAACGTTGGCGCCATTTACAACCAAATGGGTCAATATGAGAAGGCGATTGATCCCTTGAAGAAATCTATCGCCATTCGGCCCAGCTATCCTGGATACGTCAACCTGGGTGGGGCATACTTCGGACTAGGCAAGTTCGCCGACGCCGCCAATGCCTACGAAGAGGCGGCCAAACTCGATCCCCAGCAGTATGTGATCTGGGGTAATCTGGGCGATGCGCTCTTCTCCTCAGGCAAGAAAGATCAATCCGTGGCCCCGCTTCGTAAGGCCGCGGAATTAGCAGAGGGCGACTTGAAGGTCAACCCTCGCGATCCGGATGTGCTCAGCAGCTTGGCGGGGTATTATTCCATGCTCGGCGATCGCAAGCATGCGCTTCTCTATCTGGGTCAGGCCCTGCAATACGGCCACAACGATAAAGATGTGCTCCTGGATGCGGCTTCGGTGTATAACCATCTGGGCGAGAACAGCTTGGCTGTTGAATTTCTAGCCAAGATGATGCAAGCCGGATATACCGCGGACAAAATTCGCAGCTTGCACGAATTCGATAACCTCGCTAGTATGCCTGGCTACCAGCAGTTGATGAAATCCAAGTAGCTCCAGCGGTAGGTGGCTTCATTGAACAGCTTTTCCTGTGCAACCGTCTCCCGGCGAGGGATGGGAAAAGGAGTGGTACTAAATTCAAACCCTCGACAGAATTCGCGACCGTTCCAGGGCACATGAACGCGACTGTAGGATTCTTCCCAGTTGCCGACCCATGGAAAGTCATTTCGGTTAAACACGTATAAAACCGAGAGTTGCAAGCCCGGATTACAAACCGCGATGAAGGCATTTTCCAGGGCCGGGTCTAACAAATGCGCCGTGTAATGGCCATATCGACCTTTTTCGCTTGTGCGAAGATTCAGCCTCCCTTCTTTTTGGGTGCATTTGGCCACTGGAATTCAGAGTCGGGCTGGATCGACATCTTCTTGCTGAAGGTAGCGGGACAGACCTTGCTGAGAGTAGCGAGCATATCAAAAAGCGTGACGTTGGGCTCCAGAAAAGGTGGACCAAATGTAACGTGATGATTCCAGGAGATCGGCCGCATCGCCGTCGGCGCAGTGATTTCGATCCGGCTATCCAAGAGCCAATTCCTTCTGAAGTTCTTCCAAAGGAACATTCTTGGTTTCAGGAACCATCACCTTCACCCAAAGAAGCTGTAGGCACATCATGCCAGCGAAAAAAGAAAACACGTACCCGGGAGGAAGTGACGAGACCATGTTGGGGAAGAAAGTCGTGAGCAGGGCGGCAAAGATCCAGTGGGTGAAGCTGCCCAGGCTCTGACCTTCTGCGCGATGACGATTAGGAAATATTTCGGAGATGAAGACCCAGATAACAGCACCTTGCCCGATCGCATGAGCGGCGATGAAGGCAAAAATGCAAACGGGAATGATTGAGTAGTGCACCTGGAAGAATCCCCAGGCGACAAGGCTAAGGGAAACGATGTAGCCGAATGAGCCAATGTATAACAGCGTGCGGCGTCCTAGGCGGTCAATCAGCCAGAGCCCGACGAAAGTGAACACCAGATTCGTAGCGCCAATCCCGACCGATTGCAGCAATGCGGCCTTTGCGCCGAGCCCGGTAAGTTCAAAGATACGGGGAGCAAAGTACAAGATTGCGTTGATGCCGGACATCTGATTGAAGAATGCAATTAAGATCGCAAGGATGATTGGTTTTCGAAGTTGGCGTGTCCAGAAACGTCTTGACGACGCCTTTTCTGCGGAGGCAGCGATGATCTCGTCCGCTTCGGCGGCAATTTCGGATTGTGAAACGTCCGGTTGAATCCGCTGCAGCACTTGCATGCCAGCTTCGCGGTCACCCTTCCTGCTTAGCAGCCACCGGGGGCTTTCGGGAAGGGTCAGGGAAGACAACGCATAAAGCAATGACGGAAACGCGGCGACACCCAGCATCCAGCGCCAGGAATTCTCGCCAATTCCCGCGAGTAACGCGTTCGAGACGAAGGCGATCAGGATGCCAAACACAATGTTGAACTGGAACATGCCGGCAAGCAGTCCCCGGTTTTTGGGCGGAGCAATCTCGGCGATATACATCGGTGCCACGACGGTGGAAACGCCGATCCCCAGCCCGCCAATGAAACGCGCAACAATAAAAACAGCAACATTCTGGGCCAAGCCTGATCCCACTGCACCGACTATGTAGAGCACGCCGATCCATAAAAGCGTAGCTCTTCGTCCGAACCGATCAGCGGGCCAACTGCCGAGCAGGGAACCAACCACTGTTCCGTAGAGGGCCGATGCCATTGCAATTCCGTGCAGGCTCGGGCTCAGCCCCCAAATGGACTGAATCGTCTTTTCAGCCCCGGAGATCACAACAGTGTCGAAACCAAATAGAAAGCCTGCCAAAGCCGCCGTAAGTGACCAGAAGAAGATGCGAGCATTCATGGCTTAAACCCCAAGCCGTCTCCGGTGTTGAACACTTGGAACTCGCGGATGTGGGCTGCTGCTGATGAGGCGAGAATATTCAGGCGAATGCGAGAAGCGGTCACGGGCGCAAAGCGGTCAATGCGTTTGTGACCAATCGCCTGGCCTTCGATAAGAGGACTCCAACGGCCGCCAATCCAGGCTTCGATCCGAAAGCTTTCAATATGTTGCCCATCGTTCAGCCATTCCATGACCAGCGTGCGATCGAAGGTTATCGGTTTAGCGAAGTCAACTTCGAGCAAGGCGTGATGGGACCCGGCCGGCGCCGACCAGAATGTTTCTCGATCGCCATCCAGCGCGGCTTCGGTAGTGTCGCCTCGGTAAACGTGCTCCTTTGCGAGTAGGTTTTCTCCGTACCGTTTGTGGATCGCCGCGCCAAACTCTTCGAGGCGCTTAACGTCAGCTTGGGGGAGCAACCCGCGCCGGTCCGGCGCTACGCCCAGCATCAACTGACCACCTCTGCCAATGCTTTCCTCGTAGGTGGAAACCAGTTCGTCCACCGATTTCAATGTGGACTCATCATTGGGATGCCAAAACCAATGCTCCTTGTGCAACGGCGTATCGGCTTCAACCGGTCGCCAGCGCAAATATCCGTGACGGTCGAGTACATTCCAGTTTTCATAAGGGGTTATTCCATTCTCGTTCCCAACCCAGCGAATGTCTCCATATTCAAAGAGGGCGGCATCGGCGAATACCAGTGCGTTCGGTTGATACATGCGAAGGTTCTCGATGATGCGCGGGAAGTTGTAAACATGGCCTTCGCTGCCGGCGCCGTCGAGCCAGAATTCCACCAGGTCCCCATAATTCGTCGCCAGTTCCTGCAGCTCTGCGATGTAGTAGTCGTCATACTCCACGGAATTCTTGTATTTCGGTTCGTGCCGGTCCCACGGAGAAAGATACACGCCAAATTTCAGACCAACCTTTCGAGCTCCGTCAGAAACTCGCCGCACCACATCGCCGTTGCCGTTTTCCCAAGGGCTGCTCTTCACGCTGTAGTTGGTTTGTTCGGTCGGCCACAGACAGAAACCGTCGTGGTGTTTCGCCACCAGCACGACATACCTCGCGCCAGACGCTTTGATTGCCTGCAGCCACTGCTCCGGGTCAAACTGCGTTGGGTTGAATACTTCGGGACTGGCCGTGCCGTCTCCCCATTCGCGGTCCAGGAACGTGTTGGTGCCGAAGTGAACGATGACTCCGAACTCAAGATCCTGCCAGGCGACTTGCTGCGGCGAAGGTTTCACGTCAACGAAGTTTTGCCCGCGCGCGAAGGACGCGGTGAGGCCGAACATCAGCACTGCTGCGAAATATGACAGGTGACTCATGGTTCCTTAGTCTTTAGGGTCGGTTTCGCCCCATGCCCCTGTTTCTACGCTCGTCGTGGACGTGAACTGCACTTTAATCGTCTTAATCTCGTAAGGATTGGTGTGGACGGTCACTTCGCCATTCTGTACCGATAGCGGCCCAGTCGTTCTTTCCATCAAGTCAGTTTCGGAGGCGGACTCGACTCCCGCCGGAAGCGCGAGCTTAGCATCACCTTCTCTGCCGGCCCATTCGTAGAAGCGAAGAACCACGCCGGATCCATCCTCAGCTTTCTTCATGGCGGTCAATATCAGGTTGTTGGGGTGCATCTGCACGAACGAATGCTCGGCCGCAAGCTGACCCTCATGCTTTTCCGTTTGCATGGAGAACACCTTGTAGTTGAGTTCATATCCCTGGCGTACGGTCAACGCTTCCCGCCAACCGCCACCATGCGGGTAAAGCGAGTAGGTAAACTCATGCTGCCCTTCATCAGCGTGCGGGTCAGGCCATTCCGGCGACCGCAAAAGCGAGAGCCGCAAGACGTTTCCCTTTGCATCGTAGCCGTATTTGCAATCGTTCAGCAGACTGAATCCGTGAGTGCTCTCGGAAAGGTCCGCCCATCGCTGCGCCGGAACTTCAAACTCGGCTTGCTCCGCCGGCGTCTTCCGCGTGGTTGGGCGTTCGATGGAACCGAACGGAATCTCAAACGTAGCTTTGTCAGTGTGAGCGCTCAATGGGAAAGCCACTTTCAGCAAGATATGCTTCTCGTGCCAGTCCGCTTGCATCTTCACGTCTACGCGAGGCATTCCTGAATACAGAGTAACGTCGCGCACGAAGGTCGAGTTCTGAAAGTGGTTCTTCACCCGGATTACTGCCCGCAGCGGACCACTCTCGACCAGTTTAACTTCGTCGGCGCTGTCCAGGTCCCAATGCTTTTTCTCGAAATCGGCATCAATGTTCCATGCGTCCCATTGTTTGGGTTTGTCCGCAAACGTTTGCAGCAGATTGCCGCACACTCCGTCTTTGGGCCCCCCAGTATCGGTTTCGGACGGCGCCAGCGCTTCGGTTTTGCTGCGCTTGTCAAACAGGCTGAGCATACAACCGCTCTTTGGATCAATCTTGAGACGAACGAACTCGTTTTCTAACGTATCTCCAGACGCTTTTACAGCCGAAGAATTAGGCTCAGGCTTCGCCGCCGCACGCACGAAATATGTGTTGTAACCAACTGCCGGTGCGCTGGCCAACATCAACAACCGCGCGCGAGGTGTGCCAGTATCCATCGCGAGCAACTGTGACGGAGCACGCTTACCCGCGGAATTCACGACTTCCACGTATTTCGCTGGACCTGGGAGCTGCACTTCGACTTCAATGATTTCTGTCCGCGGCCAAGACAGCGAGTTGAAGATCACGATGGGTACGCCATTGCCCTCAGTATTAACGTGAGCAACAATTTCCTTGAGTGCAGCATCGCTGATTTCGTGACCCATGCGTTGTACGTCTTCAAGGTTCCGTTTGGCGTCGAGATAGTTCACCGCGATTCCCGATCCTGGCATGATGTCGTGAAAATGATCGAAGAGCAGATTCTTCCACGCGAGCCGCAATTCATCATGAGGGTAGGGGCGGCCATAGAGTGACGCTAAAGACGCAAATTCTTCGGCGTTCAGAACAGCCTCTTCACTGCGTCGAATCCGGCGCTTGGTTTCCGCCTGGGTGGTGAAAACACCGCGATGGTATTGAAAGTAGAGTTCGTCTTTCCATGTTGGAACATTCATGCCCGACAGCTTCTTTTCGAGATCTGCGAAAAATCCCGTGGCAGTGCTGAACTCAAAGTTTGGATACACGGCTCCCGGTGCCATCAAGCGGTTGGCATTGTCCAGCATCGCCCGGGTGGGTCCTCCGCCGTGGTCGCCGACACCGTATAAATGCAGCATCTCCGGCGAGTCATGAAATTCCGGTCCATAGATGGAAGGAATCCATTGCGAGAGATCCTTCGCCAACGGCTCGGCCTCGATACTGCCGGCGTAATCATGCGGAAAATACGTGAGAATGCGGCTGCCGTCGGGTGATTCCCACCAGAATAGTTTGTAAGGAAAGGTCGTGAACTCGTGCGCCCACAGCAGCTTTTGAGTGACGAAATAGTCCATCCCCGACTTCTTGTAAATCTGCGGGAGCTGCCAGTTGTAGCCGAATGAGTCTGGATTCCACCCGATCTTTACATCCACGCCGAATTTTTGCTGGAAGTATTGTTTGCCCACGAGAATCTGCCGGACGAGGGACTCGCCGGCGGGCATGTTGAGGTCTGGTTCGACCCACATTCCGCCGATGACTTCCCATCGGCCCTCCTTCACTCGCTGTTCAATTTCCTTGAACATTTCGGGATATTTTTCTTCCATCCATTCATACGTACGAGCCGACGACATAGTGAACTTGAAATCGGGATACTCCCGCATGAGGTCGAGTGCGCTGCGGAAAGTATTTCGTACGACCTCGACGGTTTCGGTCCACGGCCACAGCCAGGCCATATCGATATGCGAATTGCCAACTGCCCGAATTGTGAATTGCTTGAGCCAGGGATCGAGCCCTTTCAGCTTGCTTTGAGCTTCGCTCAACGAGGCATCGAACGCCACCTGGTCGCCTTTGTCGAGCGCAGGAAAATCAATTGCCTCGACGGCTGCCGACAGCTGCTGTTCGCGGTCATTTTTGCCTTCTGGATACGCGGCGATCAACGGGCGAGCGGCAAGAATCTCTTCTCGCAACCACCGTGGGTCGGGACGGTTGGCTGGAGGCTCAATTCTCAGTTCGCTCCGAAACAGGGCGGTATCTACGTCACCTGCATCGACCCGTGCCGCAATCAGATACTTCTGACCCGGCTGCGCATTTTCAGTTAACAGGATCGGTTGCTGCGTGTTCTCGTCGCCGTGAAATAGAACGGAGCCGTTCGAAAAAACGGAGATGATCGCATTTGCGTCGCTGCCGAATCGAAGATCAAGCCTTACGCGGGATCCCTTCACGGCATAGCCACTAAGCTTTTCCGGAATCTCGATCCAGCGGCGAAATACATGCGCGCCCCTCCAGTGGTTCTGGTCATTGTCCTCGGTTGAGGGGCTGGCGGTCATGAGGTGCCAGTTCGAATCGTCGAGTGATGGATCCTCAGGGTGAGGCAGGTCCATATGAAATCGCCACTGCGGAAGTGGTTCGCTCACGAGAGACCCGAGGCGGTCGAGCGTCGATTGGAACGGATCGGCCCTATCGTTGCTGGAAGCAGTTTGCGCAAGACCAACGGCACCGAACAGGACAAAGCACAACCAAAAACTGGTCAATGACTTCATATCCACACCGTTGCCTTCTCTGAGGTCATGGCACAAATTTGGACAGAGGTTCGAAAGTAGTCTTTCTTCTGAGGAGTCTCAAGACGCGAGAATCCGCGGTCAAGAGTTGATGAGGTCCTATGCGTCTTGCCGGCTGGACCGCGCTCCGCTAGCACGCCAGGCTCCGTTCCTGGCCGCTTCCAGTAAATGCGACACCCGGTCCTGCAGGACCACGAAGCGCTCATACTCCCGACCTTTTATCGCGCCCATCGAAATCCGTTCATTGCGGTGCCGCATTGGACTCGCTACCGGGATTCGCACGCTGGCGTGGATCTCCCGCGCCGCCGTTCTCGCGATGATATTTCGTACATTGGTTTTGGTAATTCCCCCACCGACCATAATCGCAACCCGGTCGTTTGCGGCGTTGATCAGCTTGGTCAGGGTTGCGATTCCATCTTCCGCGGTTTGCTCGCCTCCCGAGGTCAACACGCGGTCAACTCCAGCGACGATAACGTCCTCCAACGCTTTTCTGAGGTCCGTAGACATATCAAAGGCGCGGTGAAAAGTAACCTTCAGCGGTCGGGCAAGGTCAACCAGATGGCGCGTCCTCTGGACATCAATTTGTCCATCTTCGTTCAGAACACCGAAGACAGTCCCATCAACGCCGAGTTGCTTGGCGGTGAGCACATCCTGCTCCATAGCCTCGAATTCGTCGCCACTGTAGCAGAAGTCCCCGCCGCGCGGCCGAATCATGACATAGAGGCCCACTGATGTCCGATCGCGAACTGTAGCGATCAAGCCAGAACTGGGCGTGACCCCACCTTCGAGCAGATTGCTGCACAATTCAATCCGGTGAGCGCCGCCCGCTTCCGCTGCCAGAGCGGACTCGACCGAATCAGCGCAAATCTCCAGAATGACGGGTTCACTCATAAACTTCTGACTCCGTGCAGGCTGGAATTAAGGGCGGCCTGGGCTCTGCCGGGAGACCGAATCCCGGCAGACCCAGGACCAGGTCAAAAAATGTAATGCAAGCTGAGCTGTATCTGTCGCGCAGGGGAGCGTACGCTAGTGATCTGGCCGAAACTGCTGTCGGTGATGTTATTGTCCGGGTTCCCGTAGCTGGCAATATTGAAAATGTTGAAGAAGTCGGCGCGGAAACCCACCACCTGCTCCCGCCAAGCGTGGAAGTCCTTGAATAGCGAGGTGTCAACCTGACGGTACCCGGGCGCGCGCTCGGTGCTGTTGTGCGCGCTGCCAAAAGCAAACGAACCTGCGCTGCCGTAGGCGCAAGTCCCGTTGTCCACGCCTGAAGTGAGGCAGGGCTGAGCCGATGGATCAGTTCCCCACCAGTTGTTGATAGAGCGGCTCCGAATGACCATAGGGCGGTACTGATTGGCGCGACTGAATCCCCATCCTCCATTGTTCGTATTGCTGTTGTTTGGGCCGAAGATGGTTACGGGCAATCCTGAATAGAGGATAGCCGAGGTTGCAACTTTCCATCCTCCGAACACCGCATCCAGGAACCCACTCGCGCTCCCCCCATAAGTCCTGCCGTGACCGAATGGCAAGTTGTAAACACCGACGAAATTCAGACTATGGCGGGCGTCCATAGCGGAAGGTCCGTAGTCGGCGTTGAGATCGTAGCCGTTCTGGACCGAGAGCCCGTTAAAGCTGGTATTAGCCACCGAATAGTTGCCAGACGAGTCAGTCAAGGACTTCGCATACGTGTAGTTCAGTGTGTATTCCAGGCCGTGGTGAGTTCGCTGACGCAGGGTTATCTGGCCCGAGTTGTAGGTCATCCTGGCCTGCGACTCGGTGATTAGAATACTTCCGCACTCTCCCACCAGTGCAAAGTACGGCGGTTGGTCAGGGGCCGGAACGTTCGAAGCGCCGCATCCTCCAATGCCAGAGATATCCTGCGCCTGCGCCGCAGTAAGTTGATTACCGTTGCGGTAGTCGGCAAGATGATGCCCGACTTGGCCGTGATACCCCGCGCTCAGAGATAGCTCGTTGGTGAGTGCGTATTCAGTCACAAGTGTGAACTGGTGGATGTAGGCAGGTTGAGTATCCTGCGGCCATACCGAATACAACGAATTATTGATCCCCAGGGGCTGACTGAAAGCGTTAGCAACCGTGAACGGCGAACCTCCTGAAATTCCAGACGGGGTGTTGGCAGTGCTATTGATAGCAAGCGAGAAAGGCGGGCTGGAAGTCAGGCGCTGATTGAATGAATACCCCTCAAAGAAGCTGGTCGCGCCATAGCCACCGCGGATCACAAGTTTGGACATGACTTCATACGCAAAGCCAAGGCGAGGTATGAACTGCTTATAGTTGCCGTCGTAGCAGGCACGCGTCTGGCAAAGAATCGATCCGGCCGCCGCTCCAGCAGGGACATGGCCTGCATATTCCACCGTGCCTCCAGGCAGAACGTTGGCGGTCTTGTCGTTCTGTTCGTACCAGGGCTGATCGTATTCGTAGCGCAATCCCAGATTGAGCGTGAGTTTTGAACTTGCTTTGAAATCGTCCTGAAAGTATCCGGCAAGACGCGATTGCCGGTTGCCTACCAAGCCGAGGGGCGACGCGAGTTGGACGTTCTGTATCCGGCCGAGAACAAAGTCCGCTGGACCATATCCTGCGCCGCCCGGAAGGGCCGTAAATTGACCGTTGTAACTAAATTGCCCCAGGAATCCAACGTTGCCGGCATTGAGATAGTTTTGTTGATAGCGGGTCGCCTGACCACCAATGGAGAAGTAGTGGCGTCCGCGCTGCCAGGTAAGATTGTCGTAGTAGTTGAAAGTATTATCTGTGAAAACCTGGGGATTCGCATTGGTTCCGATGTAGCTACCATTGTTGCCAACGCTCTGCCCGGTGAAGCCCACATACTTCTGAGTCCCAAACGGGATGCCGACTTTTTGGTCGCCGGTAAGGCCGAATTGACCGGACGGATCGCTAGGGACACCGTTGTTCCAACGGACGCGCGTGAAACCAAAGCGCGCTTCATTGACAATGTAAGGCGAGAAAGTGTGAACAAAGCTGGCGCCGGCAATCTTCGTCGGATAAGTATTGTGCGCAGGGAAGAATACCGGAGTCAGCGCCGTAGTAAAGTCGCTGCCGGTTCCCTGGGCGTAGAATCCATTGAGTCTGTTCGCAGTTCCCGGTGTCCAGTCAACCTTGAAGTCTTCCTGATTGTTCGAGACGAACCCTCTCTGCGCCCCTTGGAAATTATTCTGAATCAGCCCATCCTGTGGGGTTGCATTGGGGGCCGGGTAGAGGTTGGGATTAGCGGCGAGGAACTGCGCTACCGGATTCACAACTGGAACCTGGTTATTCCCATAAGGAGCGAAATTATTCTGCGTGTCAAAAAGCTGGATGCCCGCGGCAGTGAGAGCTGAAAAATCTCCGCTGAGCATAGCCGGAGTCAGTAAGCTGGCCGATGCTTTACCACCCGTGTGATGCCGTATGCCTTCGTAATCGCCGAAAAAGAAGAGCTTATCCTTCAGGATCGGCCCGCCGAACGTCCCTCCGAAGATGTTCTGCGTATAGGAATTCTTGGGAATAGTCGGAACGTTGTGATTGTTGCCCCAAGTGTTCGCATCGAGTATCTGGCTTTGCAGAAGATCGTACAAGGAGCCATGGTAGTTGTTGGTACCGGACTTCAGAATGGTTACAACCGCTCCGCCGTTGGCATTTCCGTACGTGGCGTTCGCGTTGGCTGAGACTACGCGCACTTCGCCGATCGCATCGGGCGCGGGATTGTACGCTATCAGGTTATTCTGCGGCTCGTTATCATCCGCGCCTTCAATCGTGTAGTTATTTTCCTGCTGGCGATTCCCGTTGATCGCCACTACGCCGTTGTTGAACGTATCGCGCTCGATCGCATTGTTGCCATTCAACCCAGTAGGGTCCGTATCGATCGCGCCGGGTTGGTAAAGCGTGAGGGACGAGAAATTGCGGCCGTTCAGCGGGATATTCTCGATCTCAGTGGTGGAAAGTGTGTTGCCTAGGGTGGCATCGCTGCTATTGAGAATTGGATGTACGGTCTCCCTGACCTCCGTCGTGGTCGACGTGCTGATTTTCAACGCGACGTTGACCTTCGCGGTTTGGTCGATTTCCAGGGGAAAGGCGTCTACCCGCGCGAGACTGAAGCCTTTCGCGTCAATCGCCAGGCTATACGCACCAATCGGAAGAAACCGGATCGTATAAACGCCGCTCCCGTTGGTTTGCGTTGCGCTTTTCACTCCAGTTGCAGTGTTTTCGGCAGTGACATTTGCTCCGACTACCACCGCGCCACTCGGGTCAGTTACCAAGCCTGTGATGGATCCTGTAACGGTTTGTCCCAGAGCCGGCGACAACCAGAGTATGGTCGTCATCCAACCGACGAATAGATAGCGGAACAAGTTTGTTTTCGTTGTCATAGCGTCCTCTTGAGTCTTCTCGCGATCCGGGTCCAGAAGTCCTGATTTCCGGCTGGAGCCTGAACACGTGACGTTAATAAGAAAGGATGGTGACTGTCAAGCAAATTTGATTGTTTTTTATCTTTTCAATCATCTGTGTGATTCTTGTTTCTGCTCGCCTGTCAATGCAGGTCCGGCTCTTTGATGTACACTCTTGCATTCAAGATGAGGGCCGACAAAAGGGTTGACGAAATATTAAAGGAACTGCGGCACAAAGGCCGTATCTCGCTGGAAGAGTTGGTGACAGCGCTGCAGACCTCGCCGGCCAGCGTCAGACGCGACCTCGCCAAGCTGGAGATGAGAGGTCTGGTGCGGCGGATTCCGGGGGGCGCAACCTTAATAGAGCCTTTGCTCTATGAGCCCTTCCGTTACGACTCCTTGTTTCAGAACCGGGAACAGCACCGCGTTACCGAAAAGCGTCGCATCGGCATGGCGGCCACGGAACTGATCCAGGAAAACGAGACCGTCGGCTTCACCGCTGGCACCACCACCACTCATGTGGCGCGCGGCTTGCGCCATCGCCGCAATATCCGCGTGATCACCAATGCCGTGAACATTGCGATGGAGTTGAGTAACTGCGAAGGATTGAGAACGTTTGTCACTGGAGGATTTGTCGAGTGGGCGGGGTCGTTCTCTTTGGTCGGCCACGCCGCCATCGCTTCCTTGCGAGATATTTACATGGACAAAGTCTTCGTGAGTGTCTGCGGCATTGATCCTGCCCGCGGCCTCACGGTCATCGAGTCGGAAGAGGCTCTGACCTTCCGGGCCATGATTCGGCAGGCGAAACAAACCATCGTGGTCGCCGACTCGAGCAAATTGGGCGCCGTCACTCCGGCGCTAATATGTCCCGTTTCCAACATCCAAATGCTGATCACCGACACCCGAGCACCCGACAAGGCAATTGCACTCTTTACGGAACGCGGGATTGAAGTTCGACGGGTGTGAATCCGCTCCAGACAGTGTGCAAACGTTTGCGTACATCGCGACTGTGCACCACTGAGTTGATTGGTATTGCCATATTCGATCAGTTCGTGGTTGACAAACCGGTCTCGCCAATGCGATAAGTGAAATCCTGCGCGTGTGGGGGCGAAAGACGCTTCTCCAAAAAAGCGAGGCCCAGCCTCGAACACCTCGAAGAAGGAGTTCGGTCATGAATTCAAGCAATCATGGTTTCGGAAAATTGTTGGCCATTGCGGCATTGAGCGCGCTGATGATTGGGGCGAACGCCGCACAGGCTCAGAGTAAGAACCGGCAAGTAGGTACACAACTTACGGCGACCGCCGATCCGCTGGTGCCGCGGCCCAGTGAGCAACCCTGCGTGGTGCAGCTGTTCACCAGTTTTCAGTTCGCGTTTTTTTCGGATACAAATCAGAATTTCCAACTCGCACCGCCTGCCGATTGTCCCGGGCCCTGGCAGAAAGTAGTGCTGGAGATCAATTTCAGTGAAAACGCTGGACGCCAGTTCGACCGCACGTCGAGCCTCTGGGTTGGAAACGCCAATCTCTACTTCGGAACCACGCCTGAGCCGCTCCACAGCGTGACCAATGCCTGGCACGTTGAGCGGGACGTGACCGATTACAGCGCGTTGTTTATGTCTTCGCAGCAGGGTACCATGGTCCTCCAGAACTGCACCACCGACTGCCCGAGCCCGTACAATACGCTTCTCACCGGAGTTTTCACGGTGAGTGCCGACCTGGAGTTTTATCCGGCACAGGGCTCTACAAGCCCTCGACCCGCTGATGTCGTGCTTCCGCTGGAGCAACCGAATGGCCAGGGCGGTGCGAACCTGCCGGCACTTTTGTTTACGCCGACTGACCAATTGACAACAACCTTCACTCTCCCCCAGAACGTAGAACAAGCCTACTTAGACGTGGTTGCCCAGAGCCAATCCACGGATGAGCAGTGGTATGGCTGCTTCCCCAACGACCTGAGCAGCATCAATGAGGTGTACTTATGTGGCAATACAGCCTTCCGCGAGACTGAGATCACCATTGATGGGAAGACCGCAGGTATTGCACCGGTTTCCCCCTGGGTTTACACCGGATTTCTCCCTGACCAGTGGCGGCCAATCCCTGCCGCACAGACTCTCGATTTTGTTCCCTACCGTGTGAACCTCACGCCCTTTGCAGGCGTATTGAGTGATGGTCAGCAGCACACCATTGCGCTGCATGTCTTCAATAACGATTTCTATTTCTCCACCGCGGCTTCGCTGTTGCTGTACCTCGACCCTGCAAGCACGCAGGTTACCGGCGCGGTCACGCAGAACACTCTGACAGATCCATCTCCGGTAGTAACCGAAAACCTACAAGGCACATCGACCGTGACGGGTACTATCGGTGTCCAATCACAGCGTAATTTTGAAATCTCAGGATATGTCAACACGTCGCATGGAAAAGTCACTACCTCCATATCGCAACAGCAAGACTTCTCCGGCACCCAGACCATCGATTTTGATATTGTGAATTTCACGGTGGTCAATCAGAACACCTCTGTAAAAACGGACCTTGACACTGTGACCAGTGTTTCCAGTAACGCTGGGGTAACTAAGACTCACGAAACCTACAGTTTCCCGATCACGGTGGATTTTGTCGCCCCCGTCAACAACTCTACTTTCGGTTTCACCGTAGCAACTACTCAGAACTATCGAACCAGCAAGCTGGTTCTGCAAAACGGGAGCCAGGCCGAATTCAAGTGGACCAACAACTTGGTCACTGGAAGCGACGTGAGTCCGGCAGCGAGTTCGCAACAATACAAGTCGTTCGACTTGCATGGCCCAGCGTATAACTGCCAGATTGCGTCTGCCAGCAATGTGCTGACATCAGTGAGTCCCGGATGCAACAAATAACTCCGCATGCCCCCAAAGTCGGGTAGCGCACGCTCCCGAGGTGTACACGGTTTTGAGGCTGCAAGTGCCTCTCATTTTACTTGGCTTGCCCTTAGCTGTTGTACGGTCCAGTCACCGCTTCGCTGTGTTGGAGGCTGGCTGATCGACGCGCAGGTAAGCACTGCCGAATGCGGCGATCTCAAAGTCGTGAGCCCGGTTGAAGGCTTGTCCTGCGGCATCACTCCATCGGATTGAAACGGGGGAGCCGTTGTTCCAGAGAAAGGCAGATTTCTGGATCTTCTCGGTTGGGTTGTAGAGATACACCAGCCAGCTTTGCCCGTCTGCAATCGGCTTAATGGAAGAGATGAGGACGTTGGCTGAGGAAAGATGCAGCAGGGAGGAACGCGGCGGTGTGGAGGCGTTAGCCATGGAGACGATTAGAGGCTACCGTCGTTCGATGCCGAATTTCGCGGCCTCGACGGGGTTGAATCTTGCATGGGGCAAGATCGAATAACTGAAGATTACAGGACCTTCTTGATTTGCTTTGTAATTGGTGTGCCAGTAGTTATTCATCACATAGGAGTAAATCGAGGACGAGGGTTGGATTGATTTCATCCAGGGTTGCTCGGCGGTGATGGTACCGATTTCTACCAGCGGGGTGTTGGCTGAGGCCCAGGTCACTCCGTAATTACTGTTGGATATGTCCACCCAACTCTGTACGGAAAAGAAATTCTTGCAAGCACCGGCTAGTTGGTCGGTTTCGGGACGAACGAATGCGTCAGCGACGTCGTAGCGCAACTGGCTACCGGGCACGCTTCCAGCTTCTCAGGATGAAGTACGTGGCTTGAACGTTGGCAAACATCCTTCTAACGCCTGTCCGCCACGAATTCCCAGCTTGCCACTCTAAAGCCGGCCCGTGCCGCTTCCTGATGCACAAAGCAGTCATTGATTTCCAGTGTGCGTGTGCTCTTGGGCGGAATCTCTTTGCGAATAACGTGATCTCCAAACGCCTTTTCCCCGCACTGGTCTACAAGGTCACCGGTTTCCGCTCGGTAGTCGGTTACATATTTTATCACTGCTGTCCGGTTAAGTTACAAGGTGCTGGCTGCAAGTAGTAGCTGCGCAACAAGTTGAAGTCATTTCTGGCTTGCCGCGATTTGAATGCGAGGAGAGCAGACAATGGCTCATGAATCA
>Ga0073928_10001289_pt1 | contig 49477 bp, 49 predicted proteins | sample PaiPotPPA55metaG_FD_76969 | JGI IMG/M metagenome (GOLD analysis project Ga0073928, IMG submission 76969) | Iron sulfur acid spring bacterial and archeal communities from Banff, Canada, to study Microbial Dark Matter (Phase II) - Paint Pots PPA... ...
AACCCGCCGATCCCGCAGATCCTGTGAATAGGGTCTTGCCATCGATGCTGGCCTCCAACCCCAGCCAGCATCTTGAAGCAGAATTCCTTCCCCTTGGGAATCCCTCTCCTTCGATCCAGCTAACCCGATCCCGCGCTAGCCCGCCGCCGCCTCGCTCACCACCCGGCGGGCCCCGAAGATTGCGCTGCCGACCCGGACATGGGTCGCGCCACAGCGGACCGCGGTCTCGAAGTCGGCGCTCATCCCCATGCTGAGCTGGCCGAGCCGGTTGCGCCGCGCGATCTCGCGCAGCAGCGCGAAATAGAGCGCCGGCTCCGCGTGCTCGGGCGGAATGCACATCAGCCCGACAATCGGCAGCCCGAGCCGGTCGCGGCAGTCACGGATGAAATCGTCGGCGGCTGCCGGCAATACCCCCGCCTTTTGCGGCTCTTCACCGATGTTGACCTCGACCAGGCACGGCAGGCGACGGCCGCTCCTCGCCATCTCGCGGGCCAGCGCCTCGGCGAGACGTGGCCGGTCGACGGTCTCGATCACGTCGCAATGGGCGATCGCGTCCTTGACCTTGTTGGTCTGCAGCGGGCCGATCAGGTGCAGCGTGAGATCGGGAAATTCGCGGCGCAGTGCGGGAAACTTGGCGAGCGCCTCCTGGACCCGGTTCTCGCCAAAGACGCGCTGATCCGCCCTTAGCGCGGCCCGCACAGCCTCGGCCGAATGGGTCTTACTGACCGCGACCAAGGTGACCGCGTCGGCGGCCCGGCCGGCGGCGCGCGCCGCCACCTCGATCCGGCTGCGTACAGCAGCCATATTGGCGCCAATGACTTCCGAAGACGGCGCCTCTTCCATGTTGGCTCCATTCCTGGCACAAGGCTGCCGGTGCGGCGCCGTCCGGGTGCTCTGCGGCGCCAAGGGTTGTGAGATGTCCGTTCGCTATTACCGCCTGCTGCTCGGGGTTGCCGCAAGTCTTTCGTTGATCGTCGCGGGGTGCGGCTCCGATCGACCGGCCGAGACCGCCGCGGCACAGGTGATCGGCGCAACGCCCAACCCCTCCGTCGCCAACGGACCGCCCGATTCGATGGATACCGAGGCCACGCTATGGACGCTGCTCGGGCTCGCCAAGCGGGAATCGGAACAAAATTTCGGGCCAAAGACCGGAAATGAGGTCAGCCCGATCCTGTGGCAAGCCGCCCAGGACACATTGCACTTCGCCGGGATCAGCGCGGAAGACCCGATGACCGGCCTGTTGGCGACGAACTGGTATTCGCCGCCGGGCAAGCCAAATGAGCGGTTGCGGGTCAGCGTCTTCATACTGTCGCGCGCCCTGCGTTCGACTTCGGTCGCAGTGACGATTGAACGCCAGGAGCGTTCGCCAGTCGGACCGTGGGCCGATGCGCCGGTCGCACGGGATGTCGTCACCGGGCTGGAAAGCGCTATTCTGCGGCGGGCGCGGCAGATCCACGCCGAGCGTTATCGCGAGACCATGTATAAATAGCGGCAGCGGTCACCGCACCGGAGACGGCGCGCCACTGTGGGACAAGGCATGTCGCGTTACAATTTTCGGGAAACCGAGGCGAAATGGCAGCGCCAATGGCGCGAGCGGCGGTGTTTTGAGGCGCGCGAGGATGCGACGCGGCCGAAATACTATGTTCTCGAAATGTTCCCATACCCATCAGGCAAGCTCCATGTCGGGCATGTCCGGAATTATACGATGGGCGATCTCGTCGCCCGCTACCGCCGGGCGCAGGGCTTCAACGTCCTTCACCCGATGGGATGGGACGCTTTTGGGCTGCCGGCGGAGAACGCTGCCATCGACGCCAAGGTGCATCCCGCGGAGTGGACCAACGAAAACATCGCGACGATGCGCACGCAGCTCCAGCGCATGGGGTTCGGCTACGACTGGTCGCGCGAGATTGCCGCCTGCCACCCCGAATATTATCGCCACGAACAGAAGATGTTTCTCGACTTCCTCGCGGCAGGCCTCGCCTACCGCAAGGAATCGTGGGTCAACTGGGACCCGGTCGAAAACACCGTGCTAGCGAATGAGCAGGTGATCGACGGGCGCGGGTGGCGCTCCGATGCGGTTGTCGAAAAGCGCCTTCTGGCCCAATGGTTCCTGCGCATCACCGCCTTCACCGACGAATTGCTCGAAGCGCTCAAGACGCTCGACCGCTGGCCCGAGCGGGTGCGGCTGATGCAGGAAAAGTGGATCGGGCGCTCCGAGGGGGCTCGGGTGCTGTTCCCGGTCCTCGGACGCGACGCGACCGTCGAGGTATTCACAACCCGGCCGGACACGCTCTACGGCGCCTCGTTCATCGCGCTGTCGCCGCACCACCCGCTCGCGCAAAGCCTGGCCGCGGCCGACCCGAGGCTCGCCGAGTTCATCGCCGAATGCGACCGCCTCGGAACCAGCGAGGCGGTCATCGAAGCCGCCGAAAAGCGCGGGTACGCGACCGCGCTCGACGCCGTCCACCCGCTCGATCCGGGGCGCACCGTCCCGATCTACGTCGCCAATTTCGTGCTGATGGAATACGGCACCGGCGCGATCTTCGGATGCCCGGCGCATGATCAGCGCGACCTCGACTTCGCCCGCAGATACCGCCTGCCGGTGATCCCGGTGGTGTTGCCGCCGGGCGAGGATGGGGCGACCTTCAGTGTCGGCGACACGGCCTATGTCGAGGACGGCACGATCTACAACTCCAACTTCATGAACGGGCTGTCGGTGGCGGACGCGAAGCGCGCGGTCGGCGAGCGGCTGCAGCAGTTGGGTCGCGGCGAGGCGACCCTGGCCTATCGGCTGCGCGACTGGGGCGTGTCCCGGCAACGTTATTGGGGCTGTCCGATCCCGCTCATCCATTGCCCGGCCTGCGGAATCGTGCCGGTGCCCGAAAAAGATCTTCCGGTCGAACTGCCACAAGACGTCACCTTCGACCGGCCGGGCAACCCGCTTGACCATCATCCGACCTGGAAGCACGTCGCATGCCCGACATGTGGCGGCCCGGCGCAGCGCGAGACCGACACGCTCGATACCTTTGTCGATTCGTCGTGGTATTTCCTGCGCTTCTGCTCGGCGCGGGCGCCTGTCGCCTTCGAGCGCGCGGCGGCTGAATACTGGATGCCGGTCGATCAGTATATCGGTGGTGTCGAGCACGCGGTGCTGCACCTACTTTATTCGCGCTTCTTTACCCGCGCGCTGAAGCACTGCGGTTATCTCGATCTCGACGAGCCGTTCGCCGGCCTGTTCACCCAGGGCATGGTGCTGCACCAGACCTACCAGAACGACACCGGCGAGTGGCTTTTCCCTGAGGAGGTCGCGGCCGACGACACTGACGGGGTCGTCGATCGCGCCGGCAGGAAGGTGACCACCGGCCGCACCGAAAAAATGAGCAAGTCGAAAAAGAACGTGGTCGGGCTTGACGACATCGTCGACACCTATGGGGCCGATACCGCGCGGTTCTACCTGATGTCGAACAGCCCGCCCGAGCGCGACCTCGAATGGACCGAAACCGGCATCGAGGGGACCTGGCGCTATGTCAACCGGCTGTGGCGCCTAGTGTCGGAGCCTGATGCGGCGCTGCCGCCGGCCGGCAGCGCGATGCCGGCGGACCTTGCTCCAGCACTGGTCGCACTCCGCCGCCAGATCCACAAGACCGTCGCCGCGGTAACCGAGGATCTCGACAAGTTCCGATTCAACCGCGCCGTCGCCCGCATTTACGAATTGACCAATGCGCTGGAGGATATGCCGGCGAGCGAGCCCTGCGCCGGCGCGGTGCTGCGCGAAGGTCTCGAGGCGGCGACTCAACTGGTCGGCCCGATGATGCCGCATCTGGCCGAGGAGATGTGGCAGACCCTCGGGCATCACGGCCTGATCGCCGATGCGCCGTGGCCAACGGCCGACCCCGATCTGGCGCGCGACGAGGAGGTCACGATCGCGGTGCAGGTCAACGGCAAGCTGCGCGGCACGATCGACCTGCCGCGCGACGCCGCTCCGGCCGCGGTCGAAGAGGCGGCGCTTGCCTTGCCACAGGTTGCGCGCTTCCTCGACGGAAGGGCGCCGAAGAAGGTGGTGGTCGTGCCCAACCGCATCGTCAGTGTCGTCGCCTAGAGATGCCAGCGCCTCGCGCTTTGCTCGCCCGGGCGCTCGGCATCGTGCTGGGGCTCAGCCTATCGGTCCTGGGGGGCTGTGGCGGATGGGCGCCGCTTTATGCCGACCCAGAAACCGGACCGGCGGATGAGGAGCTTCGCGCCATCCGCGTCGCGCCGATCCCGGAGCGGATCGGCCAGCAACTGGCGCTGGCATTGCGCCAATCGTTGAACCCGACGGGCGAGCCGACGCCGCAGCGTTATCTTCTGACGACGACACTGCGAACCGTGCGGGCGGATCTTGGCGTGCAGACGCAAGGCCTCGGCACCCGAAGCAGGCTCGATGCCTTTGCCAATTTCACCCTCATAGACAGCAGGAGCAACACCCAGCTGCTTGCAGCCGGCAGCCACGTTGCCGAATCGTTCGATATCCAGGCCAATCAATACGCCAATGTCGTCGCTGAAAACGATGCCCGCACCCGCGCCGTCGAGGAAATGCGCCGCGACATCATGACTCGGCTGACAGTGTTCCTGCAGCGCCGCGCGGCCGAACCTGCCGCCAAACCCGTGACGCCGTGACGCGGCCGTGAAGCTTGCCGCCGCGCGGGTCGAGGGCTTCCTGCGCCGCCCCGACCCCGAGATCCGCGCCGTTCTGGTCTATGGCCCGGATACGGGCCTGGCCCGCGAGCGGGCCGACACGCTGATTCGATCGATTTGCCCCGACCTGCACGATCCGTTTCGGGTCGCCGATCTTACCGCAGCCGCCTTGGCCAGCGATCCCGCGCGGCTCACTGACGAGGCGGCGCAGATCGGCCTGATGGGCGGGCGACGCGTGATCCGGGTGCGCGAGGCCGGCGATGCGGTGGCGGCGCTCTTCGCTCGCCTTCTCGCCGACAAGGGCGCCGCGGCCGTCAACAGTCTCGTCGTCGCCGAGGCCGGCGACCTACCGGCCCGCTCCGCGTTGCGGCGCGTCTTTGACGATTCGCCGCGCGCTGCTGCGATCGGCTGTTATCCCGACAGCGCGCGAGACCTGGCCCTGGTGATCCGAGAGGCCTTTGCCGCGCACCGTATCGGGGCCAGTCGCGACGCGACAGACTTTCTCGTCGAACATTTGGGCGAGGATCGGCTCGTGACCCGGTCCGAACTCGAAAAGCTGACGCTATACGCCGGCGATGGCGGCTATATCGAGCTCGACACAGCGCGCGCCGTGATCGCCGACAGCGCCGCGCTGTCGCTCGACGACGCACTGCTCGCCGCCGCCGAGGGCAACGCCGCGGCATTAGACCGCGCGTTGACCCGCGCCTTGCAGGAGGGCGAGTCGCCGGTCACGATCATTCGCGCCCTCTTACGCCATCTCCAGCGGCTCTATCTGCTCGCCGCGCGCGTCCGTGATGGCGACTCGGTCGAGGCGGCGATCCGTGCTGCCCGGCCGCCGATCTTCTTCAGGGAGCAGGACAGCTATCGCCGCCAGCTCGGGCGCTGGACCACGACGCGGCTGCACCATGCGCTGGGACGCGTCGCCGAAGCGGAATTCCGCATGAAACTGACCGGTTTGCCGGCCGAGACGATCTGCCGCGAGGCAATGTTCGCGCTCGCCCAGGAGGCGCGCGCCGGCCGCGGCTGACCGCTTCCTTAGCGCCCTCGCAGCAGCGTCAGCACCCGGTCGAGCTGGTCGAGGCTGGCGTAGTGCACCGTCAGGCTGCCGCCGCGTCGCTTCGGCGCCAGGGTGACGCGCAGACCGAGCGCGTTCGCCAGCTCGCGTTCGAGCGCCATCGTGTCGGCATCGCGGGTGTGCGGCGGCCGGGGCCGCGGCTGGGTCGCGCGGCGGCGCACCAGTTCTTCGGTGGCGCGGACATTGAGCCCGCGGCGCACGACCTCCTGGGCCAGCGCCGCCGGATCGGGCGCGCCCAAAAGCGCACGGGCGTGCCCCGCCGACAACGCGCCCTCCTCAAGACTGCGCCGCACCGGCGTCGGCAATGATAGAAGCCGCAGCGTGTTGGCGACATGACTGCGGCTCTTGCCGACGGCTTCGGCGATGCCCGCCTGGCCGTGTCCGAATTCGCGTGTGAGGCGGCTGTAGGCCTCGGCCTCTTCCAAGGGCGAGAGGTCTTCGCGCTGGAGGTTTTCGACCAGCGCGATCTCAAGCGCCTCGGCATCGCCAAGCTGCCGGGTGATAACCGGCACCTCGTGCAACCCGACCCGCTGCGCTGCGCGCCAGCGGCGCTCGCCGGCGACCAGTTCGAAATCCGCCGCACCGTCGGCGATCGGCCGCACAAGCAAGGGCTGGACGATGCCCTTCTCGCGGATCGACTGCGCGAGCCCGTCCAGCTCGGCCTCGGCAAAACGCCGCCGCGGCTGATACGGCGACGGCCGGATCGCCTCGATCGGCAGCATCTGCGTGCCACTTGGCCGCGCGCCGCCCGCCTCACCCGAGAGGGGCGCGCCCGCTTCGCCAAACAGCGCGGCGAGACCCCGCCCGAGCGCCGGCCGCTTCGACCGCGGACCCACCCGGTCGCTCACGCCCTGGCGCTCATGCCGCCGCGCCCTGCCGCAGCACCTCGGCGGCGAGCCGAATATAGGCCTGCGACCCCGGGCAGCGTCGGTCATAGATCAGCACCGGCAGACCATGCGACGGCGCCTCCGAGACTCGAACGTTGCGCGGGATCACCGTGGTGTAGACCTTGTCGCCAAAATGGCCCCGCACATCGGCGGCGACGAGGTCGCACAGAGAGTTGCGGCGGTCGTACATCGTCAGCAACACGCCCTGCAGCGCGAGCCGGGGGTTGAGCGCCCGCTGCACCCGTTCGATCGTGCGCATCAGCTGCGTCAGGCCTTCGAGCGCGTAGAACTCGCATTGCAGTGGGACCAGCACCCGATCGGCCGCGGCCAGCGCGTTGATTGTCAACAGGTTTAAGGATGGCGGGCAGTCGATCAGCACCTCGTCATATTCGGTCAGACGGTGGCGAATCGCGCGCGCCAGTAACGACTCGCGGTGTTGCATCGGGCCCAATTCAAGCTCGGCGCCGGCGAGGTCCGGCGATGCTGGAACAAGCTCGAGGCGCGGCACGGCGGTGGCGACCGCCGCCGCCTCCAGCTCGCATTCGCCGAGCAGCAAATCGTAGCTGCTGACGCCACGCGCTTCGCACGCCACTCCGAGACCGGTGCTCGCATTGCCTTGCGGATCGAGATCGATGACGAGGATCCGGTGGCCAGTGGCGGCCAGCGCGGTGGCAAGATTGACCGCGGTCGTCGTCTTGCCAACACCTCCTTTTTGGTTGGCGACGGCGATGATGCGTGCGCGCCGGAAAGCGGGCCCCACGGTCAGTTTAGCCGCTGCCCCCCCGCTCACGGCGACTGACCCGCGTCAAACACAGAATGATCCCCCGCCGGTCAGTGCAACTGTCATGGAACCTCGTGTCCATTGTCCAGGCTTGCTGCGCCGCGGTCAATTCCTGCATTGCCTGCTCGCCCTTTGGGAAGACACACACCGTATCGGGTCCGATAAACGGCTGCGCAAAGGCAAGCAGCCGGTCGAGCGGGGCACAGCCGCGCGCCGTCACGACATCGACGATATGGGGCGGCACCGCCTCGATTCGCGCATTGCGGATGAGGACCGGCGCGGTCGTGATGCGCGCCGCCTCGCGCAGGAAAGCGCATTTGCGAGCATCCGCCTCGATTAACTCGACCCCCGCTACCCCTGATATTGCCAGCACCAGACCGGGAAAGCCGGCGCCGCTGCCGAGGTCTACGAGACTTTGCGTTCGCTCTGGGACATGCGCCAGGAGCTGGGCCGAATCGAGGAAATGGCGACTCCAGAGATCATCGAGCGTATTGGCGCCGACCAGGTTGATGCGCGCGGACCAGCGGACGAGGAGCCCGGCATAGGCTTCGAGCCGCGACAATGTTTCACGTGAAACACCGCTTCGAGCCTCGAAGCCTGGTGGGTCGAGCGGCCCCATCCTTAGAGCCGACGGTTAGGCTCTATTGCGCCGGCCTCCCGCGCCCGCTTCCGTTGCCGTGACGCTGCGGCTGGGGCGATTGGCTTTGCCTTTGCCGATAGCTCTCGCCCTGCATGTGGAGGATGTGGACATGGTGGGTCAACCGGTCCAGCGCTGCACCAGTCAATCGCGCAGCCCCGAAGACATTAATCCACTCCTCGAATGGCAAATCGCTGGTAATGATCGTGGAGCCGCGCTCGTAGCGCTCGCTCACGACATCAAACAGCAATTCGGCGCTGGCGGTCGAGTGCGGCGCGTAAGCGAGGTCGTCGATGATCAAGAGCTTGTAGCCGGCCAATCGGTGCTGCAGGCGAAGCAGGCGCTGCTCGTCGCGGGCCTCGAGCAGCTCCTGCATCAGCGCAGCGGCAGTCACGAAGCCAACCGAAAGGCCCCTCTGACAGGCGGCCAGCCCTAGCGCGAGCGCTATATGGGTCTTGCCGGTCCCAAAATCGCCGATCGCGATGACGTTTTCCTGGCGCGCGATGTACTCGCAGCGCGCAAGCTCCAGTACGAGGGTTTTGTCCAACGAGGGGACCGCCGCAAAATCGAAGCTGTCGAGGTTCTTCACCGCCGGAAACCGCGCCTGCTTGACGCGGCGCTCGACCAGCCGCCTTTCGCGCTCCATCAATTCGAGCTCGGCCAGGCGCAGCAGATAACCGGAGGGATCGAGACCTTCGGCGGCGAATTGACGGGCCAACTTCTCATGCTGAGCCAAGAACGTCGGCAGCTTGAGCGATTTGAGGTGACGGGCGAGCAGCCCGTCTCCCTGCCGTACCGAGGGGGCCGGGGCAACCCTTGGCACCGACACGGTTTCTGCTACCGGTGCATCCTTGCGCACCAGCAATCCGCCGGAGAGTTTTGCGTATGCCATTTTCGTCTACGCCGCTACACGCAAGCCGATTTGTGCATAGACGCACTCCCACAATTCGCCAATTTCCTGCGCCGAGCGGCCGGAAGGGGCCGTTTCCATGACGGTGCGACCATCGATCATCGAGGCGGCGAATTCGGTGCGCTGGTAGAGAATGACCGGTGCCACCCGCCCGTGCTCGGAGAGCGCGGCGACAGCTTGCGCGGTGATGCTGGCGCGCGGCGATGCACTGTTGACAATGAACATAAACGGCTTTCCTGCCTTGCGCGCCAGCTCGACGGTTCCACCGGCAGCGCGCAGATCGTGCGGGCTCGGCCGTACCGGAATGAGAATCAAGTCGGCCATTGCAATGACCTGCTCGATCGATCCGGTCAGCGCCGGCGGCGTGTCGATCACCGCGAGCGCAGTTCCGTAGCTGCGGAGTTCGGCAAGGTTGGCGGCAAGCGCCTCCGGCCGCACCGACGCCAGATGCGGCGTATCGTCGGCCCGCGCGTGCCACCATTCGGCGAGCGAGCCTTGCGGATCGGTGTCGATCAGCACGACCGGGCCCTGCCCGACGGCATCCGCCTTGACGGCAAGATGTGCGGCGATCGTCGTCTTGCCGGAGCCGCCCTTCTGGCTCGCAACCGCGATGACCCGCATGCGCGGAAATCCCGCCACCCCCGCGCCGGGCGCTTTGCCGCCGGTCGGCGGGGGAGTGATCTCCTGCACCGTTTCCGCCGCAGGCTCGCGGGCCGTTTTCTTGCGGCCCCTCGGCGGCGGGGCGACCTTAGGCAAAGCTTCCGCCGCGGGCTCGCCGACCGTTTTTTTCGGTGTTCTCGGCGACGGAGCGACTTCATCCAACGCCTCCGCCGCGGGCGGGTTGGTTGCTATACTGTCGGCACTCAGCCGCGGATCGATCTCGTTCACCGCCTCCACCGCAGCCTCACCAGCTGCAATACTGTCGGCGCTCGGCCGCGGTTCGATCTCGTTCACCGCCTCCACCGCAGCCTCACCGGCCGCAATACTGTCGGCGCTCGGCGGCGGATCGACCTCGTTCGGCACCTCCGCCGCCGGCTTGCCAGCCGTGCCGTTGTCGGTGCTCGACACCGGAATTGCGACGTCCGTCAGGCGGCCCTCGGCGTCGAAGATCACCATCTTGCCGTCCGGGCCGGCCGCAAAGGAGTAACCCTTGGCCAATAACTCGGCGGCGGAAGGGCCGGTCCCGCGTTGGGTTATCGCGGGGTTCCCGCGGCGCAGCGTGAGGCCATCATCCGCGCCGCTGTCGGCACCGGTTGGCGAAGCGACCTCGCTCGGCGCCGCGGCAGGCTCAGCGGCCGGTTCGCCGTCGGTCGCCAGCGGCTGATCGATCTCGCTCGGCGCGTCCGCCGCGGGCTCGCTGGATGCGATATTGTCGCTGCTCGGCGGTGGTTTATCCAATACCTCCGCCAGAGGATCGTTTCGCGCTCTGCCATCGGGCCCGAGCCGCCCCAACAACCGTTCGAGCCGGTCGTCGGTTAAGGGCTTCTGCCCCTCGTTCTCGAGCAACTGCGCGCCAGGGGCAGCGGCTGGTTTTCGTTTGAGCCAATCGAGCATGTGTTTAGTACCGGAGTTGATGGCCGGGCAGCCAGACACCTGAAATTGTGATTTATAAAGATGAGTTTTTAGTAAACAACCCTTTTTAGCCGCTTAACCGTGATCGGCAGGCGACATTCCAACTATCCGGCTGCCGCCGCGGGGCGTCGCCGGACATATTGCAGCAGCGCTACGAGGGCCGCCGGCGTGACGCCCGAGATCCGCGCCGCGGCGCCCAAGGTCGCCGGCCGCGCCGCGGCGAGCTTGCCGCGAATCTCCGCCGACAGGCTGCCGACCGCGGTGTAGTCGAGCGCCTCGGGCAGGAGCAGCGCCTCGTCGCGGCGAAACGCGGTGATATCGCGCGCCTGGCGTTCGAGATAGCCCGCGTAGCGCGCATCGATTTCGAGCTGTTCGGCGATATCGGGGGCCAGATTGCCCAGCCCCGGCCAGATCGCGGCAAGCTGCGCCACATCGATGCCGGGATGGGCCAAGAGCTCGGCGACCGAGCGCGCCACCCCGTCGGCATTGACCAAGATGCCGTGCCGGCGCAGCGCGGTCGGGCTCAGGCGCAGCTCGGCAGCCAGCCGTCGGCCGGCATCGAGCGCGGCGGTTTTCGCGGCAAACGCGCGGGCGCGCTCGCCGCCGATCGCGCCGATGCCGAGCCCCAATGGGGTCAGCCGCTGGTCGGCGTTGTCGGCGCGCAGTGTCAGCCGATATTCGGCGCGCGATGTAAACATGCGATAGGGCTCTGCTGTCCCGCGCGTCACCAGATCGTCGATCAGGACACCGATATAGGCGGCTGCGCGGTCGAGCACGAGCGCCTTGCCACCCCACGGACTGCCGGCGGCCGACAGCGCGGCGTTGAGCCCCGCGATCAGCCCTTGCGCTGCCGCCTCCTCATACCCGGTCGTGCCGTTGATCTGACCGGCGAGGTATAGGCCGGGCATGCGCCTGGTTTCGAGCGTCGGGTATAGTTCGCGCGGATCGACGTAATCGTATTCGATCGCGTAGCCCGGACGCCGCATGACGGCGCGTTCGAGGCCGGGGATCGTCGCAATGAACTCGGCCTGCACCTCGCGCGGCAACGAGGTCGAGACCCCGTTCGGGTATATCGTATCGTCGTCGAGCCCCTCCGGCTCCAGGAAGATCTGATGATGGCCGCGCTCGGCGAATCGCACCACCTTGTCCTCGATCGACGGACAATAGCGCGGCCCCACCCCGGTGATGTCGCCGGCGTAGAGCGGTGAGCGGCCTAGATTGCCGCGAATGACCTCGTGCGTTTGTGGCGTCGTTTCGGTGATGTGGCAGACCACCTGCGGCGTGGTGATGCGCCGTGTGAGGAACGAGAACGGCAGCGGCGGGTCGTCCCCCTTCTGGATGTCGAGCCCCGACCAGTCGATCGTATTGCCGTCGAGCCGTGGTGGCGTCCCGGTCTTCAGCCGCCCGAGCGCAAAGCCGCAGCGCCGCAAGGTTTGCGACAAGCCGAGCGCCGGCATCTCGCCGACCCGGCCGGCGGGGATCTTCTCCTGCCCGATATGAATGAGCCCGCCGAGGAAGGTGCCGGTGGTCAAGACGATGCGACCAGCCGCGATTCGCGCGCCGTCACCGAGGACGAGCCCGCACACCCGGCCCGCCGCATCGAGCAGCAGATCCTCGGCCGCGCCTTCGAGTATGAGAAGGCCAGGGGTCTCGGCAAGCAGCGCACTCATCGCCTCGCGATAGAGCTTCCTGTCGGCCTGCGCGCGCGGCCCGCGCACCGCCGGCCCCTTGCTGCGGTTCAACAACCGGAACTGGATGCCGGCACGATCGATTGCCCGGCCCATCACCCCGTCGAGCGCATCGATCTCACGCACCAGGTGGCCCTTGGCGAGCCCGCCAATCGCCGGATTGCACGACATCTCGCCGATCGTCGCCCAGCGATGCGTCAGGAGCGCCGTCCTCGCGCCGAGACGGGCCGCCGCCGCTGCCGCCTCGCAGCCGGCATGTCCGCCGCCGATCACGACGACGTCGTAGCTCTCGCTCATCCCGTCCATGGCGGCGGAATGTAGGAGAGGCGTTCCGGGCTGTCGAGGTTTCACGTGAAACACGGACTGCTTGAGACATCCACCCAATTCCGCTCACTTCCCGAGGCAGAAATCCGCGAAGATCACGTCGAGCAAATCCTCGACATCGACCCGGCCGGTGACGCGTCCGAGGCTGCGCCAGGCTAGCCGGAGATCCTCGGCGCGAAGCTCAGACAGACCGGCGTCGAGCGAGCGCCGGAGAGCCTTCGCCGTGCTTTCCAGCGCTTCGCGATGGCGGGCGCGGCTCAACAGCGGCGCAGCGATATCGTAGGTCTCGGCGATGCGCGCGGCGAGCGCCGCAACCAGCTCCGCGACGCCCTCCGCGGTCAGCGCGGAGAGCGCGAGCGCGCCGGGCGGCAGCCCGCCGCGGTCGGCGACGAGGTCGATCTTGTTGGCAACAAGCAAGGTGTCGGGCCCCGGCCATTGGGCGGCGCCCTTCGCATCCGCGGGGCAGCGGGCGTCGAACACAAAAAGGCGCAGCTCGGCCGCTTCGGCTCGCGCCACGGCGCGTCGCAGACCCTCCTGCTCGACGAGATCGGCGCTGTCGCGCAAGCCCGCCGTGTCGGCCAGCACAACCGGATAGCCGCCCAGATCGATCGCCACCTCGATCACGTCACGCGTCGTGCCGGCGATCGGCGAGGTGATCGCCGCCTCGCGCCGGACGAGCTGATTGAGCAGGCTCGATTTGCCGGCATTGGGCGGCCCGACGATCGCGACCGCGATCCCGTCGCGCAGCCGCTCGCCGCGGTGGCCATCGGCCAGGTGGCGCGCGATCTCGGCGGCAAGCTCGACCGTCTCGGCCGCGACGCGTGCCTCGATCTCGGGCGGCAGATCTTCGTCGGGAAAATCAATGGCCGCTTCGAGATGCGCCAGGAGGCGCAACAGCCGCTCGCCCCAGCCGCGATAGAGCGCGCCGAGATGGCCGTCGAGCTGGCGCAAGGCCTGGCGCCGCTGCGCTTCGGTCTCCGCCGCGGCGAGATCGGCCACCGCCTCGGACTGCACCAGATCGAGCTTGCCGTTGAGAAAGGCTCGCCGGGTGAATTCGCCGGGCTCGGCGAGGCGCAAGCCCTGGTCACGTAGCGCCGCCATGACCGCGGCGATGACGGCGCGGCTGCCGTGCACGTGCAGTTCGCCGACATCCTCGCCGGTGATGCTGTGCGGGCCCGGAAACCACAATGCGAGCGCGTCGTCGAGCTCTTCGCCGCTGCCGGCATCGCGCAGCCGGACATGGCGCGCAACCCGCGGCGGCGGCAGGCTGCCGGCGAGCGCTTCAAGGGCTGGGCCGGCCTCCGGCCCGGACAGGCGGATGATCGCGATTGCCGCGCGCCCGGCGGCGGTCGCCGGGGCGTAGATCGTGTCCGGCGGCGGACCAGTTTCAGGGGATTGCTTCGTCGCTACGCTCCTCGCAATGACAGCCACTAATTGTCATTGCGAGCGAAGCGAAGCAATCTCCCGGGCTTCGTCACGGCGACGATAGGGGTCTTCCCTCAGTGCTTCGGCGGCAGCTGCTCCGGCTGCAGCATCAGCCGGGCAACGCGTCTGCCGCCCTTCAGGTGGGTCTCGAGGATCTCGTCGATGTCCGCCTGCGACTCGAAGCGGTACCACACGCCTTCCGGATAGATCACCATGTTGGGGCCAAACTCGCAGCGGTCGAGGCACCCGGCGGCATTGAAGCGCACGTTCTCGATGCCGAGCTGGCGCGCCTTCTCGCGCGCATAGCCGCGCAATTTGTCAAAGCCGCCGGCCGCCTCCGCGCGCGCCATGCAGCAACCGCGCGGATGGCCCTCCGGCCGCACGTTGTTGCACATGAAGATGTGGCGCGAATAGAACAGCCGCGGGTCGGCGGGCGCATCAGCCATTCGGGTTCTCCGCTGTTGTCGGGCGGAGCGGGTGACGCAATCCGCCGTTCTGTGTCTAAGATGGCGCGCGAACCTACCCTGTCGCGCCGGCCGCGGCAACAGATCCGGGCGCAACCCGCCCCCAAGGATAGAACATGGGATCGAAAACGGACCAGAACCGCCTTGGCGAGGAAACCAGCCCCTACCTGTTGCAGCACCGGGACAACCCGGTGCATTGGCAAGGATGGAACCCCGCGACGCTCGCCGCTGCCAAGGCGGCCGACAAACCGATCCTGCTGTCGATCGGCTATGCCGCCTGCCATTGGTGCCATGTGATGGCCCATGAAAGCTTCGAGAACCCGGCGATCGCCGCGCAAATGAACGACAATTTCGTGGCCATCAAAGTCGACCGCGAGGAGAGGCCCGATCTCGACGCGATCTACCAGAACGCGCTCGCCTTGATGGGCGAGCATGGGGGCTGGCCGCTCACGATGTTTTTGACCCCGGACGGCGAGCCGTTCTGGGGCGGCACCTATTTCCCGCCCGAGCCGCGCTGGGGGCGCCCCGGCTTTCCGCAGGTGCTGGCCGCAGTGGGCAGCGCCTATCGCGACAAGCGCGAGGACGTCCTGAAAAATGTCGCCGCGCTGCGCGAGGGGTTGGCGCGGCTCGGGCAGCCCGAGCGCGGCGACGGCGACGGCCCGGAAATCTCGCCCGAGCTGTTCGACCGCATCGCCGAGCGGCTGTTGCGCGAGGTCGACCCGCTTAATGGCGGCATCGGCACCGCGCCCAAATTCCCCCAGGCAGGGATCTTCGAGCTGTTGTGGCGCGCCTGGAAACGCACCGGCCGCGAGCCCTATCGGGAGGCCGTGCTGCGCACGCTGACAACGATCAGCCAAGGCGGCATCTACGACCATCTCGGCGGCGGCTATGCGCGCTATGCCACAGACGCACACTGGCTCGTGCCGCATTTCGAGAAGATGCTGTACGACAACGCCGAGCTGGTCTCTCTCTTAACGCTGGTCTGGGGGGAAACCCGTGACCCACTTTATGCCGAGCGCATCGCCGAGACAATCGCTTGGCTTGAACGCGAGATGGTCATTGACGGCGGCGGTTTCGCCAGCAGCCTCGATGCCGACAGCGAGCACGAGGAGGGCAAGTTCTACGTGTGGTCCGAGGCAGAGATTGATGAGGTGCTCGGTGAAGAGGCTGATTTGTTCAAGCGCTTCTACGATGTGAGCGGGGAGGGCAATTGGGAGGGACACACGATCCTCAACCGCCTCGCCCATCCGGCTCTCGCCGATGGCGAGACCGAGGCGGCGCTGGCGCATTGTCGCGAGCTGTTGCTAAAGGCGCGTGCTCCGCGGGTGCGGCCAGGACTCGACGACAAGGTTCTGGCGGATTGGAACGGGCTGATGATCGCGGCGCTCGCCCAGGCCGGGCTCAGCTTCGAGCGGTTCGACTGGGTGGCTCTCGCCGAGCGCGCCTTCGCCTTCATCGCCGCGCGGATGACCGCTGCCGATGGCCGGCTGCGCCATAGCTGGCGCGCGGATGAGGCGCGCCACCCGGCGAGCGTCGACGACTATGCCAATCTTTGCCGCGCCGCCCTGGCGCTTTACGAAGCCACCTCCAACAACGCCTATCTGGCGCAGACGCGCGACTGGGCGGCGCTGCTCGACCGGCATCACTGGGACGACGCCGCAGGCGGTTATTTCTTTGCCGCCGACGACACCGAGGATCTGATCGCGCGGGTCAAGACCGCGAACGATGCCGCCGTCCCCTCCGGCAACGGCACGATGGTCGGGGTTTTGACGCGGCTCGCCCTGTTGACCGGTGATGACCAGTACCGCCGGCGCGCCGCGGCGATCATCGCCGTCTTCGCCGGCGAGCTCGGGCGCAACTTCTTCCCGCTCGCGACCCTCATAAACAATGCCGAATTGGCGATGAAGCCGGTGCAGATCGTCCTTGTCGGCAAGCCCGACGATACGGCCTTCGCCGAATTAAGACGGGCGGTTTATCAGGTATCGTTGCCCAATCGCATCGTGCAGGCGATTGCTCCCGGTGGGGCGCTCCCGGAGGGTCACCCGGCGTCCGGTAAGGGTCTCGTCAGAGGCCGCGCGGCCGCTTATGTCTGCGATGGTCCGGTGTGCTCGCTGCCGCTCGTCGAGCCGCAAGCGCTTGTCGACAGCCTCGCTGCGGTGCGCTAATGTTCGTGAAATGTTCATAGCGAGGTGGATATGCCTTCCCTGTCGATTTCGAGCCCTGTCGGACCCCTCACAATCGAGGAACACAACGGCAAGATCACCGCGATAAGCTGGGGCGATGGCGGCGGCAATGGCAGCGCGCTGCTCACCGAGGCGGCGCGCCAGCTCGCCGCCTATTTCGCCGGTCGCCTCTCCTGCTTCGACCTGCCGCTTGCGCCGGCGGGATCGCCATTCGAGACACGCGTCTGGTCGGCGATGCAGGCCATCCCCTATGGCGAGACATGCTCGTACGGCGATCTCGCGATGGCCGTCGGCTCGGCGCCGCGCGCGGTGGGCCGCGCCTGCGGCACCAACCCGATCCCGATCGTCATCCCCTGCCATCGCGTGCTGGCCCGCGGTGGCCTCGGCGGCTATAGCGGCGAGGGCGGCCTTGCCACCAAGCAGCGCCTGCTCGCGCTCGAAGGCGCCGCTCTTTTCGCGTGAGGACCGGGCAATGGAAACGCCAAAGCTGCGCCAAGCCTTGGCGATCGTGTTTTGCGACATTGCCGGTACGACGGCGATCATCGCCCAGGAAGGCGATCTCGTCATCTCGGCGGTGTTGCGCGATTTCTACGAGCATTCCGGCCGGCTGAGCCGGGAGCATCATTGCAGCCTGATAAAGTTTATCGGCGACGGCTTTATCGCCGCGTTCGAAAACACCGCGGAGGTTGTGCCGCTTGTCCGCTCGATCCAGGATTTGTTCCGAAGCGTGCCGGCATTGAGCAGCCGCGGGCTGGCATTTCGCTTCAGCCTGCATTTCGGCGATGTGCTGTGCATCGAGACGTCCTACGGCAAGGACATGCTCGGCGATGAAATCAACCTCGCGGCGCACCTGAACGACCAGGCGCGGCCCGGTCAGATTGTCATTACCCAGGCCGCGTTCGAACGGTTGCCGGCGGACCAGCAGGCGCTCGCCAGCCCGGGCGAGACCGTCCATGTCAGATCAGGGCGCGTGTCGCCGAGCCGGGATCGACACCGACACCGACACGGCCCGAACCGGACAAGACGCTCTCCGCGGCGAACGAGCAGCGAGGTTGTCATCCACCGGATCCCGTTGTTGGTGCCGTGAGGCCCGGCAGGATGAGCGATGGTGCGGCGCTTCCGGAGGTCGTGACCGAGGCGATCGTCGTCATCGACCTAGTCGAGTCCACACTGACGAGCAACCTGTTCGGCTGGTATGCGGTCGGCCGCCAGGGGCTGCGCGACCTGCGTGCGCTGATCGGCGAGGTTGGCGCGGACCAAGGGCTGCGCTGTCTCAAAAGCACCGGAGACGGTTATCTGGTCACATTCCACAACCCGCATTCCGCCGAGATGGCGGCGATCTGCGCCATCGAGAGCGTCTTTGAGCTGCTCGATCGCATCGCCACGCGCAACAACGCGGTTTCCGAGGAGCGCGCGCTCAACCTGCGGTGCGCGGTCCATCTCGGCGAGGTCGATGTCGTCGCCGACGACCGCGAGGGACCGCACGTGTCGCTGGCCTTTCGGCTCGACGACATCACGCGCGCCTCGTTGCCGGCAGCGCTCAACCCGATCCCGCCCGAGGAGTTCCCGCTGCGTAATTATGTGCTGTGCAGCGAGGAGGTCGCGGGGATCCTGGAGCGGCGCTCGGCGCAATGGGATCTGCGCAGCATCGGGCTGTTGAAACTCAAGGGCTTTCCCGGCTGGCGCGAAGTTTTCTGGGTCGTCCCGGAAGCGGCAGCCTAGGCCGGCAGAGCCTCGGCTTTTCCGCCTTACGCTTCTTCGCTATCGTCAGCGATATCGACGTTTCCAGGGAAAGGATACGGCAATGGTCCAGGCGATCCGTTTTGCGAAAACCGGCGGACCCGAGGTACTGGAGTGGCAGCAGGTTGAGGTCGGCAAGCCAGGGCCGGGTCAGGTCCGGCTGCACCATACCGCAGTCGGGCTCAACTACATCGACACCTACCAGCGCAGCGGGCTTTACCCGATGCCACTGCCGAGCGGGCTCGGCTCCGAGGCCGCCGGGATCATCGAGGAGGTCGGGCCCGGGGTCAGCGGCCTGAAGCCCGGCGACCGCGTCGCCTATGCCGGCGGGCCGCTCGGCGCCTATAGCGAGGCGCGGGTCATGCCCGCCGATCGGCTCGTGCCGGTGCCGGCGGGGATCACCGACAGCCAAGCCGCGGCGATGATGCTGAAGGGCATGACCGCGTGGTACCTGATCCGCCGCACCCATGCGGTAAAGCGCGGCGAAGCGATCCTCATCCACGCAGCGGCTGGCGGGGTCGGGCTCATCGTCTGCCAATGGGCCAAGCATCTGGGCGCCACGGTGATCGGCACGGTCGGCGACGACGAGAAGGCCGCGCTCGCCAAGCAACATGGCTGCGACCATCCGATCAACTACCGCAAGGAGGATTTCGTCGCCCGGGTCAACGAGATCACGGCGGGCAAGAAATGCCCGGTCGTCTATGATTCAGTTGGGAAGGACACGTTCTACAAGTCGCTCGACTGCATCGCGCCCTTGGGGTTGATGGCGTCGTTCGGGCAATCCTCGGGCGCGATCGGCGCCGTCGATATCGGCATCCTCGCCGGCAAGGGCTCGTTGTTCCTGACCCGCCCGACCCTCAACACCTACACCGCGACCCGCGAGGATCTGCTGACCGCGGTCGGTGAGCTATTCGATGTGGTACAGCAGGGCGTCGTGAAGTTGGCGATCAACCAGACCTATCCGCTGCGGAACGCCGCGCAGGCCCACCGCGACCTGCAGGACCGCAAGACCACCGGCTCGACCGTGTTTACTGTGTAGGCCGAGGGAAGGGCCGGGCATCTTATCCTGCCGGCGCAAACTATGGCTCGTCATGCCCGGAATTGATCCGGGCATCTACGGGCTACGCTCCGCTGGCGCAGGTTTCTCGTGGATGGCCGGGTCAAGCCCGGCCATGACGGATAAAAGGATGATTCAACCCGCGCGAACATTGCTATAGCTCAGGCTCCGCGGCAGGGGAGGCAAAATGGCGCAGTAAGCGGTCGGTATCCTTGGAGGTGTTATCTGCCTGGTCGCGCTGATTGGTTTCGTCCGGTTGCTTTGGCGTAAACCGCCTTCCGAACCCGCGAGCAATTCCTCGACAGGAGGTCTGCCACAGGGCGGCGGGTCTTAAGCACACCGTGCCGTCATGGCCGGGCTAGACCCGGCCATCTCCCAGAAATTCAACGAGATCCTCGGGTCGAGCCCGGGGATGACGATTGGGAGGTCGGATTCCGCTCTAGACCGCCGGATCAGGTGTTCATCGCGTCGAAGAATTCGGAATTGTTCTTCGATTCCTTGAGCTTGTTAATGAGGAATTCGAGCCCGTCATTGGTGCCCATCGGCATCAGGACACGGCGCAGCACCCACATCTTCGCCAGAACCCCGCGATCGACCAGCAATTCCTCCTTGCGGGTTCCGGATTTGGTGATGTCGAGCGCCGGGAAGGTGCGCTTGTCGGCGACCTTGCGGTCGAGCACGATTTCCGAATTGCCGGTGCCCTTGAACTCCTCGAAGATTACCTCGTCCATGCGCGAGCCGGTGTCGATGAGCGCGGTGGCGATGATCGTCAGGGAGCCGCCTTCCTCGATGTTGCGCGCCGCGCCGAAAAACCGCTTCGGGCGCTGCAACGCGTTGGCATCGACGCCGCCGGTCAGGACCTTGCCCGAGGACGGCACGACGGTGTTGTAGGCGCGCGCAAGGCGGGTGATCGAATCCAGGAGGATCACCACGTCACGCTTGTGCTCGACGAGGCGCTTGGCTTTCTCGATCACCATCTCGGCGATCTGCACATGGCGCGAGGCCGGCTCGTCGAAGGTCGAGCTGATGACCTCGCCCCTCACCGAGCGGGCCATGTCGGTGACCTCTTCCGGGCGCTCGTCGATCAGCAGCACGATCAGGTAGACTTCGGGGTGATTGGCCGCGAGCGCGTGCGCGATATTCTGCAGCATCACGGTCTTCCCGGTGCGCGGCGGCGACACGATCAGCGCGCGCTGGCCCTTGCCGAGCGGTGTGATCAGATCGAGCACGCGCGTCGTGAGGTCGCGCTTTGTTGGATCGTCGAGCTCGAGCTCGATCTTCTCCTCGGGATAGAGCGGCGTCAGGTTGTCAAAGTTGATCCGGTGGCGCAGCCGGTCCGGTTCCTCGAAATTGATCCGGTTGACCTTGAGTGCGGCGAAATAGCGTTCACCGTCGCGCGGCGAGCGGATCTGCCCCTCGACGGTATCGCCGGTGCGCAGCCCGAACCGGCGCACCTGATTGGGGCTGACATAGATGTCGTCAGGCCCAGCAAGGTAGTTCGCTTCCGGTGAACGCAAAAAGCCGAAGCCGTCCGGCAACACTTCAAGCACGCCGTCGCCGGAGATCGGCACGTCGTTCTCGGCGAGCTGCTTCAGGACTGCGAACATCATGTCCTGTTTGCGCAACGAGGAAGCGTTCTCGATCTCTAATTCTTCAGCAAAAGCCAGCAGTTCCGCAGGCGTTTTGCGCTTTAATTCCTGGAGATTCATGGATGTTTGCGTCGCGATAGGGAGAGGGTTGGCCCGTTTGCGGGAGCGCTGCCCGGACGGAGTCCGGCAACCTGGTAGGGATTTCTGGTTTGTCGGAAGTCAGAGAGAAAACCGGCTGGCGCTGGTGGCGGTTCCCTACCGGAATGGAGATATGCAAGTCAATCACGATTACAAGGGGTGCGGTTTCGCGGGCCGCTCCGCGATCTTCTCAAAACGGCTTGACCACGACGAGCACCACGATCGCGATCATCGCGATTGTCGGCAACTCATTCATTACGCGATAGAATTTGGCTGAATGGGTGAACCGTCCCTGAGCGAGGTCGCGGCGCCACCACGCCAAGAGAAGATGAAAGAGGGTCAGCAGCACCACGAGCCCCAGCTTCGCCCAAATCCAGCCGCGCTGCCAATCAATGACACCCGGAGTCGCCGCCAGCACAATTCCGAACCCATAAGCCATCGCTGCCGCCGGCATCATGATGCCGTGCAAGAGCCGCCGCTCCATGATCTCCAGCATTGCTGCGCCGCTTGATTCGCTTGGCAAATCCGCGTGGTAGACAAACAGTCGCGGCAGGTACAACAGCCCCGCCATCCACGCGATCACCGCGATGATGTGCAACGACTTCACCCAGGGATAAACTGCTGCGAGAAAGTTGCTCACGAATCCGGTCCGGCGCTCGCGGCGGCAGCGCCGGCAGCTTGCCCCGGTTGTTCGGTTCCCCGAACGAGTTCCGCCAGCGCCGCGATAAAACGCCGATCGGTGCCGACCGCCGGCACCCGATGATATGCCGGCACGCCGCAGGCCTCGGCCAGACGGCGATAGTCGCGGTCGAGTTCAACCAGTGTTTCCGAATGCTCCGAGACAAACGAGATCGGTGCGACAACGACCGCGACGCCGTCGCGGCCCGCGCGCCGCAGCTCCTCGTCGAGCGAGGGCCCGAGCCAGGCAAGCGGTCCAACCCGGCTCTGAAAGCAAACCCGCCAGTCGAGGCCCGGCCGTGCCAGCGCCTCGACCACCGCCGCAGCCGTGCACTCGATCTCGCTCGGGTAGGGATCGCCCGCGGCTACAATTTTGAGCGGCAGCCCATGCGCGCTGAACAGGAGGCGCACTGGTCCGGCCTCTGCGGCGGCTACCTCCAATGCTTCAGCGACCAGGCCAGCCAATGCCGTGACGAGCCCGCTCAAGGCCGGGTATGACCGGATCCCGCGGGTCTTGCCGCCAAGGTCCTGCCGCAGCGCCTCGTCCCGCCATGCCTCTAGCGAGGAGGCTGTCGTCGTCGTCGAAAATTGCGGATAGAGCGGCAAGAGGATGATCTCGTCGGGGTGCCACGCCTTGACTGCAGCAACCGCCGCCGCGGTCAGTGGGTGCCAGTAGCGCATCGCAATAAAGCAGCGGTACCCGGCGCCAAGCTCTACCTCAAGTGCCTGCGCCTGCGCTTGCGTGTTGGCAAGCAGTGGTGAGAAACCGTCGAGCTGGGCATAGATCCCGCGTGCGACCGCTGCCCGGCACGCGGCGATCAGCCACGCAAGCGGCAGGCGAAACAATGCCGGCAGGCCGATGATCGCCGGATCGCTGAACAGGTTGTAGAGAAACGGCCGCACCGCAGCGAGCGAATCGGGACCCCCCAAATTCATCAACACAACCGCCCTGCGCGCCATTTCACGCGCCATCAACACGCCCGGCGAGCAGCCGTGCAAGTGCGGCAACATTTTCCGGCGATGTCTCCGGCAGCACGCCATGCCCAAGATTGAAGATGAACGGCCCACCGGCAAGCCTGCTGCGGATCTCGTTAACCTGCCGCTCCATCACCAGTCCACCAACGAGCAGCGCAACCGGGTCAAGATTGCCTTGTACCGCTACCCGCGGTTGTAGCTGATCACGGGCGAACCTGCCCGAGACTGCGGTATCGATGCTGATCGCATCGACGCCACTTTCAGCCGCGTAGCGTTGGTAAAAGAGCCCAGCGCCGCGCGGAAACCCAATTATCGGGACCGCCGGGAAACTGTGCTTCAGCCGAGTCGTGACGCGTCGGGTCGGTTCGATGACCCATCGCTCGAAGCCGGCTTCGGACAACACCCCCGCCCAGCTGTCGAACAGCTGCACGGCGTCTGCTCCCGCGACGATCTGCCCCGACAGGTAAGCCACAGTCGCCTCAGTGATCAGATCGATTAACGCGCTAAAACCCTGTGGGTCGCGATAAGCCCAAGCCTTGACGCGCCGAAAATCCCGGCTGGCGCCACCTTCGACCATATAGGTCGCAACCGTCCATGGCGATCCGGCAAACCCGATCAGCGCCGTTTCCGGAGCCAACGCGACACGGCTGCGGCGCACCGTCTCGTAGACCGGGTCTAGGCTGGAGAACCCGGTCCGTCGCAACGCGCCAATGCCGGAGCCTTCCGAGATCGGCTCGAGCATCGGCCCGTCATCGCCGAATTCTACCTTTTGTCCCAAGCCATGCGGCACCAGTAGAATGTCGGCGAAAATGATTGCGGCATCCATGCCAAAGCGCCGAACCGGCTGCAATGTCGCCTCGCTCGCCAGCCCGGGAGTCAGACAGAATTCGACAAAGCCCGACGCCTGTGCTCGCACCGCACGGTATTCCGGCAGGTATCGGCCGGCTTGCCGCATCAGCCACCACGGCGGTCTGTCAAGCGTTTCGCCGGCAAGCGCGCGCAACAGCAGTTTTTGTTGTCCACCGGACATCAACGCCCCTCTATCTCTCATTAGAATCTAATCTAAAATGATGCAGTAGAAGTGGATGGTTGTAGATACCGGGGATTAATAAGCGTTCCCATTATTATCCCGAACCGGCGGGGGTTGTGTATGGTTTGCAGACGGCCGGTTCATAGGGTTACAATCGGGAGGGCAGGCGCATGTTTAGCATGGCCATCGATCGCGGATAAAACCGGGACAACATCCGCGGCGTGCCGCGGTTTTCCCGATCGGCCGGAAATGGGGATAATGCAGCCAGTGCGGTTGATAACGGCCGGAGCAACACGTCCGGATTGGGGATGAGATTCGTGGACAGGGAAAATGCCGGGGCCTAGGGCTGCTTGGTGCCGATCAGTCCACAGGATTGCGCGAGCTGCGTTCGGAGTGAGGAAACGGTGGCGCTGACCCGGTTTCATCTCCATCTGGTTTCTGATTCGACCGGGGATACGGTCCATTCCGTTGCCCGCGCCTGCCTCGTTCAGTTCGATGAGGCGCAGGCAATTGAGCATGTCTGGAGCATGGTGCGAACCCGCAGCCAGATCGAGCGTGTCCTTGCCGGCATCGAGACGAATCATGGCCTGGTTCTCTTCACGATGGTCGACGACGCGCTGCGTCAGGTGTTGCAGGAGGGCTGCCGGCGGTTGCAAGTGCCCGCGATCCCCGTGCTGGATCCGGTTATCGGAGCGCTCGCCGCTCATCTCGGCCGCCAGAGCCGCGGCTTACCGGGCAAACAGCACCTGCTTGACAACGAGTATTTTGCCCGCATCGATGCGATGACCTTTGCCATCGACCATGATGATGGGCAATCCAGCTGGGGAATCAACGACGCCGATGTCTGTCTGGTCGGAGTGTCGCGGACTTCGAAGACACCGACTTCGCTTTATCTCGCCAATCGCAGCATCAAGGCCGCCAACGTGCCGTTCGTGCCCGGCGTTCCGCTGCCCGCGGAACTACTGCACGCGGAGAAACCGCTGATCGTCGGTCTGACCAACGATCCCGAGCGGCTGATTCATCTGCGGCGCAACCGGCTCAGCATGCTCGACCACAACGAGGCCACGGATTATACCGATCTTGAGGCGGTCCGTGCCGAGGTCCGCGAGGCACGCCGGGTCTTCGCCGAGCATCATTGGCCAGTCATCGACGTCACCCGGCGCTCGATCGAGGAGACTGCGTCCTCGATCCACAAGCTACTGATCCGCCGCCATGGCGGCGACGTCTGAACGGATAATCCTCGCGTCAGCGAGCGTGGCGCGGGCGGGATTGCTGCGATCGGCGGGCATTGACTTCACCATTGAACCCGCGAACATCGATGAAAGGGCGTTTAAGCAGGATGCGCGTCGAAAAGGCTGGTCGGCACTCGAATGTGCGAGGGGCCTCGCGATCTATAAAGCCATGTGGGTGTCCGGGAGCTTTAACGGTCAACTTGTGATCGGCGCCGATCAACTGCTGGCCACCGGCGACGAATGGTTCGACAAGCCGGGCGATCTCATCGAGGCGCGCAGGCAGTTAAGCCGATTGCGTGGGCGCAGTCACATTCTAGCGACCGCCGTCTGTGTTGCCCAAGACGGCGATCCGCTGTGGCACGCGACGAGCACGCCCGAACTGACGATGCGACATTTCAGCGAAGCCTTTCTGGAGGAGTATATTGCCGCCGACGGCGAAGCGCTGCTCGGCTCGGTCGGCGCCTATCGCCTCGAGGGGAGAGGTGTGCAGCTATTCTCGGGGGTTAGCGGTGATTACTTTGCTGTCCTCGGCTTGCCGCTGATCGAGCTGCTCGGCTTTTTGCGCGAGCGTGGCGCGTTGTCGGTTTGAGGAACGCGGATGAGGATCACGGGCAACACCAAACTCGCCGGGATCATGGGCTGGCCGGTCGCCCATTCGCGCTCTCCCGCGATGCACAATTTCTGGCTCGACGAACACGGGATCGACGGTGCCTATGTGCCGCTGCCGGTCCGCCCCGAAGCGCTCAGACCGGCGTTGTTGGCGCTCCCGATCCTGGGGTTCCGCGGCTGCAACCTGACGATCTCGCTGAAGGAGATCGCGCTGTCGGTCGTCGATCGGGTCGAGCCGTTGGCTCGCCGCATCGGCGCGATGAATACGGTTATCGTCGCAGCGGACGGCAGTCTTGAAGGGTCGAACACCGATGTGTACGGGTTCCGCGAAAACCTGCGCGACAGCGCTCCTAAATGGGAGCCGAGCGACGGCCCTGCGGTCGTGCTCGGCGGTGGCGGCGGCGCTCGCGCCGTGGTGGCGGCGCTCATCGAGATGGGGGTCGCGGAGCTCCGCGTGGTCAACCGGACGCGCGGCCGGGCCGAACGCATCGCCGAGGATTTTGCCGCCGCACCGGGCCACATTAGGGTCCTCCCGTGGGAGACGCGCGACGCGGCGCTCAAGGATGCCGGGCTGCTCGTCAACACCACCAGCCTCGGCATGACCGGCGAGCCCGAACTGGCGATCGATCTCGCCCGGTTGCCGAAGCACGCCGTTGTGGTCGATCTCGTGTATGTGCCGCTCGAGACCAGGCTGTTGGCGGCGGCGCGACGGCGCGGCCATCGCTGCGTCGATGGGCTCGGCATGCTGCTGCACCAGGGTCGGCCGGGGTTCCAGGCATGGTTCGGAACGCCGGTGCGAGTGACCCGCGAATTGCGAACCGCCGTCCTCGCCACCCTCGCGGTGCCGCCGTGATCGTCCTCGGCCTTACCGGCTCGATCGGGATGGGAAAAAGCAACGCGGCGGCGACGCTGCGACGGCTCGGGGTGCCCCTATTCGATGCCGATGCGGTCGTCCATCGGCTGCTTGGACCGAGAGGGGCCGCGGTGGCGGTGGTCGAAGCGGCGTTCCCCGGAGTGGGCGACGAGGCCGGCGGGATCGATCGCCAGCGCTTGGGGCAGCGGGTGTTCCGTGACCCGCCGGCGCTGCGCCGTCTCGAGGGAATCATCCATCCAATGGTTCGTCGGGCGGAACTCAGGTTTGTCGCGCGGGAGCGCGCTCGTCGCTCGCGGCTCGTCGTCCTCGACATACCGCTGTTGTTTGAAGCCGGCGGCGTCGAGCGCTGCAACTTCGTGCTGGTTGTGTCGGCGCCGGCGCGCTTGCAGCGCGAACGGGTAATGCGCCGACCGGGAATGAGCGAAGGTCGCTTCGCGGACATCCTGCGCGCCCAGGTCCCGGACCGCGAAAAGCGCCGCCGCGCCGATTTTGTCGTCGCGACGGCCCTTGGGCGTAGCGTGACATTCCGGCGGCTGAAGGCGATCGTCAGAACATTGCGGCGGGGGGATTTGCCGCGGCCTCATCGGGGGAAGAGAGCATGCGCGAAGTCGTGATCGACACGGAAACCACCGGCCTTGAGCCGCAAGAGGGGCATCGGATCGTCGAAATCGCCTGTCTAGAGCTGCTGCACCATGTTCCAACCGGCCGCAAGTTGCACCGTTACGTCAACCCCGAGCGCGATGTCCCGGCGGACGCCCTGGCAGTGCATGGGCTGGACGCTGAATTCCTCGCTGGGCATACGCCGTTTGCCGCGATCGCCGACGAACTGATCGCGTTCATCGCGGGCGACCGTCTGGTAATTCACAATGCTGAGTTCGATCTGGCTTTCATTAATGCGGAGTTGGCGCGGCTAGGTCACGACCCGCTCGCCGGTCCTTTTGTCGACACGCTTGCGGTGGCGCGCCGCCGGTTTCCCGGTGCGCCGGCCAGCCTGGACGCGTTGTGCCGGCGTTTTGCGATCGATCTGTCATCGCGCGACAGGCATGGCGCCGCGATCGATTGCGGCCTCTTGGCCGCAGTTTATATCGAGCTGCTGGGCGGCAGGCAGCCGGGCCTCGATTTTGCCGCGAACACCGCCACCGCCGCCGATCTTATCGGCGCTCCGCGGGGCCTCACGCCGCGACCGGCTCGGCCGCATGTGCCCTCGGTCGAAGAGCTCGCAGCGCACCAAGCGATGCTGGCCGCCATCAAGGCGCCGCTATGGCTCAGCGCGAGCTGACCGCGCTCGGGACTAAAGCGATCAGACGGTCGCACCGGCGGTTGACTGGCCGCTGTCCGGCGCGGCGGTGGCGTTGCGCCGCAACAGCTCGGCAAAGTCGATCGGATTGATCATCAGCGGCGGAAAGCCCCCGTCTCGTGTCGTATCGGCAATGATGTTGCGGGCGAATGGGAACATCAGACGTGGGGTCTCGACCAGCACGATTGCGCTGATCATCTCCTGCGGCAGGTTGCGCGCAGTGACGATCGCGCCGTAGGCGAGCTCGATTATGAACATCGTCTCGTCTTGCGCCTTCGCGCTGGCTTTGATCGTCAGTACGACCTCGTAATTCTCCGTCCCCAGGCCCTGCGCCTTGACATCGACATTGATTTCAACCGCAGGCTGGCTTGTCTGCTGCCGCAGGCTCGCTGGCGCGCGCGGGTTCTCGAACGACAAATCCTTGATATATTGCGCGTTGATGATCAGTTGCTGCGGCGGCAGGGGCTCTCCGGGGCCGCTCCGTTGCGGAGCGGGCGGACCGTTGCCGGTCGTCTCTTGCGCCATGATCTTCTCCCGAGCGGCCAGACAGCCGCGGTCCGAGCGAACCCTCTTCACACCGGCAGGCAGCGTATCGCGCAATGCCTTGAGGCGGGGTCGCCAACCGGTTCCCGCTAGCACGGATCGCATCGCCATATCAATCGCACGCTCTGCCGCGACACCCGGTGCGAGCGCGGCTGCGCTTGCCCGCCGCTTGCCGGCAAGCCGGCGACCGCCTATCTACCCTAGCAGCGCCGCAAGCCCGGGCATTTCCGGGATACTCGCAAGGTTCGGCAAAACGATGGGCGATTTCCCGCATTACTTCGACATCATCCTGTTCGCGATGGTCGCGGCATTCCTGGTGCTGCGGCTGCGCAGCGTCCTTGGACGGCGCACCGGGAACGAGCGGCCGCGCGATCCGGTGTTGCGGCGCGCCGAGGCTCCGGCGGACAAGGTGGTTGCCCTGGGGAGCCGAAACCCCATGCCGCCGCCTGTGGTGACAGCACCGCCGGCAGACGCCGTCGCGTCCGGTCTGGAGCGTATCCGCAGCGCCGATCCGGGCTTTGATCCCTCGCAGTTCCTCGCGGGCGCGCGCGCCGCCTTTGAGATGATCGTTGGCGCTTTCGCCGCCGGCGACAAGGCACGCATGCGGCCGCTCCTGAGCGATGAGGTGTACACGCCCTTTGCCGCCGCGATCGACGAGCGCACCGCCGCCGGGGAGGCGCTTGAGACCCGGATCATCGCGCTAAAGCGGCTGGATATCACCGAGGCCGGCCTCACCGGACGCGTTGCGCGCGTCACGGTCAAGTTCGTCTCGGACCAGATCAATGTGTTGCGAGCCCATGACGGCAGTGTCGTAGACGGAGATCCCGACCATGCGGTCGAAAAGACCGATTTTTGGACCTTCACCCGGGATACCCGGTCGAGCGACCCGAACTGGGTTCTGGAGGCGACCGCTAGCGGCTGACCGGGGAATTGGTTGGCCACAGGGTGCGGGATGCCTGGCGCGGCGCCTGTGACGTAAGGCGCTGGTCGAGAGGTTCTGGAAATGCCCGAGCCGGTGCGCGTCGCGCTGCTGGTAACTTGTCTGGTCGATCTGTTTCGCCCAAGTGTCGGCTTCGCCGCGGTCGCGCTGCTCGAAGCGGCCGGCTGCACGGTCGAGGTGCCGCGCGCCCAGACCTGCTGCGGTCAGCCGGCCTATAATTCGGGCGACCGCGTCGACGCCAAGCGCATCGCCCGCCAGGTGATCGAAGCCTTTGCCGGCTATGATTACGTGGTTGCGCCGTCGGGGTCGTGCGCCGGCATGATTCGGGTGCACTATCCGCAACTGTTTGCCGACGAGCCCGAAACGCTGGCGGCGGCCCAAGGGCTGGCGGCGCGGACATATGAGTTGGTGTCGTTCCTGGTCGATGTCCGCGGCGTGAATAGCGTGGCGGCGTGCTGGGAGAGGAGCGCGACATATCACGATGCCTGTTCCGGGCTGCGCGAGCTCGGGGTCAAGGCGCAACCGCGGCTGCTGCTCGCTTCGATCGAGGGGCTGCGCCTCTGTGAGCTGGCGTCGGTCGATGTGTGCTGCGGTTTCGGTGGCACCTTCTGCGTCAAATACCCGGAAATCTCGGACAAGATGGTCGCCGACAAGGGGGCCGAGATCGCCGCCACCGGCGCCGAGGCGGTGCTCGCCGGCGACCTCGGCTGCCTCCTCAACATCGCAGGCAAGCTGGCTCGGCTCGGCAGCCCTGTCGAGGTGCGCCACATTGCCGAAGTACTGGCCGGGATGACCAGCGAAACGCCGGCGATCGGCAAGCCCGCCGGATCGTTATAGCGCGATCATGCAACCCACCAGCCGCAGTTTTCCGGCCAATATCCTTGCCGGTCTGGCCGATCCCGTGTTGCAGCGGGCGCTCGGCTTGGCGCGCACCGGGTTTCCGCTGCGCCGCCAGCAGGCGATCGGGCGATTGCCCGAATTCGAGGAGCTGCGCGACCAGGGCCGCGCGATCAAGGACCACACGCTCGGCCATCTCGATTTCTATCTCGAGCTCTACGAGACGAACGTCGCCGCGGCGGGCGGTCAGGTGCATTGGGCGCGCGATGCGGCGGAGGCGCGCGCTGCGGTGCTCGAGATCTGCCGCTCGGTCGGCGCCAAGATCGTCACCAAGGGCAAGTCGATGGTCGCCGAGGAGATCGCGCTCAACGATCATCTCGAACAGAACGGCATTACCCCGGTCGAGACCGATCTCGGTGAATACATCATCCAGCTGCGCCACGAACCGCCGAGCCACATCATCGCGCCGGCGATCCACCTGATGAAGGAGCAGGTCGCCGACGCCTTCCGCGCGGCGCATACCGAGCTCGCCCCCGACCGCCCCCTTGAGGAAGTACGCACCCTGTGCGAGGAGGCGCGCGCCATCTTGCGCCCTCATTTCCTTGCCGCCGACGTCGGCATCACCGGCGCCAATTTTCTGGTCGCCGAAACCGGCTCCAGCATCATCGTAACGAACGAGGGCAATGGCGATCTGACGCAGACCTTGCCGCGGGTCCACATCGTCGTGGCGAGCCTTGAAAAGATCGTGCCGACCCTCGAGGACGCGGCCACTCTGCTTCGCCTTCTGGCGCGATCGGCCACCGGCCAGGAATTCTCGTCCTACACGACGATCTCGACCGGGCCGCGGCGGCCGGGTGACCCTGACGGGCCCGAGCAGTACCATGTCGTGCTGCTCGACAACGGCCGCAGCGAACTGCTCGGCGGCGAGTTTCAGGACATGCTGCGCTGCTTGCGCTGCGCTGCCTGCCTCAATCATTGCCCGGTCTATGCCGCGGTGGGCGGACATGCCTATGGCTGGGTCTATCCGGGGCCGATGGGGGCGGTGCTGACCCCGGCGCTGGTCGGGTTGGGCGAAGCCGGCCACCTGCCGAACGCCTCGACCTTTTGCGGGCGGTGCGAGGAGGTCTGCCCGGTCAAGATCCCGTTGCCCAAAATGATGCGGCACTGGCGCGAACGGGAATTCGTGCAGCGCCTAAGTCCGATAGCCTACCGATCGGGCTTGCGCTTCTGGGCGTGGCTGGCAACGCGGCCGAGCCTCTATCATGCCGTCACCGAGATCGCCAGTCGGGTGCTCGGTTGGGTGGGCCGAGGGCGCGGCCGGTTCCGCAGCCTGCCATTGGCCGCCGGCTGGACGCTGGGGCGTGATATGCCGGCGCCGGAGGGCCGCAGCTTTCACAGCCTGTGGGCCGAGCACCAGCGCGCGTGCAAGCGGCGATGAGCGCGGCGCGCGACGATATTCTCGCCGGTATCCGGCGCGGCCTGCGGCGCGGGCCATTGCCAGCGGCGACGGCGGCCGGGCTTGCCGAGCGCATCAGCGCACATCGCCGCAACCTGATACCGGCGCGCGCCGCAGCGCTCGATCACTCAGCCCGCATCGATCTCTTCGTCGCGATGGCCGAGGAGGTGCAGACAACGGTCGCGCGGGTCACCTCCGGCGACGCCGTGCCGGCGGAGGTGGCGCGGTACCTTGCGGCCGAGAACCTGCCGGCCGAGCTGGTCATGGCGCCCGACCCGAGCCTCGACACAATACCGTGGGCTGCCCGGCCGCTATTGTCGATCCGCCGCGGCCGTGCCGAGCCCGGCGATGCCGTCTCGCTGACCCCTTGCCTTGCCGCGATCGCCGAGACTGGCACGCTGCTGCTGGCGTCCGGCGCGGATTCGCCTACGACGCTCAACTTCCTGCCGGATACGCACATCGTCGTGCTGCGCGCCGGGGATGTCGTGGCAAGCTATGAGGATGGCTTCGACCTGGTCCGCGCCCGCTCGGTGGCCGGACCCGAGGGATGGCCGCGCACGCTCAACCTGATCACCGGCCCGTCGCGCACCGGCGATATCGAGCAGCGCATCCAACTCGGCGCGCACGGGCCGCGCCGGCTCCACATCGTGCTCGTCGACGAGCCCGAGGTTGCCGCAAATGGGCCGCCCGCCCGCTGACGATAGCGGGCTGTGGCGCCGGGCGGTGCGCGACGTCGCGCCGCTGCGCGCCCGCAGCGCACCGGACCGCGGGCGTCCCGCCCGTCCTGAATACAACCCTCCCCCACATGCGGGAGAGGAAAGGGTGGGGGCAAAGACGCGCGAGACGCCTGCGGTCCGATCAGCGCCGTGCCGGGTTGCCGAATCGCTCCCGCCCCCCGGCCCCTTCGCCGAGGTCGATCGCGCCACCGCCGAGCGGTTGAAGCGCGGCCGCACTCCGGTTGAGGCGCGCCTCGACCTGCACGGCATGACCCAAGCCGAGGCGCATCGGGCATTGACGAGTTTTGTCGCCGGCTCGCGTGCCGCCGGGCGGCGCTGCCTGCTGGTCATTACCGGCCACGGCCGAACCAGCGGCGGCGTCCTCAAGGCAGCCGTGCCGCGCTGGCTTAGCGAGCCGGAGTTGCGCCATCATGTGCTGGCGCTCGCCCCGGCGCACCCGAAGGCGGGTGGCAGCGGCGCGCTCTATGTGCTGTTGCGGCGATTGCCGCAAGTGGCCGATTGAATTTGGCTGGCCGGTTAGAGACCGTTGAGCCACCCAGCCTCGGGATCGAGCTAGCGGCGCAGCCGGCTCGCCGCGGCGAGCGCGAAGCGCAAGGTCAGGGCGCGGCGCCGGGCCGGGGCGAGCGGACAGAGGGCGCCGTGGCGGAGCACCGCCGCGTCAAAGCCGTCCGCCACTATGAGGCCACATTCTTCGGGGATGAGGAGCAGCGGAAACCCGTTCGGTACAGCGAAGTAGAGCCGATCCGCGAAGTCCCGATAGAGGGCCCATTTGCGATCCGCGCGGAAATCGGCCACCGAGCTCTTGATCTCGATTATCATTAGATCGCCGGTCTTGCCGAGCGCGAGGATGTCGGCGCGGCGCCGGTTGGCGAGCGGGAATTCCAGGAGGCTCGCATAGCCGAGCTCCGCGAGCGCGCGGCAGGCGCCCCTTGCCAGCATGACTGCGGTGGCGGGTTGCGTCGCGCTCATGGCGCGGTTCGCTGCCCGGCCGGGTGCGCGCGGATCATCGGGCGCCGGAAGCCGAAGAAGCTACGAGGAGGGTGAGCATGGCGTCGCCTCGGCGAGGATTTCTGCGGGAGGCGTGGAGCCTCGCTTGGCCGTACTGGACGTCGGATGAAAAATGGGCGGCCCGCGGGCTGCTCGCCGCCGTGGTCGCGCTGAACCTGACCTCGGTCTGGATCAACGTGCGCCTCAATCTGTGGAACCGGGATTTCTACGACGCTCTGCAAGAGTACGACTGGCCGCGATTCTGGTGGCAATTCGCCGTCTTCTGCATGATCGCCGCGACCTGGATCACGGTAGCCGTCTACCAGCTTTATCTGCGACAGATCCTTCATATCCGCTGGCGGCGTTGGATGACCGAGCGGTTTCTCAAGCGTTGGTTGAATGCTCAGGCCTATTACCGTATCCAGATCGACCAGTCGACCACCGACAACCCTGACCAGCGCATCGCCGACGATCTCGACCGTTTCGCCTCGATCACGCTGGGACTATCGCTCGGATTGCTCCATTCGGCGGTTACCTTGATATCGTTCCTGTTCATCCTTTGGAGCCTGTCGGGATCGTTGACTATCCCGCTGTGGGGCGGTTCCGAGATCGAGATCCCGGGCTATCTGGTGTTCGCCGCCTTTCTCTATGCGGTGCTCGGCAGCTGGTTGACGCACTGGATCGGCCGCCCGCTCGCCGCCTTGCTGTTCAACCAGCAGCGTTACGAGGCCGATTTTCGTTTCAGCCTGGTGCGGCTGCGCGAGCATGCCGAAAGCATCGCCTTCTATGGCGGCGAGGATCGCGAGTACGGTGTGTTCGACGGTCGCTTTTCGCGCGTTGTGGCCAATTGGTGGGATATCATCCTGCGGCGCAAGAAGCTGACCTGGTTTACCACCGGCTATGCGCAGGTGGCGGTCATCTTTCCGTTTTTGGTTGCCTCGCCGCGCTATTTCGCCAAGGAGATCCAGCTTGGCGGGCTGATGCAGGTGATCTCGGCATTCGGGTCCGTGCAGGAGTCGATGTCATTCATTATCTCCGCCTACACCGAGATCGCCGAATATCAGTCGGTGGTCAGCCGGCTCTCCGGTTTCAGCGCCCGGGTCGACGGGATCGCCGCCGAGAAAGAGGGGCCGCAGCCGATCGCGATCGAGAAGGGCGGCGCTGGCGTTGATGTCGCCGGCCTCGATCTTCGCCTGCCAGGCGGCGAGCTGTTGCGCGAGGATATCGCATTGGCGGCAAGACCCGGCGAGCCGGTGCTGGTCACCGGGCCGTCGGGTTCGGGCAAGAGCACGCTCTTGCGCGCCATCGCGGGTCTGTGGCCGTTCGGCCGCGGCCGCATCCGGGTCGGCGACGGCCGCGCGCTGTTTCTGCCGCAACGGCCGTATTTGCCGCTCGGTTCGCTGGCCGACGCGGTCGGCTACCCGGGTCTCGCCGAGGCGCATGACCGGGCGGAGCTGGAGGCGGCATTGCGGGCAGTCGGGCTGTCCTATCTGGTCGATCAGCTTGATGTCGACGGAAATTGGGGGCAGCGCCTGTCGGGCGGCGAGCAGCAACGCCTCGGTTTCGCCCGTGTTTTGCTGGCGCGCCCTGAGATCGTGTTTCTCGACGAGGCCACCTCGGCGCTCGACGAGACGGCGGAATCCGCGTTGTATCGGCTGTTGCGCGAGGCTGAGTGGCGGCCGACCATCGTCAGCGTTGGCCACCACGGCACGCTGAAGCGCTTCCACGAGGCGGTGATCGATCTGGCTCGCGCCCCGGTGAGCGAGGTGGTGGCCGGCGAATAGAAGCCGCTTTTGCCGGGCAGGCCATGGTCATGTCATTGTCGAGACGACGTTTTCGCTAATGGAGCGCCTGCGATGAGCGCCGATGACGACGACCCGCTGCGTCGGGTCCGCCTGGAAAAGCTTGAAACGCTGCGCGGCATGGGGATCGAAACCTATCCGGTCAGCTTTTCGCGCACCGATCAGGCGGCCGAACTCGACGCGCGCTACTCCGGGCTGGCGGTCGGCGCGGAGACCGAGGATCAGGTGCGGGTCGCCGGGCGGGTTCGCGCGATGCGCAACAGCGGCATGTTCATCGATCTGCATGACGCCTCGGGCAAAATCCAGGTGTTCAGCCACAAGGATTTTCTCAGCCCCGACGCGCGCGCGCTCCTACGCCTCTTCGATATCGGCGATCTGATCGGGGTCGAGGGGCGCGTCCGCCGCACGCCGCGCGGCGAGCTGACTGTCAACGCGACGGGGCTGACGCTGCTGGCCAAGGCGCTGCGACCGCTGCCCGAGAAATACCACGGCCTCGCTGATATCGAGCTGCGCTACCGGCAGCGCTACCTCGACCTGATCATGAACCCGCGGAGCCGCGAGACGCTGCGTCGGCGCAGCCTGATCGTCGCAGAGATGCGCGCCTATCTGCAGGAAGTGGGCTTTCTCGAAGTTGAAACGCCAATGCTGCACACCATTCCTAGCGGTGCGTCGGCGCGACCCTTTGTCACCCACCACAACGCGCTCGACATCGAGCTCTATCTGCGGATCGCGCCCGAGCTGCATCTGAAACGGCTGGTAGTCGGCGGGCTTGCCGACAAGGTGTTCGAGATCAACCGCTGCTTCCGCAACGAGGGGCTGTCGCCGCGCCACAACCCCGAGTTCACCACGCTGGAGCTCTATGAAGCCTATGTCGATTACACCGCCATGATTGAGCGCACAGAGGACATTGTTGGTCGCGTTGCGAGTGAGGCTAGGGGGGGCTTACGCATCTCTTATCAAGGGGTGGAGATCAATCTCACGCCGCCTTGGCCACGCCGAAGCATGGCCGAGTTGGTACTCGAAGCTACCGGGGTTGATTTTCTTGCGATCGCCGACGCGGCGGGGGCGCGTGCGGCGGCCCGGCAAATCGGCTGCGCGCTCAGCGGCGCCGAGAGCTGGGGCCAGGCACTCGAAGCGGCGTTCGCCATGCGCGTCGAGGACCGGCTGCTGCAGCCGGTGCACGTGACCGGCTTTCCGCGCGACATCTCTCCGCTGGCCAAAGCCGACCGCAACGATCCGCGCCTCGTCGAGCGGTTCGAGACCTATGTCTATGGCTGGGAAATCGCCAACGCCTTCTCCGAACTCAACGATCCGCAGGACCAATTCACACGCTTCGTAGAACAGATGGCTATGTCATACAGCGGCGACGAGGCGGGCCAAATTCTCGACGAGGATTACGTGCTGGCGCTCGAATATGGGCTGCCGCCCTGCGGCGGGCTCGGCATCGGCATCGACCGTCTCGTCATGCTGCTGACCGACAGCCCCTCGATCCGCGATGTGATCGCCTTTCCGACGCTGCGGCCCCGCTGAACCGCGGTGATCACCGGCCGGAAGCCGCATTTGCGCGGTGAAAGCGGGTGAGAAAGTTGCGGGTCCGCGGGTTTTCCGGGTTGGCGAGTACGGCATCGGGGGGGCCGATCTCGACGATGATGCCGTCGCTCATAAAGGCCACGGCATCAGCAACCTCTTGGGCAAAGCCGATTTCGTGCGTGACGATCACCATCGTCATGCCTTCGTCGGCCAGCTGCTCGATGACGCTTAGGACCTCTCCGACCAGCTCGGGGTCGAGCGCCGAGGTTACCTCGTCGCACAGCATCACCGCCGGCCCCATTGCCAGCGCGCGAGCGATCGCGACCCGCTGGCGCTGGCCGCCCGAGAGGTGGGAAGGGTAGGTCTCGGCCTTGTCGGCGAGCCCGACCTTGGCCAATAACGCGCGGCCCTCGGACTCGGCGGCGCGCCTGTCGATGCCTTTGACGATGAGCGGGCCGGCGGTGACGTTCTGCAGCGCGGTCATGTGCGGAAACAGGTTGAAATGCTGGAACACCATGCCGGTCGCGGCGCGGAAGGCGGCGAGCTCGCGGTCGGCGCCGTGGCGCCACTGGCCGGTGCTGAAGCGCATCTCGCGCTCGCCGACCCGGATCTGCCCGCGGTCGGGATCTTCGAGCAGGTTGATGCAGCGCAGGAGGGTCGATTTGCCCGCGCCGGAGGGCCCGATGATGGCGATGACGGCGCCGCGCTCGACCCTGAGCGACACCCCCTTCAACACCTCGACCGCCCCAAAGGATTTCCACAGATCGGTGATATCGATCATCGGCCGCGGGCCGGCGGGGTCGGGCATGCCTGGCCGGCCTAGTCGGCGCGGGCGAGCCGGCGTTCCACCCCCTGGGCGGCCAGGGTCAGCGGAAACAGCACGATGAAATAGAGCGCCGCTACCATGGTATAGACTTCGAGCGGGCGATAGGTCGCTCCGGTGATCATCTGGCCTTCATAGAGCAGATCGGCGACCGCGATCGTCGAGACCAGCGAGGTATTTTTCAGCTGGATGATCGATTGGTTCATGAACGGCGGGATCATCCGCTTGACGGCTTGCGGCAGGACTACATAGCGCATGACCTGGGCGCGGCGCATGCCGATCGCGCGCGCGGCGTCCCATTGGCCACGCTCGATCGAATTGACCCCGCCGCGCACGATCTCGGCATAAAAAGCGCCGGTGTAAAGCGACAGCACGAGTGTCGCGGCGACGTGGGCTGGGATGTTGATCCCGATGACAACCGGGAGCGCGTAGTAGAACCAGATGATCTGCACCAGAAGCGGGGTGCAGCGGAAGATTTCGACATAGGCGACGAGCGGCGCGGTCAAGAGCTTGTTGCGCGACAGCCGCAACAGCCCGGTCACAAGGCCAATCGCCAAACCGATCAGGATCGTGCCGATCGTATAGGCGAGCGTCACCCCGAGCCCGAAGAGGATCAACTCGCGATAGCCCCACAGGAACGAGAAATCCCAGGCGTAGGTGGGGACGGTCATCGGACTCTGCTCCCTCTCCCCACTGGTCGGCGGGAGGGAGTCTTGAGGCGGCTACAGCTCGACATCGGGCGGGATGTCCTCGGGCTTGACGCCGTTGATCGCCAGCCCGCCATAGAGCCACTCGCGGATCTGCTGGATGCCGCGGTTGTAATCGACCCAGGCGTTGAGGAAATCGCGCCAATCCTTGTTGGGTTCCTTGCGCACGCCCATGCAGGTCGGGAGCTGGATGCGGGGCTGGTGCAGCATCTGGAATTTTCCCAGCGCCGGGTTCTTCTTGACCGCGGTGAGGCCGAGATTGACCGCCAGGATCACGCAATCGGCACGGCCGGATTGTACCGCGAGGATGCAGTCGTCGCGCGCCTTCAATGCGATCAGCGTCGCATGCGGGGCGAACCGGCGAGCCGCGATCTCATGCACCGAGCCGACATCGAAGGCGATTTTGACCTCGGGCTTGTCGAGATCGGCCCAGTTCGTCGCGGTGAACCCTTGGCGGCCGACCATTCCGAAGCCGTGCAGGTAAAACGGGTGCGTAAAGTCGATGACGAGGGCGCGCAGCGGCGTCGGGTTCAACGAAAACGCCAGATCGATTTTGCCCGATTGCAGATCAAGCACCGAGTTGCCGTAGGTGGATTCGACGTATTCGACCTTGGCGTCGAAAATTTTGGCCAAGTCTTTGGTCATCTCGATGCACATGCCGGACCATTCGCCGGTAGCGAGGTCCTTGTTGAAATAGGGCGCCTCGCCGGGCAGCGCCGCAATGCGCAGGAGCTTGCTGCTTTTGATTCGGTCCATTGTCGAGTCGGCAGGCTGAGCCTCGGCGCGCGCCGCGCCGGCGAGCAAGGCGGAAGCGCTCGCGGCTGCCGCGGCAGTGGCGGCAAACAAACGGCGGGACAGCATGGAACCCTCCCCGATGCGATATCGTGTTGGCGGTTCTTGGGCAAAAACCGCGCCAAATCCTACCGTACAAACCCTGATATTCTGAGTCCGAGTTTCTGGCCGTCATCAACCTTGATTGCCACCCCGGCAACGACCAGGATTCCCCGGGTCAAGCCCGGGAATGACTTGATGATCCGATTGAATTTGACCGGATGCCGCTGAGCGGCAAGAGGAGGCGCCGATGCCTGTCAACAAGCCCCATCTCGAATTCCACGCAGTCGATATGAGCGCCGGCTGGAGCACCCCGCCCGGCTATCCCGCCGGGATCGAGCAAAAGATCCTCGCCGGAAGCCTCGATGAGGAGCACAAGAGCGGCAGCCGCACTCGCCTCTTACGGTTTGCGCCCGAGGTCTTCACCACCGCGCCGTTCGTCCACGATTATTGGGAGGAGGTCTATCTGATCGAGGGCGATCTGACGGTCGGCAACGACGCCGCGGGCAAAGGCGGCGAAAGCTTCGCCCCGGGCACCTACGCCTGCCGTCCGCCCGGCGCCGTGCACGGCCCGTTCAGGTCAAAACGCGGCTGCCTGCTTCTGGAAAGCCATTATTACGCGGATTGAATCAGCCACCGTCAGTGCCGCAAGGACCAGCATGAAAGCGCTTGTCACCGGGTTCGAGCCATTCGGCGGCGAAACGGTCAACCCCGCGCTCGAAGCGCTGGCGCGCCTGCCGCCGCGCCTTGGCGCGCTGGAGGTCGCGACCGGGGTGGTGCCAGCGATTTTTGGGCAGGCGATCGACGTGCTCACGGACGCGGTCGCGGTGACCGCCCCGGACATCGTCCTCTGCGTCGGTCTGGCGGGCGGGCGCGCTGCGCTGTCGCTCGAACGGGTCGCGATCAACATCGACGATGCGCGCATCCCCGACAATAGCGGCCAGCAGCCAATCGACCAGCCGGTGGCCGCCGGCGGTCCGCCTGCCTATTTCACGACCCTGCCGATCAAGGCTGCAGTGGCGGCGCTGCGGGCGGCGGGCTTGCCGGCGATCGTCTCCAACAGCGCAGGCACCTTTGTCTGCAACCACGTCTTTTATGGCCTGATGCATCTCGCCGCGACCAGATGGCCGGGTTTGCGCGGCGGGTTTTTGCATGTTCCCTATCTGCCGAACCAGGCGGCGCGGCAGGATGGCGCGCCGTCGATGGCGCTCGAAGACATTGCGCGCGGCATCGAGATCGTGCTGACAGTCGCCGCGGCGCGGCGCGGCGACATTGCCGCCGCCGGGGGCATGATCAGCTGATGGAGCGCATGCCCTAGGCGTGCTATCACCGGCTCGGTTCCATGAAGCGGAGGTGAGGCGATGGTCGCATTCCACGGCGCGCATGTCGTCGTCACCGGCGGCACCGGCGCATTGGGGTCCGCGGTGGTTGCGGCGCTGCGCGCGGCGGGCGCGGTCTGCCACGTAACCAACATGGTCGCTGCTGAACTCGCGAAATATCCGCATCGCAACGATCCTGGGGTGCATGTCACGACCGGCCTCGACCTCGTAGATGAGGCGGCGGTGCGGCGCTTTTATACCGGATTGCCGCCGCTCTGGGCCTCCATTCATCTCGCCGGCGGTTTCGCGATGTCGCCGGTTGGCGAGACCTCGGCGGTCGCTTTCGCCGATCAGTTCCAGATGAACGCGCTGTCGGCGTTTTTGTGCTCAGCGGCCGCGATCCGCGCGATCCGCACCCGCACCGAGCCCGGTCCGGGCGGTGCCAAGGGCGGCCGCATCGTCAACGTGGCGGCCCGCCCGGCACTCGAGCCCCGGCTGGGCTCGGGAATGGTCGCCTATACCACCGCGAAGGCGGCGGTCGCGGCACTGACCGAGGCGATCGCCCAGGAGACCTCGGGCGAGGAAATCTGGGTCAACGCGGTGGCGCCCTCGGTCCTCGACACCCCGGCCAATCGCGCCGCGATGCCGGACGTCGATTTCGCCAGCTGGGTAGCGCCGAGCGCGGTTGCCGAGGTGATCGCCTTTCTCGCCTCACCCGACAATCGGGTGACTCGCGGCGCGGTCATCCCGGTCTACGGCGGGGCGTGAGGGTTTCGACACCGATATAGCAGCCGGGCGCGGTGGAAAGGCTCTTCTCCTTCGGCGTCCTTACGCTGCCCACGATCTTCATCGTGCTGAACCTCGCCGGCGCGCTGATGGCGCTGCGGTGGCGGCGCGTCGGGGTGACGCTGGCTTTCGTCTCCAGCCTCTGCCTTTATGCCGCTGCGACCCCGGCCCTGTCGTCCTGTCTATTGCGGCAGGTCGAGGCCGCGCTGCCGCAAAATGTCGATCTCGCCGCCGGCCAGGCAATCGTCGTGTTGGGTGCCGGTGTACGGCCCGGGAATGGCGCCGATATTCCCGACCGGCTCAACTCGCTCTCGGTCGAACGGGTGATTCTCGGTGCCGAGGCCGGCCGAGCGCTGCGTCTGCCGCTGGTGGTCAGCGGTGGTCTGGACCCGGGCGCGCACATCGCCGAAGGCGCCTTGATGAAGGCCACGCTCACAAAGGATTTTGCGGTTGCGGTCGCTTGGAGCGAGGACCAGTCGCGCACAACCTGGGAAAACGCGGTCGATACGGCTCGGTTGCTGCAGCCGGAGAAACTCACCACGATAGTTCTCGTCAGCCACGCTTGGCATCTACCACGCGCGCTTTGGGCGTTCGAGCGAGCCGGCTTCAAGGCGCTGCCTTGGCCGGCGCCGCGGACCACACTTCGTCTGAGCCGGATCAGGGATTTTTTGCCGGCCCTCGACGCATTGAAGGACACCTTTTATGCGCTGCATGAGATGATCGGCGCGGTTTATTACCGGCTGCGCTATTGAGTGGCGAAGCGCGCAGGACGCCGCGCGCCGTTTTGGTGTTATGGAAGTCGGCATGGCTGCCCGTGGCATGGATCTTTCGGTCGTCATCCCGGTCAAGAACGAGGCCGGCAACATCGCCCCGCTGGTCGCCGAGATCACAGCGGCGCTCGACGGGCGCGCCCTCTACGAGATCATCTATGTCGATGACGGCAGTACGGATGGGACCGCGGGGGAGATTCGCCTGCTGCAAGGGAGCCTCCGGCAGCTTCGGCTCCTGCGGCATGCCCGCAGCCGCGGCCAGAGCGCTGCGATCCGCAGTGGCGTCAAGGTGGCGCGCGGCCGGTGGATCGCGACCTTGGACGGGGATGGCCAGAACGACCCGGGTGATATCCCCGCGTTGTGGCGGCTCGCGCACGATAGCCCGGCGGTGCCGCCATTGCTGATTGCCGGGCATCGCGCGCGCCGGCAGGACAGCTGGTCGAAGCGGCAGGCCTCGCGGATCGCCAATGCGGTGCGCCGCCGGTTGTTGCGCGACGATACCCCGGATACCGGCTGCGGCCTCAAGCTGTTTCCGCGCGCCCTCTTCCTCGACCTGCCGTATTTCGACCACATGCACCGTTTCCTGCCGGCGCTGGTGTTGCGCGAGGGCGGGATCGTGCGCTCGGTGCCGGTCAATCATCGCCCGCGTCAGCGCGGCATCTCTCACTATGGGGTGCTCGACCGGCTTGGGGTCAGCATTGTCGATCTTTTTGGCGTCTGTTGGCTGCGTCGGCGGCTCGCTCGGCCTGATCTGGTGGAGGATGCGCCTCCGCCCGAGCAAAGTACGACGTCCGCCCCCCCGGCCGAGGCCGCCGCGCGCAAGACCAGCGCCGAACCAGTTCCGTGATGCCGGTGCTGGGATGAACGGCAAAACCCGTGCCGGGCGGCTGATCGTCGTCGCGCTGCTCGCCGCTGGCGTCGTCGCGGCGTGGCGCTGGCGCAGCTTGTTTGACCCGCTCGCCCTGACCGCGCTGATCGGCGGAAACCGGTTGGCTCCGCTGACTTTTCTTGCGGTGCACATCGCTGGAAGCCTGTTCTTTGTGCCGCGCACGCTGTTGGCGCTCGGTGCCGGGCTCGTCTTCGGGATGTGGTTGGGCATTCTCTGGGCGGCGTTTGGCAGCCTAGCCGGGGCGGTCGCCGGTTTTCTCGCTGCGCGTTATATCGGATCCGGGTTTGTCGATCGCGGCGAACTGGCAAAATTAGCCGGCCCGGCCCGGCTGGCGGCACTCCTCAAGCGCGCCGAACACAGCGGCTGGCGGATGGTCGTCGTGCTGCGGCTGGTGCCGGTCATCCCGCACAGCCTGACCAATTACGCCTTGGGGCTGACCAAAATACGGCTCGGCGCCTACGCTATCGGTTCGCTGCTCGGGCAATTGCCGCTGACGATCGCTTACGCCGATTTCGGCGCGGCCGGCGGGCAGGCCTTGCTCGGCGCTGCGGGTTGGCGTCAAGCGGTGCTGTGGCCGAGCCTTATCGGGCTTGCCGCGCTCGCCCTGTCGCTATTGATCCCGCTGGTCGCGCGCCGGCGGCTGCGCCAGGCACAATCGATTGCGGAGCCAATCCCCGGGGCCTAGGTCCGCCCGTCGCCCAATCGAGCAGCTCGACCGTATGCACGATGGGCAGCGGCGCATTGCCCGCGAGCTGGGTGATGCAGCCGATATTGCCGGCGGCGACAAGGTCGGCGCGGGTCAGCGCGATATTGGCGAGCTTGCGCTCGCGCAGGGCCGATGCCAGCTCCGGCTGCAACAAATTGTAGGTCCCGGCTGAGCCGCAGCACAGATGCCCCTCCGGCACCTCGACCACCGCAAAGCCGGCGGCGGCGAGCAAGGCCCGGGGTTCGCGGTCGATCCCCTGGCCGTGCTGCAGCGAGCAGGCCGAATGATAGGCGACCCGCAATCCACGCACAGCGTCCTCGGCCGGTGGCCGCAGCCCGAGCGCGGCCACGGTCTCGGTCACATCGCGCGCCAGAACGGCGATCCGCGCCGCCTTCTCGGCATAGGCCGGATCGGTGCGCAACAGGAAGCCGTAGTCCTTGAGCATCGTGCCGCAACCCGAGGCGTTGACGACGATTGCGTCGAGCCCGCCCGCGGTTCGAACGTTCTCCCATGCATCGATGTTGGCGCGGGCAAAGGAAAGCGCCGTCGCCGCCTCGCCCAAATGGTGGTTAAGCGCACCGCAGCAGCCGCTGCCCGGCGCGACGACGACCTCGCAACCGTGCCGGGCCAAGAGCCGGATCGTCGCCTCGTTGATCTCGGGCATCAGCACCTGCTGCGCGCAACCCGGCAGGAGCGCGACCCGCATCCGCCGCTCGCCCTCGGCCGGGACAGTCTGCGGCTGGTCCATCGCCGAGGCGGCCGGAACCGTCCGCGGTGCCAGCGCCATCAGCGGGCCCAACCGCTTCGGCATCAGCCCGGCGAAGGGCCTCGCCAGGCGGGCGGCATGCAGGGCGGTACGAAACAGCGTCGGCCGGCTCAACACCAATCCGAGCAGCCGGCGCAGAAGCCGATCGAAACCGGGCCGACGGTAATGCTCCTCGATATGACGCCGGCCGTGATCGACGAGGTGCATGTAATTGACACCCGACGGGCAGGTCGTCATGCAGGCGAGGCAGGAGAGACACCGGTCGATATGCTTGACTGTCTCGCGGCTGATGGTCTTAGCGCCATTGGGCCCGCCCTCTTCGAGCATGTTCTTGATCAGGTAGATGCGGCCGCGCGGGCTGTCGAGCTCGTCGCCCAACAGCACATAGGTCGGGCAGGTCGCGGTGCAGAACCCGCAATGGACGCAGGTCCGCAAGATCTTTTCCGATGCCGCGGTGTCCGGGTCGGCGAGCTGGGCCAGCGAGAAATCGGTCTGCATCGGCTCAGCTGCCCTCGACGATGCGGCCGGGGTTGAGAATATGGGCCGGGTCGAAGGCGTCCTTGACCCGGCGCGAGAGGGCGGCGAGTGGGGCCGGTTGCGGCTCGAACACGGCGACCGCGCGGCGCAGGCCGAGCGAACCGCGGATCAGCGTCGCATGCCCGGTACCGCGCCCGTCCGCCCCGCGGATCGCCCGGCGGATCGCTTGCGCGCCGGCATCCGCTGCCTCCGGGACGGATACCCAGACCAGCCCGCCGCCCCAATCGAGCAGCCACGCCGCATCGAGCGCGCGCGCGCTCGCCTCGGCCAGTTCGGCGCCGCGCGCCGGCGGAACCAAGATGCGCCACACCGCGCGGTCGGGAAGCCCCGCGAGCGGAGCGACTTCGCCGATCGCGCGCCAAAATACGATCGACTCGGCATCCGCGAGAACCTCCGCGGTGCCGACGGTGCCATGCTCGCGCACCAGGCTGTCGCGGCGAAAGGCGACCGAGGGCGCCGGTCCTTCGACGCGCAACGCGACCACGCCCGGGCGCGATGCCAAGGCGAGGGGCAGCACGGCCCCCGACGGCAGGTACGCGGCGTCCGAGACGTCATGCGGCGAGCCCAGCGCTGCCGCCATCAGCATCGTTGCGGCGGCAGGCGCGATCCCGGCGAACAGCACGGTCGCGACCGCTTCGGGGCGCGGCAATACCTTGACCGACACCTCTTCGAGCGCGGCGAGCGTGCCGTAGGAGCCGGCCATCAGCTTCGAGAGGTCGTAGCCGGTGACGTTCTTTACCACCTTGCCGCCTGCTTTGAAGATTTCGCCGCGGCCGCTGACCGCGCGGAACCCAAGGAAATGGTCGCGCGCCGCGCCGGCCTTGATGCGGCGCGGCCCCGACAGGTTGCAGGCGAGAACGCCGCCGAGGGTCGGCTCGCCCCCGTCGCCCAACAGGCCGCGCCAATCGGGCGGCTCAAACGCCAGCATCTGGCCAGCGTCGGCGAGCGCGCGCTTGATCTCGGCGAGTGGGGTCGCGGCGCCGGCGGTCAGCACCAGCTCGCTCGGCGCGTAATCGCGGATACCCGAAAGGCGCGACAGGTCGAGCGTGTGCGCGGTCTGGAGTGGCCGGCCGAGCCCGCGCTTCGACCCGCCGCCGACAATCTCCAACGGCTCCTGCGCGGCGAGCGCACCGGCGACCGCGTCGCGCAATTCGGCAAGATCGGCGGGGGTAAACCGAGTCATAATAGCACTTAACGCCTTATGACCGAAGGTGCCAAGGGGAGGTGTCGTGATGCCCGCGATCCGTGGAAGCTGCCTGTGCGGCGGCGTAAAGTTCGAGATCAACGGCCCGCTGCTGCGGCCGCTCCATTGCCATTGCTCGCGCTGTCGTAAGCAGCATGGCGCCGCGTTTCGCAGCCGTGTCCGAGTCCGGGCTGCGGATTTCAAATGGGTTCAGGGCGAGGATCTGGTGAGCTATTATGAGTCGTCCCCCGGTTTTCGCCGCGGTTTTTGCCGCGTTTGCGGCTCGCCGGTCGTCAATCGACCGGGGCCAACCTACAAACCCGCCCGGGCGAATCCGGCGATCGCGTCTGAGCTGGGTATTCCGCTCGGCATCCTCGACGACGACCCCGGCATCCGCGCCGACTGCCATGTCTTTGTCACCGATAAGGCGCCGTGGTTCGAGATCACCGACGAGCTGCCGAGATATGAGGGATACCCACCCCTGGCTTAGAACCGCGGCAAATCAGGGTGCGGCAGACGGCCGGCATGGACGTGAAGCGGGCCAATCCCCGACTTGAAGCTGCCGGTGACGAGCTCGACCGGCCCTCCGCGGCTCCTGCGCGGAGACCGCATCATGTAATCGGCCGGGCCGGCAGGGAAACCGGGTCACGTTAATCTACAGTTATTACAAAGTAATTACAACGAAAGCAAAGATGGCGATAAGAATTAAGATTAGAAACGTTCTCCCCGCCGGAGTTTTATCCAGAGATCGGTTCAGTTTTGTGAAATGCGGTTCCTTCCTGAGTAAAATGACAGCAACAGGAGCAATAACAACAAAAAGATGCTCCAAATAATTATAGGAATCGGATGTAATCCCTCTTCTAGAAAGAGTTGATATACAACACCGATGATCAATAGGCCGATGAGTATAAATTTTAAGGTTTTAAAAATACGCTTTATCATACCAACCTCCCGGAACCTCGATCAAGTGACGCGGTTGGGAAGCCACTACTCTCTTCAATTCTGTATGGGCTGCTCGCTAGAACCGCGGCAGGTCGGGGTGCGGCAGACGGCCGGCGTGTACATGGAGCCGCCCCAATTCGGCGCAGCGATGCAGCGTCGGGAACACCTTGCCCGGGTTTAACAGCCCGTCTGGGTCGAAGGCGCATTTGAGGCGCTCTTGATGGGCGAGGTCGGTCTCGTCGAACATCGCCCCCATCAAATCGCGCTTCTCCACTCCGACACCGTGCTCGCCGGTTAACACGCCGCCGACCGCGACGCAAAGCCTCAAAATGTCGGCGCCGAATTCTTCGGCCCGTTCGATCTCGCCCGGCTGGTTGGCGTCGTAGAGGATCAGTGGGTGCAGATTGCCGTCGCCGGCATGGAACACATTCGCCACCCGCAAGCCGTATTGCGCCGACAGCTCGGTGATGCGCGCCAGCACTTCGGCGAGGCGGCCGCGCGGGATCGTGCCGTCCATGCAGTAATAATCGGGCGAGATCCGCCCGACCGCCGGAAACGCCGCCTTGCGGCCGGACCAGAAGGCAATCCGCTCGGCCTCGTTTTGGCTGATCCTGACCGAGCCCGCGCGGTTGGCGCGGGCGATGGCCTCGACCTTGGCGATCAGGTGGTCGACCTCGGCCTCGGGCCCGTCCAGCTCGACAATCAGCAAGGCCTCGACATCGAGCGGATAGCCGACCTTGACAAAAGCTTCGGCGGCATGGATCGCCGGGCGGTCCATCATCTCCATGCCGCCCGGGATGATGCCGGCGCCGATGATCGCGGCGACGCAATTTCCGGCGTCTTCCGTGTCGGCAAAGCCGATCAGCAAGGCCCGCGCGGTTGGCGGCTTTCGGAGGATGCGGACGGTGACCTCGGTGACGATCCCGAGCAAGCCCTCGGAGCCGGTCATCACCCCTATCAGATCGTAGCCTTCGGCATCGAAGTGCTTGCCGCCGAGGCGAACGATCTCGCCGTCGATCAGCACCATTTCGAGCCCGAGCAGATTGTTGGTGGTGAGGCCATATTTGAGGCAATGCACGCCGCCCGAATTCTCGGCGACGTTGCCGCCGATCGTGCAGGCGATCTGGCTCGACGGGTCGGGCGCGTAATAGTACCCGGCGTCTTGGACCGCCTCGGTGATCGCCAGATTGGTCACCCCGGGTTGGGCGATGACGCATCGATTGTCATAGTCGATGTCGAGGATGCGGTTGAATTTCGCCATGCCGAGCAAGACCCCGTCGGCCAAGGGCAGCGCGCCGCCCGACAATGAGGTTCCGGCGCCGCGCGGCACCACCTTGACGCCCTCGGCCTGGCAATAGCGCAGCACCGCCGCGACCTGGGCGACCGTCGAGGGCAGCACGACGACGAGCGGCGGCTGGCGGTAGGCAGTCAGCCCATCCGATTCATAGGCGCGGCGCAGCGGCTCGGAAACGATGACGCCTTCGCTGGGAACGATGGCCCTGAGCGCCGCCGCGATCTCGTCGCGACGCGCGATGACCGCCTCGTCGGGGAGCGGCATTTCCATGGCCAAATACTGTCATCGCAAGCGCAGCGACGCAATCTCGCGCCGCTTCAGCAAACCGCCTTCCCGGCGCAGGTGTTGTGTCCCGTGAGGTTAGCCAAGGCCTCAGCGGGTGCCTGGTAGTTGAGGCATCGCAAGCGGGTTCGATTGTAGTCTGCGACGAAGGTATAGAGGTAGGCGTCGCGTTCGGTGGCTGGCGAAGCGACGGTGATGGGCGGCACGGTTGTGCGGCATTCGGCCCAGATGCTCGCCGAGGCGGCGGTTGAAGCGCTCGACCATGCCGTTGGTTTGCGGTCGGAAGGGTCGGGTCAAGCGGCGATCGATAACGCGGTTTTGGCACACCAGATCGAAGGCATGCTGGCCGGAAGGCTGATCGAGCGATTTGTTCTTTTTGTCGACGGCGAAGCGGTCGGTGAATTCGGAACCATTGTCGGTCAGGATGGTGTGGACTGGCAACGGGAAGTTGGCGAGGAAGCGTTCGAGGAAGCCGGCGGCTGTAGTGGCGCGGCGATCGAGCAGGATTTCCAGGTAGACAAAACGGGTGGCACGATCGATTGCGACATAGGCGCAGGCGCGGCGGCGGTTGAGCGGCGGCAGGTATTTGACATCGATATGGATGAAGCCGGCCGGGTGGTCGGTTTGGAAGGCCAGTGCCGGCGCCTTTTCGGGGGTGAGCCGAGCCGCGAGGCCGTGGCGTTTGACGCAGCGGTGCAGGCCGCTGCGCGAGAGTTCGGGGTTCACGCAACGCCGCATGGCTTCCAGGATGTCGTCGAGCGGCAGGGCGAGGGTGCGGCGCAGTTCGATCGCCAGGGCTTCCTCCCAGGCGGTCATCGTGGTGGTCAGCCGATGCGGCACATGCGAGCGGTCGTGGACCTCCGGCGGATTTTCCAGCGCGCCACCGTGCAGGTGCTGATGCCGAGCTCGCGCGCCAGGCTGGTAAGCGAGGCGGGGCTCTGTTGGATATACGCTCGCGTGCGCGGTGTCGT
>Ga0073928_10001290_pt1 | contig 49308 bp, 57 predicted proteins | sample PaiPotPPA55metaG_FD_76969 | JGI IMG/M metagenome (GOLD analysis project Ga0073928, IMG submission 76969) | Iron sulfur acid spring bacterial and archeal communities from Banff, Canada, to study Microbial Dark Matter (Phase II) - Paint Pots PPA... ...
CCGCTCGCCGCTCCGCCGACCGTGCTCCCAACGCCGCCGACCGTCCCGCGGTTCCCAGCGGCACCAGCTCCGGCTGCGCCGCCTTCAATGTTGCCCATCGGCTGCAGATCGTCTCCATTCACCGGTCGGGTGCTGCCTTGGTCAGGCGCTATTGCCTGCAGTGTCACTTGCAGCGGCATTTCGTGACCGTCCTTCAGGACTGCCCGATCGAATTGCACGGCCAGAACCGAGTCCGCGTCTCCCTTGGCCCGCGCACTTGCTCGCGTCACGTGGCCCACGAGTTTCGTGTTGTTGGGAATCACAATTTTTCCGTTTACTTTTACTGCTTCGGTTGTCTGCGCAGTCACCACGTCACCCGGCTTCGCCTTTTTGGAATCCAACGAGCGGCCCAATTGCGCATTTAGTGTAGTCCCTGCCGCCAGCGATGCTGCTGCTTGCTCGCCCTGATTTTGCGCGGTACCTTGACCGGCGGTCTGGCAGAATCCCCCGGATGCGCTCATCAACAACGCCCCGGCTGCGATTATGTGAGTTATACGCGCCATAAAACCTGTCCTCCCTACGGTGTATGCTGCACTCGATGGGCCAACAACTAAACTATTTATCTTCAATATCTTAGACAAGAAATGAAGGACTGGCACCAAGCCCTGCCCGTGTACCTTTGTCGGGACTACGCGCAGCTTTTGCTAAGGGAAATGCCGTACGAGATTAGCGAACGTCCGGCGAAGGAGCTGGAGGCTGTACCACGATCAAAAGATGCGTGCCGTTCTCCAAATGAACGTTTTGCTTGGCGCCCACGATGACGGTCCCGTGTGAGCCCTCCGACACCGGAGTAAACACCCGCAGGCTCGGGTCGCTGAACGCGCCCTTGCTGTCGGGCGTGAAAAGACCGCGATGGTCCAGTCCCCCTTCAATTCCGGGTGTGGCGGGCAGGTTCGGCATCACTTCCATGCGCCGTGGCACGGTGTACGTCGAGGGTACTACGACATTCTCCGGATTCTCCGGCGTTTCGATGCCCGGCCTCATCCTTAACGTTCCGTCCATGCGGCTTTCTTCATACTTTTCCCGCGATGGAATCGTCGCCTGCGCTCCCACCGAGGCCAGCGCCTGAATGCCGGCATTCAATTCGGCGCTTTGGCCGTTTTTCAAAATTGCCCGATCAAATTCTACGAATAGCGCCGCACTCTGTTCGCCGTCGTTCCCGGTGCGAACGACATGTCCGACAATCCGGCTGCCTTTTGGAAGCAACACGCTTCTTTGATAAACCACCGATTCCGTGACGATAGCATTGACCACATCTCCAGGTTTGCTGTGCTCGGAGTCAAGCGAACCTACCAAGCTCGCGTTGATTGCTGTTCCGGTGCCCAGCGGAATCGTCACCGGCGGGCCTTCCGGTACCTGTTTTTTTCCGGGATTGCTAGTAGTTTGCCCCATGGTGCCGCCTGCAAGCGTCATCGCGAGGAGCGCCACTCCAATTGTTTTGTTGGTCATCGGGGGCCTCCTTCTGCGGGCTGGAGGACGAAGAACATTTTCAGAAACTATACCACCAATGCATAGTGCAACGTCAATTCCAATCTGTAACTCCTTTAATTCCAACAGAGACACCGTATGAACCAGTGGTATCATCTGCTCACTTCGTGGTTCTGGTACCCTCTTCTTACAGGGTTCACGCGGTGTTTTTGCTATACATCATGTACCGTCGTCCGGCCGACATTCTGCAGCTCCCCATTCTGGCTGCCGCGAACCCGCAGGCGATGCCCGTCGGCCGGCCATGTCCTACTATCGAATGATCCCTAGCGGTTTGCCGACCCCTGCCATGATATCTGCCGCCCTGACCAATTGCTCTTTCTTGTGCCCGGCGCTTACAATTGCCCGCAGCCGGGCTTTCCCTTCCGCCACCGTCGGATAACCCACCGCCGGCGCGAACACGCCAGCCGCAAACAATTTTTGCGAAAACTCAAAAGCCTTTGCCGCGTCCCCCACATGGATGGGCACAATCGGTGTCTCGCTGACCTGGAACTGAAATCCGCGCTTCTTCAATTCGCGCTTGAACGTCTTGGTATTCTTCCAGAGTTTCTTCACCAGCGTTTCCCCCTCCGGAGAGTCCAAAACGGTAAATGCCGCCCTGCAAGCCGCTGCTGTAGCCGGCGGATGCGAAGTCGAAAACAAAAACGGCCGGGCCCGCAAATACAGAAAATCGACCAGGTCACGCGACCCGCAAACGTACCCGCCCATCACGCCGATGGCTTTGCTCAGCGTTCCGACCTGTATCTGCACCCGGCCGTGACATGCAAAATGATCAACCGTCCCGCGCCCGTTGCGCCCCATCACGCCGCTGGCGTGCGCGTCGTCCACCATCATGATGCAGTCGTATTTCTCCGCCAGCGCGCAAAGTTCCGGCAGAGGCGCCAGATCGCCGTCCATCGAGAACACGCCGTCGGTGATGATCAATTTTTTGCCCGGAAAACTTGCCTGTTCCTGCAGAATTCGTTCGCAGTCTTTCACGTCCTTGTGTTTGAAGACTTTGATCGTGGCCCGCGAAAGCCGCGCGCCATCAATGATCGACGCATGGTTCAATTCATCGGAAATAATCAAGTCCTCTTTGCCTAGCACCGCGGATACGGTTCCGGCATTCGCCGTGAATCCCGATTGGAACACCACGCACGCTTCCACATTCTTGAATTTGGCAATCTGTTCTTCCAGTTGCATGTGCAATTGCATTGTTCCGGCAATGCTGCGCACCGCGCCGGCCCCGGCACCATATTTCTTCGCCGCTTCCACCGCCGCCTTGCGCAGCGCTTTGTGCGTCGTCAATCCGAGGTAATTGTTCGACGCCAGGTTAATGACTTCTCTGCCGTCGAACGTACAAACCGCCTTCTGCTCGCCTTCCAAGACGCGCAACTTCGGCGCCAGGCCTTTTTCGCGTAACTCTTTTAGTTGCTCGCTCACGTATTGCAGCGGATTCTGCTTGATCATTTGCGTTCCTGGTTCCGGCATAGGATATCTCCTCTTTTATTGCACCAATGACAGCAACTGTCATCCTGAGCGTAGCGAAGCATCTCAACGTTGGAAAAGGCGGGACGCCCAGCGCTTGAAGAACTCTCCTGCGTCACTCCACTGCGGACGCCGGGCACGTCCGCAATCTACTCGACAAAAAGTCCTCTTCCTTCTTATTGCGGCAGTCCATCAGGATACAACAAAATCTTCCCAGCCAAGCCACCCTGTAACTTTGCGAATGCGTCTTCAAATTGCTCGAGCTTTACGCGCTCGCCAAACAGCGGCTCCAGGTTCAATCTGCCAGCCTTCAACAGCGCCGTCATTTGCACCCAGGTTTCATACATCCGCCGCCCGTAAATTCCTTGCACCGTGGCGCCTTTGAAAATTACATCGTTCACTAAATCCAGCGGCACATTTTCCGTGGGAATTCCCAGCAGCGATGCGCGCCCACCAGCTCGCAGCGCCTTAAATCCTTGCTGAATCGCGGTCGGATTTCCGCTCATCTCCAGCAGCACATCCACGCCGGTTCCGTCCGTTTCGCTCACTATTTTCGCAACTGCATCCTCCGCAGCAGGATTCAATACTACGTCCGCGCCCATTTTCTTCGCCATGGCGCGCCGCTGCTCATTGGTTTCCGTCGCGAACACGGTTGAACTTCCGCACGCTTTGGCCACCGCAATGGACATCAATCCAATCGGCCCGCATCCCGTGACCAGAGCCGTCCGCCCGGCGATCGGTCCCGCCAAAACCGTGTGTACTGCATTTCCGAGGGGATCGAGAATCGCGCCATAACGATCCGGAATCGCCGGATCGAGTTTGATGATATTCGCTGCTGGAATTTTCACGAACTCCGCGAACGCGCCATCCTGGTCAATCCCGATAATCTTTAGATTTTGGCAAATGTGCGCTTCGCCCACCCGGCACTGGTGGCAGTGCCCGCAATTTACGTGCATCTCAGCGCTGACAAAATCTCCAGCCTTCAACGCCTCGACTTCGCTGCCAACTTTTTCCACCACGCCGCAAAATTCGTGCCCCAGAGTCACCGGAGGCTTAATCCGCCCCTGTGACCATCGGTCCCACCCATAAATGTGCAGATCCGTCCCGCAAATCGAAGCCGCCCGCACGCGCACCAGCACGTCCGTGGATCCAAATGCGGGCGTGGTCGCTGTTTCCAGCGAAAGTCCCCGCGCCGCATGCATTTTCCGCAACGCCTTCATTGCGCCTCGTGCAAATTTGTTGCTGCGAGAAAATTTCTTAATGCGAACTTCATATTTGCGTATCAGCAAGCGATGTTAGCACACGCCTGCGTTAGCTTCAGGGCGGCCGGCTTCAGTCCGCTGGCTCGATTCGAAAGCGCGCGAACCGATCAGAAATCGCGCCACAGATCTGTGCTACGCACACCGCTGCCAGTGCTCCGGTGAATACATCCATCGTGTAATGCGCTCGTAAAACCAAAACCGCGGCAACTTCGAATAACACTACACCAGTGGCCAGCACCGTCAGCCAGGCTCGCCGCAGTCGCGCCAGCTCGATCGCGCCAAACACCGCAATCGCCGTGTGTCCGCTGAAGAAAAAATCGTTCGCCACGCCATACGTCACTAGCAACGAAGGAAACCCCGGATCGTGCCAGACGATTCCCGGCGGCGCAGGCAGCGAGCACAACGCCTGCATCACCTGCCGCGTAAAGAGCAGCATCGCGAGGCCAAGGAACGGACGCAGTTGGCCCGCGAAAATCCAGCTGCCGAGAAGAAAAATTGCAATCGCGTCTATCAGCGCCGAGCTTGCCATCAGCAACGCGTTTGCCGCGCGCGGTGCGCCATGCAGATAGGCATTGAGTGGCGCGGTCAGCCGGTGCAGCCCGTCGCCGATTCCTTCCGTGGGCGAAATCCGCGATCCCAGAAGCGATTGTGTCCAGAACCAGATCGCCAATGCCGCAAACGTGATCAGAATCCGCGCAGCCAGAGCTTTCTTCCTGGCGATTTTTCTGTTTTTCGCTCGCGTTGCGGCATCCGCATTGACAATTTCTTGCAGCGCTTCAGGCCAGCTCATTGCCAAGCTCCTTCACGCGTCGCAAGTCCAGTTTTCCAGTCCCCAAGTACGGCATCGCTTCAATGTGACGAAACTGATCGGGCCGCGGCTTCCACAATGCCGGCAGATCCACTTCCGCGAAACGCGCCAGCGTTTCTTTCAAAGCTTCGTCGCTCAGAGTGTGCAGTACGATCAGCCGTTCGCCTTTTCGTTCATCCGGAACTGCCGTGACCACAAACACCTGTTCCGCGGCTCCTGCGATTTCCTGCAATTTGTCTTCGATCTTGATATGCGGCACCATTTCGCCGCCGATTTTGCTGAACCGGCTCAAGCGATCCGTGATGCGCACAAAGCCATCTTCGTCAATGGTTGCGATGTCACCGGTGTTGTACCAGCCGTCTTGCAAAACTTCCGCCGTCTTTTCCGGCCGATTCAAATATCCGCGCATTACGTTTGGGCCGCGCACCAACAACAATCCTGGCTGATTGATCGGCTGTACGGCTCCAGTCTCTGGATCGACGGTGCGCAAAACAATTCCTGGCAGCGGATGCCCGATGCTTCCGCGCTTGGCTCCCACTTGGCGAAAAGACGCCGCGCGAAAATCCGCTGTGTTCACCGAGACTACCGGCGAACATTCCGTGCAACCGTAGCCTTCGAGCGGCCGAATTCCAAAGTGATCCTCAAATGCTTCCGCAACGCGCGCGGGCAATTTTTCCGCGCCGGCCATCACAAAACGCAAACTTCCAAAATCTTCGGGCGCGATTCGCCGCGTGTAGGCTTGCAAAAACGTCGGCGTAGCCAGCATCATCGTAACCTTATACTGACTCACCAATGTGCCGATGGTTCGCGAATCGAGTGGGCTGGGGTGGTACGCGATGCCGACTCCCACTGCGCTCGTCAGAGCCAGAGTTGCCGTGAATCCGAAGGAGTGAAAGAACGGCAGGATTCCCAGAATGCGGTCATCCCGGTGCAGCATGAAAACCTGATTCAATTGTTCGACGTTAGATGCAACGTTATATTGCGTGAGCAGCACGCCTTTGGGATCGCCCGTCGATCCGCTGGAAAAAATAATCGTAGCCACGTCGTCTAATTTTGTTCGCCCTTTATTTCCACAGATTCGCTCGATCGCGCCAATGGAAAAAAACAGCGCTGCGGATAGCGCGACTAGTCTTTCGCCGAATCGCGGTTTTTCAGCCAAGTCTTCGAGGAAAATCGCCGTCCCTGGCGGCTGCACTTTGATTTTTTCAAGAAACAATTTTGAAGTCACGACGCTTTTCAGACCGCTCTGCTGCGCGCACGACTCCACCACCGAATTCGAAGCCGTGTAATTCAGATTTACCGGAATTTTTCCGGCAAGCATTGCTCCCAGATTTACCAGCGCTCCGCCAATCGAAGGCGGCAACAGCACGCCCACTGCTTCCTGGTCTTTCCAATGCGGGCGCAATCGCCGTGCCAGAAAAATCGTTTTCACCAGCGCCGCCAAGAATTTCAGTTTCGGCGTGCGCATGTCCGCCATCGCAAAACGCAACGGATGCCGGCGTGCCGTCTGGATAAACGACTCCGGAATAGTTTTCATCTGGCGCTTGCGGCGCGCGAAGGCGTCCGCGCCAAGTTCCAGCACTGCCTGCCGCGCCTCGCTAGACGTAACCGTTGCGGGCAATGGCTTGCCGAAGGTCACGCGCACCGGATAAGGAATTTTTCGCGGCCACTTCCAGAAGAATTGTCCTCCAGAAAAACTGAAAATCGATCCCCAGATTCCGTCGATATGCATGGGAATCACCGGCACTTCAACGCCCTTCAGGATTCGTTCCATGCCGCGTCGAAACGGCATCATCTGCCCGATGCGCGTCATCTGGCCTTCGGGGAAGATACATACTAGTTCGCCATTCTGCAGGGCCTTGGCGGCCTCGCGCAGCGCGTGGATCATTTCGCGCGGACCTTGCTGAGCGGAAATCGGAATCACGCCCAGCATTTTTGCGAACGGCTTCACCACCGGATGCTCGTAGGAGTCCTTGAACATCAAGAAGCGCACTGGGCGATCGGTTGAAGCAATCACCAGCGCCGCATCCGCCATCGAAGCGTGATTCGGCACCAGCAAAGCTCCTCCACGCGCCGGGACATGCTCCGCCCCACTGATGTCCATGCGGTAAATCGTATGCGTCGCAAACCACAGCAGCAGCCGCATCAGCGAATCCGGCAGCAGCAGCACCGTGTAAATGGCGGCACCCAACGAGACTACGGCGGTACCCGCAAAAAAAGATCGCAAGCCAACGTGCAGGTAGTGCGTAAACCCGGAATAGATCGCCGACGCGATCACCACACCAACAAACGAAAGCCAGTTGGCATAGGCGATGACGCCGCCTTTCTTGTCTTCGTCCGGACGGTGTTGGATCAGCGCGCTGATCGGCACAATGAAAAATCCGCCGCTGAACCCAAGCGCGACAAGCAGGGCAAAAACCTGCACAAACGACAACACCGGCAGCGACAATAGGCAGCCAAAAATCGCCATGCCGACCCCGCCAAGAGGAATCAATCCATATTCGATTTTTCCGCCTGAAAGATAGCCCGCGGCAAAACTTCCAACGCCGATGCCGATCGCCAGCGCGGCTTGCAAGTAGCTCCCGCGCGTTTCATTGAGGTGCATGATTTCGCGGCCGTAAAAAACGATGACAAATTGCAGCAGCGCGCCGAGAAACCAAAAATAGGTATTGCCGATAATTGCCAGCTTCAGGGCGCGGTCCGGACACACCAGCCGCCACTGCGCGCCCAGATCAGCAAAAATGTTGAACCTGAATTTCTTTATTGGATCGCCGGCGGGCACGCGAGTAATGAGAAAACTAGTGCCCAGCCCGATCAGTGAACAGGCGCCATAAATCAGTCCTGCGGTAGCGGGGCTGCCTTGAAATTGCTGCGCCAAAAACGATCCCGCCACGGTTCCGGAAATGATGGCCACGAACGTAGTCAGCTCCAGAACACCGTTTCCCCACGACAGCAGTTCGGGAGGCAGCAACTCAGGAAGCAGGCCGTACTTGGATGGTCCGAACAAAGCAGCCTGCGTACTGGCGAGAAAAATCACCATATAGGCGAGATAGGGATTGCCCTGGTAAAACGCAAAAAGCGCAAAAAGCATCGCAGCGATTTCGAAGATCTTCGTTCCAATGGTCACGCTGCGCTTGCTATAGCGGTCGGCGAGGAAACCACCGGTCATCGAAAAAAGTAGAAATGGAATCGCGAAAAGATTTCCGATCAGGAACACGCCAAAATCTTTTTGCTCGGTAGTAGGGTTCTGCCCAAGAATCAGGTAAATTACAAAAAACTTGAGGCCGTTGTCGTTGAACGCGCCCTGAAACTGCGTGACAATCAGGCTCCAGAAACCCCGCCGCCAATCTTTAGTGCTCCAGGGCACCTTCTCTGGCCCCGTTGTTGGCATTGACGGTCTCTCCATGAAGCGGCGATCCCGCATCGCAAAGTCAGTTGATTACGTTTTGATTCTCCCTCGCGGCTCGCGCTCGCATCCACGAAAATTTTCAGGTCGGTTGCTCAAATCGCCGTGAAAATCGCGTCAAACGTCGCACAGATCGACGGCTTGCCGCAGTGATGTAAGCGGGTCACGCACCGGCACGAACTCGTGCGCGACGTAACCGTGGAAGTTCGTTGCCGCGATGCCGCGCATCACGCCGTCCCATTGCACTTCCTGCGTCCCGTCAAGTTCGTGCCTCCCCGGAACGCCGCCGGTATGGAAGTGGCCGATCCAATCAATATTTTTCTGGATGGTGCGCACCAGATCGCCTTCCATGATTTGCATGTGATAGATGTCGTAGAGCAGCTTCACGTGCGGCGAATTCACCGCCTGCACCACTTGCACTCCCCACGCGCTGTGATCGCACATGTAATCGTGGTGATCCACCTTGCTGTTTAGCAGCTCGATGCAAATCGTGACGCCGTGGTCTTCGGCAATTTTTTTCACGCGGTTCAAGCCCAGAACTGTATTTTTCGCGCCTTCTTGGTCGGACATTCCCGCGCGATTGCCGGAAAAAGTGATCACGTTAGGCACGCCAGCCTTAGCGGCGAGCGGAATATATTTGCGAAAACCTTCCTCGATCCTCGCATGGTTCTCAATGCGGTTCATGGCGCTGCCAATTTCTCCGCCGCCCGCGTAGCCCACGCTGCACACTAGTCCGTAGCGCGGCGGAACTTCGAATTCATCAGGATTGAGCAAATCGATGCCCTTCAATCCGATCTGCACGGCGTATTCGCAGAGTTGTTCAAGAGGAATCTTCTGGTAGCACCAGCGCGAAGCCGATTGCCGGATATTTCCCTTGCGCTGCATCGGGGCATTTCCCTGTGGCCAGCAGACAGAGGGCAGCGCAGCCAGAGTGGCCCCTGAAACGGCGGTCTTAAGCAAGTTGCGGCGCGAAACGTTTGACATAGCTCTGTCTCGCAGAGTGTAACGAAGTTGCCTCCAAGTTGAGAGTGAAATCATTTTCCAGCGTAAGTAGTGCCGCGCGCTCAACACTTGGCTCCGGATCGCCGCGTCCAACCCTGCAATCTTTAGAGCTAGTCATACGTAGTATTCTTGTGAGGCAAACTATGCCCGCTAGCACATCGCCAAGCGACCAGGCAGCTGTCCAGCCCGCTATTCAGATCGATCATGTCTCGCGCCACTACGCAATGGGCGAATCTTCGATTCGCGCCGTGGACGACGTTTCGCTCACGATTCCAACTGGCGAATTCCTGGCCCTGCTCGGCAGCTCCGGCTCCGGCAAATCTACGTTGCTAAATCTTATGGCTGGGCTCGACCGGCCAACTTCCGGCTCGATTCTTTCCGGCGGGCGCAATCTGGCCGAGCTTGCGCCGCTCGAACTGGCCCGCTATCGCCGCAACACCGTAGGCATGGTTTTCCAGTCCTTCAATCTTTTGCCGCGTATGACGCTCGAGGAAAACGTCGAACTCCCGCTGCGTCTGGCCGAAGTCGAACGCAGTGAGCGAGCGGCACGTGTGCACGAAGCGCTTGAACACGTGCGCCTCGCCAAGCGCACCGGGCACCGCCCCAGCGAACTTTCCGGCGGCGAACAGCAACGCACCGCCATCGCGCGAGCGCTGGTCAATCGCCCGAAGATTCTCTTTGCCGACGAGCCCACCGGCAATCTCGATTCCGCCACCGGCGAAGCCATCCTCACGCTGCTGCGCGAAATTCAATCCACCCTGGGCATGACCATCGTGATGGTCACCCACGAGCGCCACCTCGCCGAAAAATTCGCGAACCGCCTGGCGATCATGGGCGATGGCAAACTGCTCTCCACAGACGCAAGCACCGCGCACGCTTCGACTCGCGTGCCAGGCCACGTCACAACGGTGACCGGCCAATGAAACTTCGCGACATGACCGAACTTGCCGTCCGCAATCTCCGCGAAGCCATTCTTCGCAATTCACTTACCACGCTTGGCGTCGCGGTAGGCGTAGCTTCGCTCGTAGCCATGCTTTCGCTCGGCGTAGGATTGCAACAACTCGCTTCCAGTCGCTTGAACAAAAGCGGTCTCTTCGACTCCATTTTTGTGACCGCGAAAACCAATCTGCGCGGACCGGGCGCGGGACCGCCGGCGACTCGCGTGGCTTCGCCCAAAGCGCGACCATTGGACGAAGATGCGCGCATCGAACTAACCAAGCTGCCGGATGTCATCGAGGTCTACCCGCAAATTCGCTTCTTCACTGAAGTCCGTTTCGACGGCAAACCTTTTGCAACCGTGGTAGCAGGCATGCCCGAATCATCCAAGCAGAGCGGCTCGTTCGACGGCATGCAGGGCAGTTTTTTCTCTTCTGGCAATGCCGATGAAGCGATTTTGCAGATTGAGTTTGCTAAAGAGCTGAATCCGCAAACCAAGGATTTGATCGGCAAAGATCTGGCACTGCGCTATGCCGAACGGCAATCTCTCGCCACCCAGTCGGGCGGCGCCGCGCAAAATTCCGGCGGTTTCTCCGTCGTTCCGAAAGAAAAACATCTGCGCATCATCGGCATTGTGGAAACCGAACCGGCTTCCGGATTCGGCGGATTTGGCAGCGGCCGCTTGCTGATTCCTCTCCCCGTCGCGGAAACATTGCGCGCCGCGCAAGTCAACGATCTGCGTGACGTGTTGCGCGGTTCCTCTCCGTCGGACAAACCGGCCTACGCCAGTTTGAGCGTGCGCGTGAAATCTCCTTCGCTGGTTGATGCTACCGAAAAGAAAATCAAAGACCTTGGTTTCAGCGCGTTCTCGCTGCTCGACGCCTCCAAAAGCTTGCGCATCTTTTTCTCCGTTTTCGATTTGCTGCTGGGAATTTTCGGCAGCCTGGCGCTTGCCGTCGCCACGCTCGGCATCGTCAACACACTGGTCATGGCGATTTTGGAGCGCCGCCGCGAAATCGGCGTGCTGAAAGCTCTCGGCGCAGCCGATAGCGATGTGAAGCAACTTTTCTTCGTCGAAGCCGGGGTGATGGGTCTCGCCGGTGGCGTGCTTGGCGTTTTGCTCGGCTGGCTCATCGGCCAGGCGCTCACATTCGCTACCAATGTTTATTTGAAGCGCCAGGAACTTCCCGGCGTGCAAATTTCGTCGGTGCCGTTGTGGTTGATTGCGGGTGCCATCGGCTTCGCGGTTCTCGTCAGCCTGATCGCGGGCCTGTATCCTGCATCGCGCGCCGCAAAACTCAATCCCGTTGATGCGCTCCGCTACGAGTAAACTATCTCCGTGAATTCTCTCTTCCTGCAACCTAGTACCCGTCGTTCATCGTCTCTTCATTTAGCGCAGCCGTCATCTCATTTTCAGCGGCCGTTATCTCCAGCCCTCAAACGGTCCTCGCAGGCCCGGCGGCCCGCGCATTTCCCCAAGCCGTCATTACGAGCGCAGCGAGGAATCTCTCTTCTTTTTCTTCTGCTCTTTGTCCGGCCTGCGCTGACCACCGCAGTCAGCCGAATCGAGTGCAGCTCACTCCCCAGCAAAATCCTCGCGCATCCCGTGAATTACTGTGCAGTTCTTCCGCCCAGCTATGACACAGACAAATCGCGCCACTACCCCATCCTCTATTTCTTCCACGGCCTCGGCGACAACGAGCAGATATTCGTCCACGCCGGAGGATTCAATCTGGTGCAGGATTTGTGGGAGCGCGGCCAGATTGGAGAATTTCTGATTGTCACGCCCAATGCGGACGCAACGTTCTATATCAATTCTCGCGATGGCAGCGTCCGCTACGAGGATTTTCTGGTGCAGGAATTCCTGCCCGGCATCGAAGCGCGTTACCGTGCCCGCCCAGGCCGCGCAAATCGCGGCGTGGCCGGAGTCTCCATGGGCGGCTACGGCGCGCTGCATCTAGCGTTTCGTCATCCGCAACTTTTCTCGGCGGCCAGCGCGCACAGCCCGGCAATCATTGACAAGCTTCCGGCGTTCACCGCACCCACTGCGGCAGGCGGCACGCGTTCACGCGTACTCGGTGCAACCTTCGGTTCGCCGCCCGATCAGGTTTTCTGGGACCACAATAGTCCCTTGACGCTGGCGCGAACTACAAATTTCTCCGGTTTGAAAATTTATTTCGATTGCGGCGATCAGGACGATTTCGGATTCGAATCGGGTTCCAAATCGCTCGATAAAATTCTCACCAAGCGCAATATTCCACATGAGGCTCACATTTATCCCGGCCGCCACGATTGGCAGTATTTCGCCGAGCATCTTCCCGCATCGCTGGAATTTCACTCGCGACTCTTTCGTCGCTGATTTTGCGGTTTGATCGGATTATTGCTGCTGTTGTTGCTGCTGGTCCGTCGTCGATGCGGTCCTCGGTTCGGGGCGTTTGGTGCGCAACACCATCGCTGGCGGCAACTCTTCCGGCTGCGGCGCGTCAACGGGTGCTACAGTCACGCGCACGCTCAGTTCGCTTTCCGCATCGCCTTTGTACACGCCGCGCGTCGGCGGAACGTCAGCGTAATCACGGCCCACGGCAACGTGAATGTGCCGTTCGCTGCCCAGCAAATTGTTCGTCGGATCAAACGCCACCCAGCCGGTTTCGCCAAGATAGGCTTCCACCCAGGCGTGCGTCGCTCCGGACGGCGAGCGATCCTTCGCTTTGTCTCCGTGAAATAAATATCCGCTGACGTAACGGCATGGAATCTTCAGTTGCCGCACCAGTGCAATCATGATGTGCGCAAAATCCTGGCAGACCCCGCGGCGCGCCCGCAACGCGTCGTCAATCGGTGAATCAACCTTGGTCGCGTTCGGCGCGTAATCGAACCTATCGTAAAGGGCCTGATTCAATTCCATCAGCAATTCCAGAGGCAAGCCGCGCCGTTCCAGTTTGAGCTCCGCGCCAAGCTCAGCCAGCAATTCCGTCGGCCGCGCATACTGGCTGGGAAGCAGCATCTCCCAGTAGTCGCCTTCCGCAACGCGCGTATCCAGTTCTTCCCAGGTTCCATAATGCACCGCGGGCCACGCCGCCGGATTCACGTCGACAATCGCGTGCGCCGTGACCTCAATCAGCTTGTGCCGGCCCGGAATATCGAAGTGCTGCACGGCATTCCCAAAAAAATCGCGGTACATCATCACATTGGCGTGCGGCGCCACGTCCAGCGAAAATGTCATGCACCGCTGCCGCAAATCCGAACGCGGCTGCATGCGAACTTCCATCACGCTCTCGCCCACGGCGGGGTGATAGCGAAACGTCGTCACATGCTTGATGGAGTACGCCATTAGGTTTTTCTTTTCGTTCCTTCGTTATTTCCTTATTTCTTTACTTCGTTTTTTTCAGGAGGCCAGTTCCGCATCCACCGCATAGTCAAAATAGATCTGGTGGATCGCCGCATGAATTTCCGCGCACTCTTCACGAATGTGCTCCAGATACGTGGCCACGCCTTCTCCCATGATTTCTTCGATCTGGCTGAAGCTGAGCTTCGCGCGCAACCTTCCCGCAACTCGCGCCGGCAGCTTTTCACGGCGTTCCGTCAGGTCTCCAATGACGTGCAGCGCTGCATTCATGCGATCCACCGAAAATCGCACCGAGTGCGGCAGCTCTGGATTAAGCAGCAAAAATTCCGCTACACGCAGCGGACGAATCTCCGCCGTCTGCGCCTTACAATAGGCTTCAAACGCCGCGCACCCGCGCAACAATCCCACCCAGCTCAAATATTCTCCGCTATCCACCGGCAAATCGGAGGGCGCAGCCGCGCCCTTGAAGTGCGTTCCCAGCAGCGCGGCCAGCGTATTGGTGCGTTCTACGTAGCGGCCCAGCTGAATGTATTGCCAGCCCTCGCCGTGGCTCATGGTGGCATCTGTCACGCCCTGAAAAAGATGCGCGCCTTCCTGCACCGCGCGAAAAAGTTCGTGCGAATTCAGGATCCAACCCTCTTCCGGCCGCCGGTCAATCACCTGCAAATACAGTTTGTTCAGTTGCTCCCACATATCGGAGTTGCACTGTTCGCGCACGTGCCGCAGATTTTCCCGCGCCGACGACATGCACGACACGATCGACGATTCGTTCTCCCGGCTGAACACTAGCGTTTCCGCAAGCTGCAGCGGATCGAGTCGCCCTTGTACATTTCTGACTTGCAGCGCGTCTACCAGAAAACGCCACCGTCCGGCGCCAACTTCCGGCGACTGGTCCAGCCACAACTGCAACTCCACATCCAGCAATCGCGCCGTATGTTCCGCGCGTTCCAGGTACCGGCTCATCCAGTACAAACTGTCGGCAACCCGCGACAGCATCCCCGCTTCGCGCCGGAAAGTTTTCACGTAGAAGTTGCGTGATGGCCTCATGCGACTGCCGGACCTCCCGTGCGATCGCCTTCGCGTAGCACCCAGGTATCTTTGCTGCCGCCGCCTTGCGAAGAATTCACCACTAGCGAACCGGGACGCAGCGCGACGCGCGTAAGCCCCCCGGGAACCAGCGTGACTTTTTCTCCCATCAGAATGTACGGCCGCAAATCGATGTGCCGCGATTCCACTTCGCCATCAATCAGGCACGGCGCGCTGGAGAGCGAAAGTGTGGGCTGCGCGATGTAGTTGCGCGGCTCCGCCAGAATCAGCGCGCGAAACTCTTCGCGCTGCCGTTGCGTGCTCTGCAGGCCAATTAGCATTCCGTATCCGCCCGATTCGCCGACTGCTTTCACCACCATTCTTTCCAGATTCTCCAGCGTGTGCTGGCGATGCGTGCTGTCGGTCATCAAAAATGTTGGCACGTTGGGAAGAATCGGATCTTCGTTCAGGTAATAACGGATGATTTGCGGAACGTACGCGTAGACTGCTTTGTCGTCGGCCACTCCAGTACCGATTGCATTCGACAGCGTGACATTTCCCGCCCGATAAGCGTTAAAAAGTCCCGGCACGCCGAGGAGCGAATCCGTCCGAAAGCGCAGCGGATCCAGAAAGTCATCGTCCACGCGACGATAAATCACGTCCACGCGCCGCAGCCCCGCTGTCGTCCGCATATAAACCAGATTGTCGTGCACCAGCAGATCGCGGCCTTCCACGACTTCGATGCCCATCTGCTGCGCCAGAAACGCGTGCTCAAAATATGCTGCGTTCGAAACGCCCGGCGTCAGCAGCACCGTCGTCGGATCGTTGCGGTACGCGCAATTTTCGGGCGCCATCGTGCGCAGCGTGGTCAGCAGCGCCTGCGGATAATGATCAATCGGCCACACACCGTAATCGCGGAACAGCGTCGGGAATACCCGCTTCAGTACTTTGCGATTGGCCAACATGTAGGAAACGCCGCTGGGCACGCGCAAATTATCTTCCAGCACTGCAAACGAACCATCTGGCAGCCGCACCAGGTCGGTGCCGCAAATGCTGACGTAAATATCGCGCGGCACATTCAGGCCGCGCATTTCGCGGCGAAAATGTTTGCAGCTGTAAATCAATTCGCGCGGAATAATGCCTTCGGCGAGAATTCGCCCTTCGTGATAAATGTCCCGCAGAAAAAGATTCAGCGCCGTCAGCCGCTGCGTGAGTCCCTTTTCGATTTTCGCCCATTCGCTTGCCGGAATGATTCGCGGCAGCAGGTCGTTCGGGAAAATCCGCTCCGTCCCTTCTTTGCCGCCGTATACGGTGAAGGTAATTCCTTCGTGCAGAAAAGTAAGATCCGCCGCCTGCTGAATTTTGCGCAATTCCTCCGGTGCGAGTCCCAGCAAAGTCTGCTGCAGGGCGCGGTAATGCTCCCGCGCCACGCCCGTAGTGGCAAACATCTCGTCATAAGCGTTATCCATCTGGTAGTTCACAAACGCCAGAGAGGCATGAGTTCGAATTGATGTTACCGTGGCTGTCATTACTCTTCCTGTAACCGGGCACGGGTTTCAGGGTTGGTACTTACAAACCCTGAGATGAGGGGTCGGTTTCTGTTGGCCTGCGCACGATTATCCCGCGGCGTAGGGCCCACGGCGGCGCAGAATGCTCGCATTGCGGTCCTTACAATTTAAGGCGCGAAGCGCAGCCCGTCCAATCCAAAAACCGCATACAAAGCAGCAACGTTTCGCGCATTCGTGATTTCCTTTTAGTGCCATCGAAAACGTGCTCCGAGCGCCAAGCACCAAACTGCGAGCAGTCCTGCAGGAATCCAAATCCATAGCAGCTCGCTTTGCAAACACTGCCAGCCCGCGTTCGCTAAGAAAACGCATCACCGAAATCGGCGAAACCAGAATGGGTCGCCACGGAAGAAAATAGCGTGTAGTGTCAAAAGGCGAAAAAAACGCCACACCCATGCCGCCGTCGGTCATGGCATCCAGCAAACCGTGGCTAGCCGTCGCAACAAAAAAATAAATCCACAACCAGTGACGACTTAGTCCAGTCGTTCCTCGAAAAAATCTCCGCAAAAATCACCATAGCGAATTCCAAACCGAAACCCAATGACATCAATGTCGGGTAGTACCGAACAGACCGCGCCAATAACCCATACCCACTTCGGGATTTGCGGCCGCGCGAAAATGGTTCCAATTCCAAGTGCCGCAACAGCATGTGAAATCAGAGATGCCAATAAAAGATCCTAGTTTCTGATGGTCGACCCGCGAGTCCTATTTCTTTTCCTTCGTGATTCGAATCGAACCATCCGCTGCGATCTCGTAACGAAAATGCGGGGTGATAATCATTTCGGGCAGCGGAGGATCCTGCTGCAGCACGTGCAGCACATCCGTATCCTCGGGAATGTCGCTTAGCACATGGGTGTGATACCCCGCGACCATTTTTTTTCCTTTCCCCGGTGCAACATCAAGCACCATCTTGTGCATTTGCCGCTTGTTCATAATTTTCATTCCGTCCGCAGAAACCAGATACCGCACATCGCCTCCCAGCGGATAAATTCCCGCCTTAGTCTGCGCCGGATAGAGATAAACATAGAGCAGTCCCGGCTGATCTTTGGCCTCGCGCCCGATCACTGGCAGAACCGCTCCATTGTAAGGACGGTTCGCGCGCCCAAAATCCGCTAACGCCACCTCCAGCGCCCGCGCCGCGAATAAATAAAATGTGCTCTCCTCTTTTGCCGGCTCATCTTTCGTCACTCTAAATTCTTTCGGCTTGGCAAGCTGCTCGGCTTCATACCCGATCAGAAACTTACTCTTGTCCGCATTCAACGTCCCGAACACCACCGTCCATCTGCCATTTTCCTTTTTCGCGAGGTAGCGCTGCCCCTCCGTTGTTTTCGGATTTGCCATCTGCACGGCATCCGTTGCGTGCCACGCCGCCTGGTCATATTCCGCCAAACCCCGCCCGCGCTCGGTAATTTCCGCAAATTCTGTCGCGCTCGGTGCCGTAACAGTCTGCGCCTTGATGCCAACGATCGCCAATCCAAGTACCATCAACAAACCTAACGCCCGCGCGGACTTCCATCGCAAAATCATTCCTCCCGCCCGTCTTCATTTGTTCGGTAGTTTGCACGGCGTCCGCAGACTGCGTCTCACTGCCGCATTCCAACCGTTACTGCGGCAAATCCAGCTTCCGCATAAAATCCGCGTAACGCGTATCGGAATGCAACAAATCGAACGCCGGAAATCGAATGCACGCCATCAGCTCAGAATCTTGTTCTGCCCGCGCCTTCTCCAGGTATTCGAACGCTTTGTGGCGATCTCCCGCCAGCGCGTAAATCACCGCGATGTTTGTAGGAGGTGCGGTGCTGCGAGGATCGAGCATCAGCTTCAGGTACCCCTGCTGATCCTGACTCGCTGGGACTGCGACCGCATTTGTTTTTTGCAACTCGCTTACCGCTTCTCCGTAGCGGCCCGTCGACGCATACACTTGCGACAAATAGAAATGCGCCGGCGAAAAGGAGGGATCGCGTTCTAGCACCTTCTGAATCTGGGCGATCGCTTCCGGATAGCGGTGCGCCACCATCAGCGTCAGCCCGTAGTTCACATTCATAATGGGAGACAGCGGATCCAGCGACAACGCGGTCCGGAACTCCTCCAACGATTGTTCGGTGCGGTTTTCCGGCATTAGAAAAAGAAACGCATAAAAATAATGCGCTGAAGCGTCATTGGGGTTCAGTTGGATCGCTCGACGGAACTCCTTCTCGGACTCGCTCCAACTCAACTGGGAAGCCAGTATATTGGCTCGCGCCCGGTGCGCCTCTGGCAGCGAATCGTCCAGATCAACTGCCTTGCGCGACGCTTCATCCGCCAGTGCAAACGCTTGCTTTGGCTGGATTAGCACGCCGTACCCAGTTGAGACGCCATAAGCGTCCGACAATCCGGCGTACGCCAGCGCATAATTCGGATCGGCGACAATCGCCCGCTGAAATAGCTCAATACTTTTCTTCAGTCCCTCCGGCGTCCGCCCGTACCACTGCTGCCGTCCTTCCAGATATAGCCGGTATGCCTCCGGGTTCGTCGTCCCGGCTCGACCCAGTTTCTGCTGCTCCGTGCCTGTCAGGTGAACTTGCAATTTATTCGAAACGTCCCGCGTGATGTCGCTCTGCACCTGCGTAATATCCGCAGCCTTGCGATCGTAGTGCGAGCCCCACATCTCTGTGCCATCCGCCGTACTGACCAAGTCTGCCTGCACTCCCAGCTGATCGCCGTGCTGCGTGACTCGGCCCATCAGTACCGCGCCCACCTGCAGCGTCTGTCCGATTTTCTGCGGATCGTCCTGCGTTCCCTTGAAGCGAAAAACCGTGCTGCGCGCCATCACCTTGAAATTTGGCAATTGCGACAGCGTGCCAATCAGGCTCTCAGTTAATCCATCGCTCAAATACTCATTGTTCGGATCAGCTGTTGCGTTCACAAACGGCAGCACCGCAATGGACGTTACTTTCTGCGTGTCCGATTTCCCGCGCGCAAAATAAATTCCACCTGCGACCGCCGCCAACAATGCTACTGTAGCCCCCGCCATCAGATACTTGCGCGAACTTGCGGAAGCCGTCGCGGCCTGCGCGGACGACGAGGCACCGATGCCTGCAGAAATTCCCGCAGTAACGTGCGAAGCGGCGCCCGCCGCAATGTTCGAGGCGCCGCCTCCAGCAGCGCTGGCCGCATCGCTCTGCACCGCGGATGCACCGGCCGAACGTCCCGAATCAAAATCCCGCTTCAGCCGCGCCAAATCGCTGCGCAAATCCGCCGCGCTCTGGTAGCGCAGGTTACGGTCTTTCTCCAGCGCCTTGTTGATGATGCGTTCCAGGTCCGCGGGAATTTCCGGATTCAACCGCACCACCGACGACGGCGCCGCATCCAGAATCGCTTTGAAGATTTCCGCGGTGCTGCCGCCACGGAACGGCAACACCCCCGTCGCCATCTCGTAGAGCACCGAGCCAAAGGAAAACAAATCGCTGCGCGCATCCAGCTCTCTTGCACGCGCTTGCTCCGGCGACATGTACGCAATAGTGCCGATTGTCGAACCCGGACTAGTGAGATGCTGATCATCCAGCGTCGCCGTCATGGTGTTCAATGCGGCCGTCGGACTCGACGGCGAACTTCCGGCTAGCGCAACTTTAGCCAGCCCGAAATCCAGCACTTTGCCGTGTCCACGCTTGGTCACAAAAATATTTGCCGGCTTGATGTCGCGATGAATAATTCCTTCGCAGTGCGCCGCATCCAGTGCGTCGGCGATTTCGATCGCCAGTCCCAGCAGCACATCCATTTCCACCGGCTTGCCGGCAATAAAGTGTTTCAACGTCACGCCGTCCAGGAATTCCATCACGATGAACGGCTTGCCGTTTTCCTGCGCAATCTCGTAAATAGTGCAGATGTTGGGATGATTCAGGGCTGACGATGCTTGCGCCTCACGCTGGAACCGAGCCAGCGCCTGCGCGTCCTGCGCCAATGCATCCGGCAAAAACTTCAGTGCCACAAAGCGGTGTAGCGTCACGTCCTCCGCTTTGTAGACGACACCCATGCCGCCGCCGCCGAGTTTCTCTATTACTCGGTAGTGTGAAATGACTTCGCCAATCATAGGATCAGTCGCAGGAAAGCAATCATCAGCGCTGAAATGTTAGGTGGGATGGCAAACACAAGTCAATGCGCGCAAAGGCGCTGGGCCTGCGGGTGCCCCACACGCGGTCCTTGCGGTGGGATCTTTCACCTAAATCTCACACCAATTTTCATCCCGCCTTCGCAATCCAATTTGTTATTCTGCCTCGCGTGAAACGTCCATTCCTGATCGACACCGATACCGCTTCCGACGACGCTGTCGCGTTGATTATGGCTTTGCGCTCGCCGCAAATTCAGGTTGTAGCCGTCACCACCGTTGCGGGAAACGTCGACGTCCATCAAGCCACCCGTAATGCGCTCTACACCGCGGAACTCTGCGATTCGAACGTGCCAGTATTTTCCGGCGGGCCACAACCGCTAAAGCGCGCGCATGCAAACGCCTCCTGGTTTCACGGACGGGACGGCCTGGGCGATCACGGCTACCCGCCGCCACGCCGCGCTCCGGAAAAGCAGAGCGCTACCGACGCTATTATCGACACCATCGAATCTAACTCCGGCCTGGAGATGGTCACGCTGGCCCCGCTAACGAATGTCGCGCTGGCTTTGCAGAAAAAGCCCGGCATTGCCAAGAAAGTCAGCCGCTGCGTAGTCATGGGCGGCGCACCCTGCTGCGAGGGCAATGTTACTCCCGCAGCCGAATACAATATATGGTGCGATCCGGAAGCCGCGCGCATCGTGATGCGAAGCGGACTTCCCGTTGAACTCGTTGGCTGGCACTTATGCCGCGGCGAAGCAGTCCTCAATCCGTCCGACATTCAGCAAGTACTAAGTTTCGGCACGCCCGTCGCCAAATTTGCCATCGAGTGCAACAGCCACGCGCAAGCAGCCTTTTTCAAGCAATCCGGAGAACATGGCATATCTCTCCCCGACCCCGTCGCCATGGCCATTGCACTGGATCCGACGATCGTCACTTCGCGATCGCAACATTTCGTGGACGTCGAAACCGAAAGCGAACTCACCCGCGGCATGACCGTAGTGGATCGCCTGAACGTCGCGCATGACCCACGCAACCGCGATGTGTGGGCCGCAACCCTCGGCGCCGGCCACAAAGCAAAAGTCTTCTGGACCATCGACAACGCCCGCTGGAAACAAGCTCTCTACGCCACGCTGAGATAGGTTCCGCAACCGAAGGGTGTTTCTGCGCCGTTTCCTGCTATGGTAACAACCAGGCAGCTGTGGTCCGTACATCTGCTGCCAATCGTTGAGATATTATCTTGTGAGCGTAGAAGCTCATGAACGTCCCAATTTCATTGCCCGCAGTTCGCATCTTCCGCTTCGTTCGAACTGTCCGGGCGCGATGGCAAACTCCGCAAAAACGGCATCCGCATCCGTTTGCAGGACCAGCCTTTCCTTGTGTTGCTCGCTTAACCCAATAATTTCATGCGCTTGCGCACGTTTGTGTCCGGCTAAAAAGTTAAGCGCTGTATTTTCCGTGGCTTTCGCAACTTTGCCTGCGAAAACACCGGGGTGGGTATCTTGTTGTGATCAGTCTGTCTGCCGCATACTCCGCGTCCCCTTCACTCTTTCACAATTTTCCAAAAAGAATCCTTCAAGTCACAAGAAACTCGCCGCGCTAACCCCCTCATTTTCAACCAGGCCCTTTTCCTCTTTTTCACTCTTTTTCACTCTTACGCAAAGTACCCCGGGGTACGCCCCTTTACCCCGAATTTTCTTGAGGGGTGGCTTTCCCAAATCGCAATTCGTCCTTCTCTTTCCCTCCTCTGCTATCATCCCGCCGCACCCTTTCGGAGGTGCTATGACCCGCGCCAGGAGCTTTCATGAGTTTTAGCCAGCGCCTTCACGACGTCCGCACAGGTTTCGAGCGCCCCTTCTGGGTCGCCAACATCAGCGAGTTGTTCGAGCGTCTTTCCTACTACGCCGCATTTGCTTCGCTGGCCCGCTATTTGCACGAGGCCTTGAGCTTTCCTACAGAACGCGCCGCCGATCTCGCTGGCCTGTTCGGCGGACTGGTCTGGTTTCTGGCAATCTTCGGTGGCGCCATCGCGGATCGGCTTGGGTTCCGGCGCACTCTGTCATTGGCATACCTGATACTCTCCGGATCGTATTTTCTCCTGGGATCGATCGGCGCGCCGTGGCTCGCTCCCGTGCGCAACGCCGTTCCCCTCGTCGTGCTGGTCACTGTCGTGTTGATGCTTCCCGCGCTCGGTATCGCTCTCGTCAAACCGTGCGTGGTCGGGACCACAGCACGCTCCTCGCACAAAAATGTGCGCTCCATCGGTTACTCCATCTACTACACGCTGGTAAATATCGGCGGCTTTATGGGGCCGCTGGTCGCCTCCGGGGTACACAAAAATCTCAGTGTGGAGAACGTCTTTCGCGTCGCGGCACTTTGTGTTTTCGCGATGTTCTTCGGGGTCCTGCTTTTTTTCAAGGAACCACGCCAGGAAGCCGGACATCGCACCGCTTCCGCCCTCGACACCTTGAGCAATTTCTGGAAAGTGCTTACCAATCCGAAATTCATGCTATTTCTGCTGATCTTTTCGGGATTCTGGATTGTCTACTGGCAGGAATTCATCACCCTACCCATTTACGTTCACGATTACATCAGCGACAAAGCCGACACCGAACGCATGCTGGCCACCGGTCCGGCCATCGTAATCGCTCTTACCGTTGCCATGAGCATCGCCACGCAAAAGATGGCGGCGTTCCGCGCCGTCATCCTCGGCACCTTTATCGCCATGATTGCTTTCGCGATTCTCGCCATACATCCCACCGTCGCAGCAGTCTACGCCACGCTGGTCGTCATCGCGCTCGGTGAACTTACGCAACAGCCGCGTTATTACGATTATATTTCGCGCCTGGCTCCGGCTGGCCAACAAGGCACGTACATGGGATTTGCATTTTTGCCGCTCGGCATCGGAGCATTTCTCGCCGGACGCATCGGCGGCGCTCTCCTCCACTACTTCGGCGAAGTCCGCCACCAGCCGCAGCTTTTCTTGTGGGCGCTAACAGCCATCGGCGTTCTCACAACACTGCTGTTGCTGCTCTACGACCGCATCGTGAAACCAAGCCAGGTGGCGACATCATGATGAGAGCATCTGCATCAGCGCGATTTATTTCGGGTTTCAGGGTTTGTACTTGCAAACCATGAGTTATTAAGGAGGTTTTACTGACCACTGTGAACTGACAACTGAATACTGCTTTCCTCAGTTCAGCATGCGGCGGAGAGAATCGAGCGCCTGCCGGGCAAGCGCATAACGTGGCTCGATTTCAATTGCTTCCTGGAAGCAGCGCATGGCCTGTGAGTACATTTCTTTTCCCAGGTACGCGCGGCCCAGATTGTAGTGCGGAAAATGCCGCGGCTCATAGCGTTTGGCGTCAATCGCCTGCTGCAGCCACGGAATCGCCTGATCGAAATTGCCCTGCTCGATCATGTAGGCGCCAATGTCGTTGTACGGATTGCCAAAATCCGGGTCAATCTTGATGGCCCGCCGGCACTCCGCAATGGCATCTTCGAGCTTGCCCTGAAAGTGGTAGGTCCAGCCAAGGAAGGTATGCGCTTCAGCCGTGGGATGCAGCTCCAGTGACGAATGATAGAGCTCGACCGCGCGATCGTAGTCGCCTTCCATCTGCGCTTGATACGCGTCTTGCAGCACTTCCCATGCGTGCGTAAGGGTCTCCTGGTCCATGGGCCATTGTTACCACTGGGGACGCGTGCTGCCTACGGTACGAAAGTTCCAGAGGTACGCAAAGCACAACTGTCCTTCCTGGCCGGAGTACAGGCAGGCCCACGGAGCGAAATTGACGCCAATATGTAGAAAAGTTGGAATTTCCTGCATCAAACGGAGAGAATGGATAGCGCACGTAAAATGATCCCCGAAGATTAGGAGTGAAATCGTGAACCGCACATTTGCCAGAACGGGCGCCATGCTCGCCACCGCCGCCCTCGGAATTACCCTCGTTGTCACCGGCGCGGCGCTCGCGCAAACGAAAACCACAAAGAAAGCTCCCGCCGGCAAAGACGCCGCGGCGGTCGCCCGCGGCAAGGATGTGTTTCAGCAAAAATGTTCCACCTGCCACTACGACACCAGTGACGCCAAAAAAATCGGGCCAGGACTAAAAGGAATTGGAAAGCGCGGCACCTTCACGGTGAACAACAACAAGGTGACCGATGAAACTTTGAAAGCGTGGATCGAAAACGGCGATACGTTGATGCCGCCGTTCAAAGATGTGATCGATGACAGTCAAATCAAAGACGTCATCGCCTACGTAAAAACGCTGTAACGATAGTCTTTTTAACGAACCAGGCCGTCACTCCGCATCTGCCTGCGCAAGCAGGCGAAGTGAGGAATCTCTCTTCTTTTGCGAACGGAAGCACTAAAAAATTGATGACGCAAGAATTGAAAAAGCAGAAAAGAAAAAGCCTCCGAAGTTTTTCAACTTCGGAGGCTTTTTTTAGAGAATTTTTGTTGGACTCCCTAGCGGGAGCCGCATCTAGTTCAGAAAGTTACTTCAGAATCGCGTCTTTCAGAGCCTTGGCCGGCCGCAGACGAACTACGGTCTTGGCCTTGATCTTGATGGCTTCGCCGGTCTGAGGATTGCGGCCCATGCGCGCCTTGCGGTGCGCCTTCACAATGCGGCCGATTCCTGGAATGACGAACTTGCCTGCGGAACCCTTGGCTTCTTTCACCGCAAGCTTGTGCAACTCTTCAAAAAAGAGCGCCGCCTGCTTCTTTGCTGTGCCGAGCTTTTCGGCGATATGCGAAACGATCTTGGTCTTGCTGAGTGGCTTAGCTGCCATCTATTCTGCCTATCCTCCTGTAGATTTCTTTCCGTCCCGGAAAAACCGGGCGGGCTGCAAAATTTTTTCGTCTACCCCTGGAAATGGGCGAAAAAACTTGAGCCGAGGGGACTATAGCGAACACGGTAAGAGAACGCAAGCGCAAATGGCCGAAAAATGCGGCAAAAATGCAGATTTTTATTTGAGCATGTGGAAATCGCCGCGATTTTGGCGGTTTTTTGCGGTGTCAGTGGTTCGAATGGAACAGCGTAATACTCTTTTGCGCTGGCCATGGTTCGAAGCGAAACATGGGAGAGCGATATATGGCAACGGCTGGGAAAGAATTGCAAGAGAGAATTTCCGCAGCGGTGAAACCGCCGCGGCGACCGGTGGCGGTGGGTTTTTTGCACCCTGCGCCGGCGGGAATGGAACGGTTCGAAGGGACGGAGCCGTCCGGATGCAGTTTTTGGCGATTGGCAGCGGCTGGGAAATCGTTTTACACGGTGCCGGAGAATCATTTCAACAGTGCGCTGGGAGCGTATACGCACAATATTCCTTTGTCGGCAGCGCGGGAAAAGGAAACGGAACAGACATTGAAGATGCTGTTTGATCTTGGCTATGTGAAGCCGGAAGAAGTGGCGCAGATTCCGCGATTGGCGAAGACGCCGGTGGCGAGTGCGTACGCGCCGTTCTGAGAGGCGACATGCGATCCGGATGCGGTTTTGTTTGCGTGCAAGCCGTCTCGAGCGATGCTGTTGAATGAAGCGGCAGGGCGCGCGGGGATTGGAGTTGGAGCGCCCGCATTGGGACGACCGACGTGCATGGCGTTGCCGGCAACGCTGCAGGCGGGATCTATTTTGAGTCTGGGACGCGTGGGGAATCGGGTATACACGGGGCTGGGGGAGGATGCATTGTATTTTGTGGTGACGGGGGCGGATTTGGCGGCGTTGGCTGATGCGTTGGAGGTGGTCACCAGAGCGAACCGGGCGTTGCGGGAGTATGCGGAGGGACGGCGCGGGGAATTGGCGAGCGCCTAGTGCCGCTCGGAAAAGAGGCAGCCGCGGTTTGTGGGTGCTACGCCAGAGGATGGGTCGGCGGCGCTAACATCGAAGAGAGATTCCTCGCTTCGCTCGGAATGACGATGACGTGTTGGTCCCCGGAATGACGGTGTTTGGGATTGGTGCCACGATCAGAACTGTTGGGGATAGTGCCGGACCAGATGAACGCCATCGATGCGGGGCATTCGAACGTCGGTAACAAACAGAGTTTCCGGAAATATTGCAGAATTTGAGCGCGGATTGCGGATAGATTCGCTGTATGCGATGCGGCAAAGTGGCCTCGTTGGGTGGAAATTTCGGAAGCGAGGTTAGGGCGATGGACAAACTGAAAATTGTGCCGATGGCATCGGAGATTGCGGAGCAGGTGCGGAAAACAAGGAAGGCCCCTGGGTATGGCTTTCCGGCGCACCGCGAAGTGGCGGCGGGCCGAGCACCTTGCAGACATTGCCTGAAGTTGATCCGGCCGAATGAAGAAGAATTGATTTTGTTTACGTACGACGCGTTTGCGGGGCAGGGTGTGCTGCCCCTGCCCGGGCCGGTGTACGTACATGCGGAGGAGTGCGAACCGTATTCAGGGGAAGAGCCGGTTCCAGCCGAGTATCGGGGACAGCCGTTGACATTTGAAGCGTTTGGAGCGGAACGGGCGAGGCTGGGGGAGAAGCGCGTGCATGGGAGCGGAGAGGAAGAGGCGTTGCGAGAATTGTTCGAACGGGATGGAACGGAATATGTGCATGTGCGGAGCACTTCGGCGGGGTGTTATCTGTTTCGGGTGGAGCGGGGGTGAGGAAAATAAGCAGCGCGGGCGCGAAGAGGAGAAGGCAGGAATAAAAGATAACGCAGAGACGCGGAGAGCGCAGAGATACGCGGAGAAATTCCATGCTCGCAAGAGAAATGCGTGGATGGGAATGCCGCAGTGCAAAGAGAGTGCGGGCAGGAATGTCTGTGCCAACTCGGAAAAAGAAAGAACAACGGGATAAACCCGCCGATACAAAAAGAAGGACGGCGGAGTTTGAAATGAATGTCCGGGCAAGCAGGGATCAGAGACTGGCTAGGTCCTGGTAGAAGTGGGCGATGGCTTTGATGCCGCTGAAATAATTCTCCAGATAGAGATGCTCGTCGGGTGCGTGAGCGTTTTCATCGGGCAGGCCGAAGCCGATGAGCACACACGGGACTTGGAAGGTGTCGTACATCTGAGTGACGAAGGGGATGGAACCGCCTTCGCGGATGAAGACAGCTTTTTTCTTGAAGCCCTTTTCGAGAGCAGCCTGGGCGCGCTGAAAAATGGGCGCGTGATACGGAGCGGACCACGGTTTGCCGGTACTGAGAACTTCGAATTTGCAGTGCACGGATTTGGGCAAAAGTTTGCGAACATGTTTTTCGACGAGCTTGGCGATACGTTGCGGATCCTGGCCAGGGACCAGTCGCGTGGAAAATTTCGCGTAGGCTTTTGAGGGAATGACGGTCTTTGCGCCTTCGCCCTGATAGCCGCCCCACATGCCATTCAGTTCGAGAGTTGGACGTATCCAGAGCTGTTCGACGGTGGTGAAGCCTTTTTCGCCGCAATAGGCGGGGGCACCAACGGCGTCCTGGAATGCCTTGCGGCTCCACGGCAGGGCGTTAAGAGCTTTGCGTTCGGTTTTAGAGAGTTTTTTTACATTGTCGTAGAAGCCGGGAACAGTGACGCGGAAATTTTTGTCGTGCAATTTGGCAAATAACTGCGAGAGAACCGTCAATGGATTGGGAACAGCACCGCCATAGACGCCGGAGTGAAGGTCGCGCACGGGGCCGGTCAACTCGATCTGGTAATAGTTCAATCCACGCAGGCCGTAAGTGATGGAAGGGACGCCTTTGCCGAGCATGGAAGTGTCGGAGACGACGAGCGCATCGGCTTTGAGTTTTTCCTTATTTTTTTGGACGAAACTCCAGAGGCTGACGCTGCCGACTTCCTCTTCGCCTTCGATGAGAATTTTTATGTTGATGGGAAATTTTCCGGCGATCTCATGCAAGGACTGAAGGGCCTTAAGATGGATGTGGACTTGTCCTTTATCGTCAGCGGTACCGCGCGCGTAAATGTTGCCGTTGCGAACGGTGGGTTCGAACGCGGGAGTGGTCCAAAGGTGCAGCGGTTCGGCAGGCTGCACGTCATAGTGGCCGTAGAAAAGGACCGTTGGTCTGCCAGGCGCGTTGAGAGATTCGGCATAGACGAGCGGGTGCAGCGCCGTAGGAACGACTTCAATCGATTCAAATCCAGCGGAACGGAGATTGTCGGCAACCCAGCGGGCAGCGCGCTCAATGTCGGGCTTGTGTTCGGACTTGGCGCTGACGCTGGGGATGCGAAGAAACTCGTTCAATTCTGCAAGATGCTGCTCACGGCGTGAGTCAATGAGTTCGGCCAGAGTCATGGGGACAGAAAAGCGTATGAGTCCTTTCAGAGATAAATACGAGATTCTGGATAAGAATGTTGCGGCGTGGGAATAATAAATGGCGAAAAAAAGAGGCTCCGCACCGCCGCTTTTGATTGTAAGACCGGGGTGAGGGAAAGAACAAGCGGGGGGAGAGGCCTCGTTCCTGATGCGATACATCTGACCGCTGGGGCAATTGACGCGGGTCGGGGCACCGCAGAAGATGGAGGAATGAGTACCACAGCTGAGTTTACGGCGCCCCGGCGCAGCGCGCGAGTGTTTCGTAAGATGAAAATACAAGCGCAAGGGCGCGGGCACAACGGCAAGAAGTTCCGCGAAGTATGCGAAACGCTAGTGGTGAGCGCGTACGGCGGATTGCTGATGTTGAAACATGAAGTGAACAACGACGAATTGATGGTGATTACGAATCCGGAGACACAGGAAGAGATGGAATGCCGGATCGTGTATTTGGGCGATCTATGCGATCAGGGACAGCGAGTGGCAATTGAGTTTTTGACGCCGGCACCGCATTTTTGGGGGCTGGAGTTTTCAGACCAGGCGGTTCCCCGCAACGATGCCCCCGTAGTGCACTAAAAAAATAAAAACCGAAATTCGGCCGTAAGTTAGAGTGTGCGTATGGCACTCGTGTGCGCGAGCGCGGCGGCTCTGCGTTTGGTGAGCCATTCGATGAAGCGCCAGAGCAAAAGAATGCCAACCAGGAATGCGTAGAATAATGGTTCGCGAACATCAGATTTGACCAGCCAATAATAATGAATGACGCCCAAAATTGCGCAGAGATAAATGCTGCGATGGAGAGCTTGCCAGCGTTTGCCGCCGAGACGACGAACCCAGCCCGCGGTTGACGTGATTGCAAGAGGAATCAGGAGAACGAAAGCGGCGAAGCCGACGGTGATGAAGGGGCGCTTGACGACGTCTTTGAGCATTCCGGCAAAATTAAAGGATTGATCAGGACCGAGATAAGTAAGGAAGTGCAGGGAGACGTAGAAAAAAGCGAACAGGCCGAGCATGCGGCGGAAGCGAATGAGTTCGGGAAGATTTAGGACTCTGCGAAACGGCGTGATGCAAAGAGTGAAGATTAAAAAGCGGAGAGTCCAATCGCCGGTTTGATGCTGGAGGAATTCGACGGGATTTGCAGTGAGATTGTTGTGAAAACCGCGCCAGATGAGTATGGACAATGGAACGCAAGAAAGAAGAAATACGAAAACCTTGGCCCATTTGCCAGCAAGAAATTTTCGCACGTCGCGAGCCCTCAGTGGAACTTTTTCAGGTCCATAGCATTGTAGAGCGAGGCGACTTGATCGGCGTAACCGTTGAACATGAGCGTTTTGTGCATGAAAATTTCGCCGAGGCGGCGTTCGGTAGCCTGGCTCCAGCGCGGGTGATCGACGTTGGGATTTACGTTGGAGTAGAAGCCGTACTCATTCGGGGCTTGGCGGTTCCAGGTGGTGGGCGGTTCAGAAGATTGCAAACGGATTTTCACGATGGACTTGATGCTCTTGTAGCCGTATTTCCAGGGAATAACCATGCGCACCGGAGCACCGTCCTGATTGGGAAGGGTTTCGCCGTACATGCCGACACAAAGAAGCGCGAGGGGGTGCATGGCTTCATCGAGCCGAAGACCTTCAACGTAAGGATAGTCGAGGCCAGTGTGATAGGACTGCGGCATCTGCTTGGCATCGTAGAAAGTTTGGAAAGCGGCATATTTGGCTTTGGGCAGGGGCTCGACGAGTCTGAGAATGGTGCTGAGCGAATAGCCGATCCAAGGCACCACGATGGACCAGCGTTCGACGCAGCGGTGGCGGTAGATGCGTTCTTCGAGTGGCGCGAGCTTGAGAATTTCGTCCATGGAAAATTTTCGCGGAGTTTTCACATCACCTTCGACGGAAACGGTCCAGGGCGAAGTGCGGAAATTTTGCGCGTTTTTCGCGGGGTCGCCTTTGTCGGTGCCGAATTCGTAAAAATTGTTGTAGTGGGTGACGTCGTTTTCGGGAGTGACTTTTTCGTCGACGGTGTAATTGCTTTTTACGGTGGAGAGCTTGGTGTTTGCCTGAACGAGGCCGGGGTGCGAGAGGATGGAGGCGAAGCGTTCGCCGACCACGGTGGCGGCTCCAGCAATGCCCAGGCCGCGCAGAAAATTGCGCCGGTTGAAATAGAGATGTTTCGGAGTAACGTCGGCGAGCGTGAGTTCAAGCTTGTTCTTGATGAGCATGTCTATTGTTTAAAACTACTTGCGGCCGCTGCCAGTTGCCCTCTCGTTAATAGAATACTCGCGAGTCGGTGCGTTGGATGCCGAAAAGGCGGCAAGGTTTCCGGGAAAGAAGGCGCAGGTTGAAATAATTCGAAGCGGAGGAGTGGCAGCGTGGTTAAATGCGGCGGTTGCGGATTCCGGACGATGCCGATCAGCGTTCCGGGCTCATGCCGATCACTCATTCCGGGCGATGTCGATCAGTGATTCCGGGAGATGTCGATCACTCATTCCGGGGTGATCCCGATCAGTTGATTGCGATCGTCGGAAGAGTGATCGCGGTCCCCCGGAACGTTTTCCACAGGGCGAAGTGACGCTGGACATCACAGAAGGCAAGCTGTTTCTCCATTTGATTTACGGGGAGACCGCATGCCAACCAGGAGATTGTCCATGCGCAAGATCGAAGAAGTGCTCCACCTTCGCTTCGAACTAGGATTGGGGCAGCGGGCCATTGCCCGTGCTTGTTCCATCAGCCAGAGCACCGTTCATGAATATCTAAAGAGAGTGTAGGCAGCCAAGGTACCGATCGCTGGGCCGTGGCTGCAGTTACAACAGCATCGCCATCTGACGCTGCAGTTGACCGAGAGATAAGGCCAAGGTGGAAGTCGGTGTGCAGATCGTTGAGCGCTGGATTATTGCCCCTCGTCAAGCGGAGTTCAGATGATCGCCCTGCTCGCTCTTAGCGACAAGGGAGCACCAGCATTCGACCACAAACATTGCGGCAGCGCTGGCGGGTTTTGGCATTCCCGCATTCGCCTGCACTCTGGACCGCTTTCCGGATCTGATGGCGGCTGCAATTGAGAGAAGAGATTTGGCTAGATGGGCGTCTGAAGAGGAAGCGGTGAAAATTCAGTAGCAGACTGACTAATCCTGCCCTCTGACTTTCGCAATCCTGTTTAGCCTGTAGGAAGTGCTTCTTCCTCCGGCCTCTTCTTGTTCAATCACACCTGCAGCGATCAGCTCTTCGATATCTCGAAGAGCAGTCCGGGAGGAAGCCTTCGTTATTTTCATCCACTTGTCTCTGGTTAATTTTCCCTCGAACCCGCTGAACAGTTTATTCAGAACTTTCTTCTGCCGGTCATTCAGACCGAGGTTCCTTTTCTTCAAGTCCTGCCAGAACAATTCCTTTTCCAGAGCACTGTCTGAGATTCGACTCGATTGTTCGATGGCTCGATCCAGACACCCAAGAAACCAAGTTAGCCATTCCGTGATGTCCAACGACCCGGCCTGGGTCTTCTCAAGAACATCGTAATAGCCTTTTCTTTCTTCAAGAATTTGCGACGACATGCTGTAGAAACGCTGCTCACTGCCGTCCGATCTGGCTAGGCACATCTCGGTGATGGCTCTTCCAATTCTCCCATTGCCGTCCTCAAAGGGATGGATCGTAACGAACCACAGGTGTGCGATTGCGGCCTTCAAGAGCGGATCTTGTTGCTCATTGCCATCCAACCACTTGAGTAACTTTCTCATTTCGCTCGCGATGCGGGCGGCCGCGGGCGCCTCGTAGTGAACTTTGTGGCGACAGATTGGCCCTGATACAACCTGCATTGGGCCCTGACTGTCGTCCCTCCAAGCGCCCACCCGAAATTTATCGCCGGTCCTCCGGACTTCGGGAAACAGATCCGCATGCCAATCGAATAGCCGTTCCTTGGTCAGCGGCTCATTGAATTTCTGTGTCGCGTCCAACATCATCTCAACGACACCATCGACGTATCGATCCTTGTGGACCTTGAGTCCTCCGACATCCAGCCCCAGCCTGCGAGCGAGCGAGGAGCGAACATTCTCTGGATCAAGAACTACCCCTTCGATCGCGCTGGATTTGATCGTTTCTTCCGTGAGCACCTTTAGTGTTGCTGTCCACTGTGAAGCAAAACCGTAGCCCCGCATTTTGCCGAGCAATAGACCCTGGCGCAGCCTGACTCCAGAAAGCAAAGGGGCAAGAGTTTTTGAATCCCAGGTGAATTCAGGCCAACCGACAAGTTCGTGGATGTATTTTCTCGCCATATTCTCGCCGCAATCTCGCCATTACTCTCGCCATATTCTCGCCATTTTTCTCGCCGTCGTCAAGCCATAGAAACCGAATGATGTAGTTGATCTACCCCTGTGCCGGACGAATACCGGAATCTCTCTCGCCCTCGTCTAATCCCTTTGCCAGCTGCAAGATAGCGACAATTTTCAACTTTTGGGTTTGCCTCATTTTGGGCCATTTTGCGCGGTCTACTGCTACAGATCTGCTGCACTCGGCTTACATATACTTGTAAGTATATAGAACCGTAGCAGAAATTCCCATTCTCGTGCGTCCGATGCCAGATGGCGAATCGGGATTCTATGAACTCGTAGCTGGAGCGCGACGTTACCGCGCTTCGAAACTCGCCAAGAAGGAAACCATTCCCGCAACCGTTCGCGAACTCACCGACGCGCAGTGCCTCGAGTTGCAACTCGTCGAGAACCTGCAACGCGCTGACGTGCATGAACTCGACGAGGCGCGGGGCTATGCCGACCTCATGCAACTGCAGCCGGATACGTACACTGTCGAAACGCTCGCCGAAAAAATCGGGCGCTTCGAGAAATATGTGTACGCCCGGCTACGCCTGACGCATCTCGTAGAAGAAGTCCAGCATGCTTTCTACATAGACAAGCTAACGGTCGCGCACGCCTTTGAAATCGCGCGACTCCAGCCAAACGACCAACGCCGCGCTCTCGCCGAATGTTGTCGGGGCGTCGGTCCGGCTGGCGCTGGCACGTCGGCAAGCTTCTTAAGCAGCTGCTCATAGGCAGCCAGCCGATCTTCCACGGCGGATAACTCTGCGTCGGCCAACGGAATATCCTGGCGCAGTAGGTTCGCTTTAGCTTCAAGAAGCTGAGCTCTCGTAGAATCTTTTGGTAAATAAAACGAGCACTTCGCACAGGCCATTAGGTGAGGGCACTGATCGAAAAAATCATACGTACAGTAACCGTGCCCGAGATCGTAGAACTTCCAAGGCCCGTTGGCGGCACGACCATCCCGCACCAACTCCTGATCGACAAGCACTTCGATCGCACGAAGGTTCCGCGCGAAGTAGCCCGCATCCGAATAGGATTTGGCGAGTTTCGTCGGCGTGATCTTTGCATAGTGTTGCGTCGCTGTTTGGTGACAGTTGCCCCAAAATGCAGCAATAAAAATGCTCAACTGTCACAAATGGCAGGTTAAATCACAGATTACGTTATACTTAAAAGCGGAGGAGTGGGTGAGTGGTTGAAACCGGCGGTCTTGAAATTCGCTAGGTAGTACCCCGACCTGATACAAATCAACAACTTACGGTACATGGTACTACATCGAAATGGGCTGTTTTGGGCGGCTTTGGCAGTGATTTGTGCAACAGAATGTGCAACGCGCAGAATTTTGTGCAACAGGACTTCTCGCTCCTTCCCTTGTCGCGAATTGCTAATTCCTAATCCTGCGATTACGCACGCATAGAGCAGCGGACTCATAAACTGAGGTCGGGCACGTCAAACAAACGAGATAGCTGAAAACTCAAGAGTTTAGCTCCCCTTCACAACCCATCACTGCCCATCATTTCCGATCCTACAACGCAAAAAGAACGCAAACGGATCTCGCTGTTGTTTCTCCTCAACGCCCAGGGTGGCCGTGCGGTGATCGTCCTTGCTACACCGGCTTGTCGAACTGAGATTTCATCCGTGAGAACCGTTTTGCTCGGCGGCGGTTTGGAAAACCGCGGCCTCAGTCTTTGGATCGTCAAACGACCACGCTGGACTCAACCATCCGGCGTGGTGGTCTTACAAACGGAAGTTTGATCTGCATTTTCGACAGCTTTCTGATCCGCCCTCTCCTCCCATTTTTTTGAACGGGAAGAGAGTCGTCGGAGCCATGGCTCAGGACCTTTCCAGGGAGATGGACGGAGTTCAGAAGCGGATAAATCGAATCGCGCGGCGGGTGCATGCGCACGAACCATGGAAATCCCGCAACGCGGCAGCGTTGGACCGCCTATCGCTGGTGCAGGCGCTGAAGCGGATTCCCATGTCTCGGCTTTGCCGCCTGGCATTCAGGGAGTTGCTGCAGAGCGACAATGGGGTGCGAGCGGAAAGGCAAAGCTGGCTGGGCAATTTGGCGATGATCAAAGGTGGTGGTTTGAGTCGCTTCTGGACGGATACGGAAACGCACCATTGTGTCGAAGGAAATCAGGGCCTAGCGTTCGCATTCAAGGCCAGGTTGAAAAAGGTTCGTTTGAATTCGAAAGTGAACTCGATTGAGATCCGGGAAAGCGCGTCAGGGTTTCCGTCTCGAAGACAGTCTGGTTCGACGGTGACGATGTAGTCGTGGCGATTCCTCCAACAATGTGGAAAAAAATGTTCCGTCCGCCTCTGCCGGCCTCCTATACCGCGCAGTTCGGGAACAATGTGAAATATCTTCTCAACGTTCGGAAAGGATCGTGGAGACCGGAAGCTCCCGACATGAGTTCCGACGGTCCCGTGGATCTGACCTGGGACGGAACCGATGGTCAGGTCGGGAAGCGGGCAGGCCTCGTCGCTTTTTCTCCGGAGCGGACGATGCATTGACGTGCCGGAAGTGGAGCAAGAAGCGCTATCTCAAGGAACTGGGCATGGTCTATCCGCATTTGGTGAAGACCTGTGGAAAAGGCAAATTGGTGGACTGGCCGGGGAACAAATGGACGAAGGGTTCTTACTCATTTCCGAAACCAGGCGAAGTTACGCGGGCCGGACCCCTGCTGCATGCCGGGTTCCTGAAGCGTATTCATTTCGCCGGCGAGCATACCTGCTACGCGTTCACCGGGTACATGGAAGCCGCCTTGCAGTCGGGCATCCGCGTGGCCGAACAGATTGCACGGCGTGACGGAGTGCTGGGAAGGAAGCGCCGCTCACGGTCACGCAGAAGTCGCCCGAAAACGAATTTACCCTCGCTGCCAAATGTTGTGCCACCGAGTCCGTCCTAACGGTCTAAGAGGAGACGTGCTATAGGTACATCGCACACCTTTCTCGACGTCATCTGTTTTGTAGCAGTCGTCACCTATCTATGGCGCTACTTCGGATTTGTCGGGTTTGACCTATCGAAATTCGAGCCAGTGCCCGTAGTAAGCCGCATTTGGAGTCTCGTGCTGGCGGTGGGATTTCCTCTGCTTGGACTTCTGTCTTCATTTGAAGACAAGACGAGAAAAACTCTCGTTGGGATTGGCATCACGACCATTCTTGTTCCAGCGATCGTTCCAGATCTGGAAGCCCCGGAAAGCGATTCGCTCATGAAGCGAATCTATTTTCGGACCGTGGGCAAATGGATCGTGAATTTCTTCGAGAGTGCCGTGGTTAGCCTGCTGCTTTTAGTCTGTTGGATATTCGGACCATATTGGGTGGCAGGGTATGCAGGAGTCGCGTTTTTCTTTGCGGTTTCACGGTCGATGTGGGTTCGCGTCCATGGGGGAGGCTATCCTGTAGAAGCAGCGCCGCCTCTTGGCCGTTTGTTGATGATGTTTGCTGCCGCGTTTGGATGGATTGTATTTCTGACGGCAGTCATGCCATGGACTAAATTACGTCGAGAAGAAGTGCACGGAGAAATTGCGGATTTATACAAACCGTTCATCCTTATAATAGGGATGAATTGGATCCTTATGCGATTTCCTCAATTTGTCTTCGTTCGACAGTTCTTTTCCAAGTCGCGGGATTAACAATAGGCGCTGTATCTGTAAGAAGTGCAAGGACTTAACTTGCATTTGATCGGGCAGTGAAATCTTATTTGCTATTCGCGAATCGCGAATGTAGAATACGAACATGAATCTGAAGCCTCAAGACGTCGTAGTTGCCTTAAAGCTATTCGGCTACCCAAGCGGGCGTCCGCCTATTTCGGTTGTGGCAAGCGACCTCGGGCTCAGTCCCTCGGAAGTGCATGGAGCCATTCAGCGGCTGAGAATTTCGAGGTTGCTGCATGGACCGGCGCTCAAAGACAAACTCAATATTTCCGGGCTGGTGGAATTTCTGGTCCACGGATTGAAGTACGCATTTCCTGCGGAACACGGCGAAGTGACAAGAGGGATTCCCACTTCGTACGCAGCGGAGCCGCTGAAAAGCGAAATTGTGGTCTCGAATGACCTGCCTCCAGTTTGGCCATGGCAGGATGGCAATACCCGGGGCGTGGGGCTTGAGCCGCTCTACAAAAACGTCCCGCGTGCAGCGTTGCATGATCGCGCTCTCTACCAACTTCTGGCGCTGGTCGACGCGATTCGGGATGGGCGCGCGCGCGAGCGGAGTCTGGCCGAACGCGATTTGGTGCACAGGCTCAGGTCGGTTCATGTCCAATCCTAATCTTCAATTGCTGACGGATGCGGCCAAGTTGTTGGAGCCGATCCTCGCGGAATTGGTGTTCGTCGGCGGCTGTGCCACGGCGCTGTTGATTACCGACGCGGCGGCGGCGGACGTGCGCCCAACATTTGATGTGGATACGATTGCGGAAATCACGTCCTATGCTGGGTATACCGAATTTTCGGAAAGATTAAGAAAGCTTGGGTTTCAAGAAGACACAAGAGAGGGCGCACCGCTTTGCCGCTGGCGCCAACAAACGACGACGCTCGATGTGATGCCGCTTGACGCAAAGATTCTCGGGTTTTCGAACTCATGGTATCGACCGGCAATGGACCATGCGGAAGAACGTGAACTGGAACAAGGGCTGAAGATTCGATTGGTTGCGGCGGTATATTTCTGTGCTTCAAAGATCGAAGCTTTTGCGGGCCGCGGCAAGAATGATTTCCCTGCGAGTCGAGACCTGGAAGATCTGATTGCCGTGGTCGACGGCCGCGCCGAACTCGTCGGAGAAATCCATGCTGCGGCGAGCGATGTGCGTTCCTACCTCGGGAATGAAATCAAAAAGTTGCTCTCGATTCGAGAGTTTAACGACGCTCTTCCTGGATATGTTCCGCCCGATTCCGCCAGCCAGGAAAGAGTCGGCACAATTATCTCGCGGCTTGAAGAGATTGCCTCGCTGTAGCCGTTTCCAGTCTCGATCGCCCTTTCCGCGAATAACGTGGAATTGGCAGACCTACTCCCGTCCGTGGGCACGGCGACCTTAGAATTTCAGTGGATTAAAATTCGTTGCCCTGTCGAAGTGATCGACGTTTTCGATTCTTTTGAGCCACGGGGAGATTTTACGCGTTGCCGGCAATAAGATAAGTTCCACACAGAAGACGGCGGTATTCACAGTTTGGCCGCACAGCGTCGAGGTCACAAAACGCGCCGATATATAACGTCCATCGGTCAAAGATCGAACGTTTTCAATCCAACGTTTCCAGCAAATCGAGAATCTGTTTGCTGATTGGTTGGAGCTCAAATCTAGAAGTTGATGCTGCATGCGGCGAGCGGTTGTGACAGACTCGGTGTCCTCGAAGAAGAGGCTAAATTGAGTAATCACCCAGTCATCCTATTTGTACATGGGACGTGGTCCAACCCCAGTGTGTGGGACAAACTCGAAAGTTACCTTGCTAATTCTGATGAAATCCCGAAATCTGTGGTTTTCCGTCGTGTTAAATGGTCTGGAGGAAATTCAGCGTTCGCGCGAAGTGAGGGGATTACTGAATTTGAAAAGATAGCAGCTGAATACGCAGAACGTCCGTTACATGTGGTTAGTCACCGTCACGGCGCCAACGTGGTATTGGCTAGCAGTGAGAAAATTCGAAAGCGGGTCAAATTTCTCATCTGTTTGAATTCTCCGATAATTACAACGCTGAAGGGCAAAGTTCCGTGGCCGGTATGGATGGTGTTGGGTCTTATAGTTGCGATGGGACTGTTTACGGGATTGTTAATCTTAAAGAATATGCAACTGGCTTAGAAAGTTTATCAATTGCCACGTGCGTCCTCTTATTTCTTACTGCAAGATCCCGGTTTGCTTTTTTGTTGCTTCCTATTTTTCCCATCGTCGCGATTTGGCTTCTACACAACGGATTGGTTGAATGGTTGGACTCACAGACAACGCGCCCGTTATGGTTTTCTCTGACCGTAAGTGTGCTGATACTGGTTCCTGTTCTGGCCATCTACGCATTCTGGACCAAAAAATATGCGAACGACTTAAACCCGGAAACCGTAGAACGCTTGGTTCAAATTGTTACCGTGGATGACGAAATCTTCACACTTCTGGGTTTCGGGCTAGCTACCCGGAGGGCTATTCAATTCATCCTTTGGCCCTTGGATGTGTTTTTTGGATTTAATTGGGTCTTTGTTCTTATTTCATCGGGACTGATGGCGTTAACAATCTTTGAACGGCCATTTCCGTCGCTGAAAAATATCCACGCAGGCTATACGTCGTATGTCGAAGCGCCTCTGGTAATAGCTTGCTTAATTTGGGCAGCTCTGATTTTGGTAAAATTCCTACTTCTTGGCATCGGATACGGTTGGGAGGCTGGATTCGGGCGGTCAGTACCGTCGCGAAGCCCACATGAAGAAAGCACCGGCTTGTTGAAAAATACGCCCTTGGGGCACAATCATTCATTCCAGAAGGAGACCCACGATGTCCGTCAAGACGCTGATCGCATTGGTTGCGACTGTGACTGCCAGCTTTGCGGTCCCGACGATCGTTCAAGCAGCGCAGGAGAAGCCGACCATGCAAACTGCAACACCCAAGCCCGTCAAGACCGGCCATGCTGCCGTCAATGGCGTCAACTACTACTACGCCGTGTACGGTACGGGCGAGCCGCTGTTGCTCCGTCATGGCGGCCTGGGCCAGATCGAGATGTTCGGTCCCAACCTGACCCAGCTCGCGCAGAGCCGGCAGGTTATCGGCGTCGATCTGCAGGGCCACGGCCGTACGCCACTGGGCGATCGCGAGCTCAGCCTGGTCGACATGGGCAACGACATGGCCGGCGTGCTCAAGAACCTCGGCTACGACAAGGTCGATGTGCTCGGCTATTCGATGGGTGGCGGCGTCGCGTTCCAGTTCGCCGCTCAACATCCGGAAATGGTTCGCCGCCTGGCACTGGTTTCCACCCCTTATTCGCAGGACGGATTCTATCCGGAGATGCTGCCGCAGCAGGCGGCACTCGGCGCCGCGATGGCGGAGCAGATGAAGGAAACGCCGATGTACAAGTCGTACGTGGCGATCGCCCCGCATCCGGAAGAGTTTCCGAAGCTGCTCGACCAGATGGGTGCCTACATGCGCAAGCCGTACGACTGGTCGGCGGACGTCAAGAAACTGACCATGCCGGTGATGCTCATCTACGGCGACAGCGACATGTTCCGGCCAGAGCACGAGGTGAAGTTCTACCAGTTACTCGGCGGCGGACTGCGGGACGCAGGCTGGCGGCGCGAGCACATGTCGCAGAATCGCCTGGCGATTCTGCCGAACCTCACGCACTACGAAATGGGTCTCGCACCGCAATTGGTCGGCACCGCGCTGCCGTTCCTTAACGGCCAAGGCCACGCCAAGAGCTGGGACGAGCATGTGAGCGCGAAGTAAACCAGGCGGACCGTACGGCGTAGGCAAAAACTTCTTGGCCTCTGCACTCGCACATTCCACTTGCCGCACCGACTATCGCGTGCGCGCGTATCGCAGGCCGCGAGATTGCGCTTCTATTGGCCGAAAAAACGCTTCTCGCACTCTTGTAGAACCCCGGAATAAGATGATTGCGAGACGACAGTGCGCAAAATCGTGCACATTGACATGGACGCGTTTTATGCGTCCGTGGAACAAAGGGACGATCCTAACCTTCGCGGCAAGCCTGTCGTTGTCGCGTGGCGCGGCAATCGCTCCGTAGTGTGCGCTGCTTCGTATGAAGCGCGAAAGTTCGGTGTGCGTTCCGCCATGCCCGCTGTTCGGGCCGAACGTCTGTGCCCTAATGCAACGTTCCTGCCCCCGGATTTCCCTCGCTATCGCGCGGTCTCCAGCCAAGTGCGCGAAATCTTCAAACGGCACACCGACTTGATTGAACCGTTGTCCCTCGACGAAGCCTATCTCGACGTTTCGGAGAACAAGACTGGCTTGCCTACCGCAACACAAGTGGCACGCACGATTCGCGAACAGATCCGCTCAGAACTGAGCTTGACCGCATCGGCAGGGGTAGCGCCGAACAAATTCCTCGCGAAGATTGCTTCGGACTGGAAAAAACCGGATGGGCTCTTTGTCATTCAACCGGAAGAAATAGATTCGTTTCTATTGCCGCTGCCCGTGGACCGTCTACCCGGAGTAGGCAAAGTCACGGAAGAAAAACTGAAGCAGCTTGAGGTACAAACGATCGCCGACCTGCTGCGAATGGATTTGGCGACACTGGAAGGCCGCTTCGGCCGCTATGGCGTGCGTCTCTACGAGTTGGCTCGAGGAATCGACAACAGCAAGGTAGTCCCTGACAGGCCTACACAATCCATATCCGCAGAGGATACTTTTGAACAGGATGTCTTGCTGGCCGAGGTGGAACCGATGATTCGAAGGCTTGCGGAGCAGACATGGGCGGCATCGCGGAAAGAATCAGGAATCGCTCGCACCGTCGTGTTGAAACTGAAGACCAGCGAATTCAAGATTCTCACTCGCAGCCACACCCCAGGCTCTCCCCCTTCTTCTTGCGAGGAGCTGACAAGTATCGCCCTGTCATTGCGGGAACGTGTCGGCCTCAGCTCGCAGCAGCGGTTTCGCCTGGTTGGCGTCGGCCTGAGCAATTTCTGCGACCCTGAGAATGCGTCCGCTCAGTCGGCTCTTTTTACCTAACAACAAACCGGTGTAGGCCAGTCAGCAATGAGGAGTTGTATCTTCGGATTGATATTTACAACGATAACGGTGAAGCCGGCTCCTATCGCGAGCAGCTCAAAAGGATTCATGAGCTAGAGGAACAACGTCCCAAAATATAAGTCATCGCTCTCAAAGGACAATCTTTGCGTACTCTCCCAAGCCTTGATTGGGGCGAAACTCAACTCCCGACAAAAACGGGCAACCCTGACACAATCCGGTAAGGTAAGGTTGCCGACAATTCACTCTGTACGGCTGAATTGGTCATGTTATGTTTGCAATGCTAAATGCCTCCAATTTCTTCGAACGCTTCAATCAAGTGAGGTCGATATGAAAGTGGGGCGAATCGTCAATGCCTCTCGCCTGCTGTTGCCTCTGACTATTTTCTCAGTTTCCCCTGCCGGAGCGGCAATCTGCGCAGGGGGGCGATCGGCAGTCGGTTGCCGCAATTCGTGCCGCCTGCGCAGAGGATGCGCAGAAGTTTTGCGCGACAGTGCAACCCGGCGGCGGCCGAATCGTGGCTTGCCTCAAGGACCACAAGGATTCGTTATCCGATCGCTGCAGGCAGGCCGCTGGTCTGCCTCCCAAATCAAATAGTAGTTCTGCCCCCGGCTCTACCGATTCGCCCGCTACCCCTCCCAGCTCGGCTGTTGGGCCGCCCGTTTCCGCTCCAGACTCCAAGTCCAAGTCTCCAGAGTACACGGCTAAATCGGCTCCCGCATCCAAAGCGGTGTCGGAACCAGTCACCGTCGCCGGAGAACGCTTCGTCCAGCGCGCAGTCGTCGACACCCAGCAGGGCGGCATGACTGCGGTAACCGTTCACATTCCAGAAAGCTGGCACTTCGAGGGCAAGATCGAGTGGAACTATGCGTGGGTCGAGATCCCTGTCGCCGCCTCCTGGCATGCTGAGAATCCCGCCAATGCGGAGGCCTATTTCCAATACCCATTATTGCGGATGTCGATCGTCGACGTAGCGCCCCGATGGAGGCAGTACGTAAAAAACCCCAAGCCTGGCAAACGTTACCCTTTAGGCCCCATTTTCATGGCGCCGGTCCCCCCCATGCAAGCCATGGCCGCGTTCATCAAGAAGGTTCGCCCCGATGTAACCAATCTCAAATGGCTTGGGCAACAGGATCTGCCTGGCCTGGGGAGGGCACTGCGCCTCGACCTCGCCGCCTGGCCCACCAATCACGGCGTCGCCATAAAAATCGGCTACGACCTGGATGGCAAGCCCGTCGAGGAAGCCTTTTTTGGCGTGTATTACTTGAATACAAAAGGTTCGCAGGCAATACAGGCAGGTCACCAGGCAATTGGCGCGAATGAGTTCCCACAGACCGACTGGGGATTTGATGGCCTACAAAGTTTCCGCGCGCCCGCCGGCACGCTCGACAAGCGCATGCCGATCTTTTGTTTGATGGCCAAGTCTGTCCAGGCTGACCCGAAATGGCTCGCGCGCCAAAAGGCAATCCAGGCCACCTTGGTGCAGATGTTCAACCAGAAGCTCAAGCAGGGCTGGGATGATATTCGTGCAGCTGATGCGCTCACGGACGAGACGATGAGGCAGCAGAAGCAATTCCTGGACAACGTTGGTCGTCAGGAAAAGGCCATGTTCTCCAGCGGCGGATCGGTGGACAGTTTTCTGCGGCCGGATGGTTCGGGCGGTGGCGGCGGTCGCTCCTCCAGCGACAATGTGAGCGATCTCATCCGCAACGTCGATACCATGAACGATCCCAGCACCGGAGGTACGAAGCAGGTCTCCAACTTGGGTGGCTACAACCACTTCACCGACGGCTTCGGCAACTACCGCACCTACGACAATCCCAATGCCACACCGGAAAATCAGGGTGAAAACGGCTCATGGACGCGCATGACTGAAGCACCGTAAGCATTCTCAGGCAAGCTCTTGGGAAGCTTCACCGCATTCGAATGCGGCGGGATCGACGCACCAGGAGCGGACTCTTTCTGTATCACGGGCAACCGGAAGTAGGCGCCGTAGTTAGTGAAAATCATGAGACTGCGTTTCCGCGGCAGAAATCGACAGACGTAGGATTCGGGAAGCCTTAATTGATACGGTACGGTCCTGATTCTGGAAGACACCGTCTACGCCTTCAGCGCGCAACACCACCTGCCCGATGAACCGCGCGTGAGAACCAGTTTCGGAGGCGATTCCGAATCTGTCGATGGTCGCGTAGTACTGCCGACGCCTTCCAATAAACATTTCACTGTTGACAAGTCGAAGCGTCCGCAACACGCTGTCGTCTATGTGATTGAAATGCGGGCCCAAACGGTGCGCTTCATGACAACCGTCGTCGCTTGCTCCACCGGCGAAACCTGCAGCGTTCGCCTGGCAAAACTCGTCGATCTTAGGGCATTGATAAGACTCGACAAACAGCACGGACACTTGGCGAAACTCATCGCTTGCCCCTGCATCGAAAGTGACGTGATTTGGAAATTGTGCACCTCTGAACGACACCGCGATCCAGTGAATGCCTCCCGTCGATCATTCTGGGGCCTCGATACGTTCTAGTTTCGTAACTGCTAAGCAACCCGATTTGTGATACCCTTTCGCGCGATTTCCTCCGTTAGGAGTGCCCCCATGCATCCCGTGCCAGAGAATTCCGAACCTGGATCTGACAACCGCAAGGCTCAAGACCCAACAAGTTTTCGAAACAACTACGCGAATGTAGCGCCTCTGAGCCACGGACTACCGACCGAGTCTCGCTTGGAAACTTCAGAAGGAGCCGGCGCCGACTGGGCCATCATCGTGAACCACGGAATGGGCCAGCAAGTACACTTTGAGACTTTGGAATCAATCGCGTTGGCCCTTCGAAGTGCAGAACTTCGCGAACGCAAAGCGGCCGAACCCATCGTCACCCGTGTCGTCAAGCTTGAAACTCTGGATGGGCGGCCCCTCGAATTGGTTCGCGCGGAAATGACCGTCAAAATCGGGGATCCGCGGCTCCCCTCGCAAAGCGTGCACATCTACGAGTCTTATTGGGCGCCGTTGACCGAAGGCCGAGTTACCTTGCGCGACGTGCTGCAATTCCTCGGAGAAGGAGCGTTCAACGGCTTCGCCTACCTCCTACGTCATTTTGGCCGTTTCGACCCCTGGGCATTCGGAAGCTTGCGTCACTTCCCTATCCGAGGCTGGCTTACGGCACTCAAACTCCTGTTTGCCCTCGGACTACTATTCGCACCCGTCGTGCTGGCCAATTTCTTGGCCGTCACGCAGTCAATTTATCTGCTTTTTTCGACCATCCTCGGCACGGCTGCGGACTCGACCACCGCAAAAGCAGCGCGGCAGCTTATGGACTTTCTCACTCCCTACGTGGCGTGCTTCGAAGTATGTCTCGTTGTGTTCGCGTTCGCTGTCGTCGTCTTGCCCAAGCTTTACCGCAGCAAGCTACTGTCCGCGGAGAACTCTTTTCTGGTAGCCGTCCGCTTTGTCATCCATTTAATCGCTCTCGTCCTCTCGTTCGCGGCCTTGATCGGTGTGGTTGCAATCGAGGTTTTACTTTTCAAAGCGGACTCTCAAATCTTGCGATTCTTGCCAATCAATAAACCCTGGGGCTTGCTGGCAATTTGGGCCATCGCAATCGCAGCGGCCCTCGTTTCGCGTTGGTTCCTCATCCAATTTATCGGGGATGTTGCTGTCTATGTCAGCGCGCACAAGCTCAGCAAGTTTGACCAATTGCGAGATGCGATTAAGCAGACTAGACAAGATTGCCTATCTGTTTCGGATCAAAAAGAGCACCGACGAGCTCAGGGATGCGGCGATCTCCGCGTGGCAGCCGATGATCAGAGACTATGCCTTCCGCCCCGACCGCTGGTTGAACATTTATTCCTGGATGGACCTCTTCAGCGCTCCTTTGCACTTCTACGACGACCCTAACGACCCGAACCATGGCAATCCCAGGCGGGTGGAGAATAAGATCGATTGGCAAGCTTGGGTTCCCATAGTCGCCCATACCGCCTACTGGACAAACCCGCTGTTAGGCGATGCTCTCTATCGGATGATTACGCGGCATGATCAAAAAGCGCTCGCTGCGCCGGATCGCGAGTCGTCCGCAGGTGAAGATGTGACTCGTCGCGATGACAGACTCGCTAAAGAGGAATGAAATCTCGGTCCATTCCTCTTCACGCCAGCTCAGGACTCCGTGCCTCGGACTAGTCTTTCTTGCGCTGGCAACCACGCCCAGCCCGCTTTCCGATAAAAACATGGTTACTTTCTTAGCTGTGGGTGATTTTCTGTTGGCAGCGTTCCCGCCTTCATAGTCCCAATAAGTTGGGCTCGAAAAGCGGCCATCTCTTGAATTCCTTCAGCGAGCCGTTCGAGCGGAGTTCGGTCCCATTTACTGGCATTGTCATTTGCCTTCTTAACGTCGTCGATCGCTATTTTGAATAGGCGCTCCTTCTCCTTGTCTCGAGATCCAAGAATAGTAAGTTCGACTTAATCGAAAACAGCAGAACGAGGCTGTCCTGATCGTTGACGCTGGCAGGGATCTGAAGTTTAAGGTTAGCCTGAGCCGATTCATCCAGACAGTTTAAAAAAAAGCAACGCCATGCCAGGCCCTGTCTCAGACGGATGCCGTAAATGGAACCACACAGACACGTCAAAGCAAACAGCGTAACGGCTATGCCGATCTGACGAGAGTAGACTGGCTTCGATGTTGCAAAGAATCCCGCGCCTCCTCCGATCGTCGCAAACAAAAGCGGCAACAGGGCGCCTACTACGGGAGTCAAGCTCATTCCCGCCACAAGGCCGACGAGTAATCCAATCGCTGAAAACGCAGCGATCATCCACGGAGAAAATGGGATGACGGGGTCCTGGGTCATGGCTACCGCCTTTTTAGTATTTCGTTATCGCGTGGCCTACGATGCGTGCAGTTTGGGTTGGATTATATAGAATCCGAAGATGTTTAGGGGATTGAACTAAGCTAGAGGACGAGAGCATCGCGCTCCCTTGGCTTTGGAACTCTTTACGTCCCTTCTGTGTCTTCGATCCTGCGAACGAAGAACACATCCACAACCTTATGTAGATTTGCTCGATTCGGTCCGTCTGGCCCGAATCCGCTTCCATCATGGACGACGAATGTCGGCATCGACGCCGCCAAGTTCGTTCGTCAAATTGAATGTGCTCGACAAAAGCAGTGACCTATTACCTCTGGCCTGAAGTTTTCTTCTGTTCCCTGTAACCTGTTCCCTATCCCCTGCTCTGTGGCCTGTGGCCTAAGGCCTCTGCGCGTTTAGCTGTCCGTGAGTTCGGAAAATTCACCGCCAAGGGGACTTGTCGAGCGACGAATAAGCCAAGGGTATGCCCGCGCTATCGGTAAGTTGTTGCACTCTCTTCAGAAGGTCCGAAGCCGGGCTTGGCGAAGGGATGACCCGCATGACTAGTCGCCGGAGGTCAACCTCAATTGCATGACCGGTGGCCAAAGGCTTGGTGCCATGGCGCCTCGTGTCTCCGACGGGAAAAGCGTCGACTGCTGCTCTGAGCTCTCGCTCATCGGCAAATTCTTTTCGCTTGTAAAAGGCCGGTACGAGGGAATGTCCTTCGAGCATTCGATCCTCGTCATAGTTGATGTATTCCACTTCGTAAATGAAGATCCAGTCGGGAAGAACACTTCGCAATCTTCCGTAGGTGCTCTCGATCGCGACCCCGCCGCCTCCAACATATGTGCGCCACATCAAGTCTGACTCGTTCAAATTCATCATCCAACAATTCACGAAAGAAAATTGCCGATTCCAATCTGTGAGCCCGCGTATCGTCTCCCGCTGTTCATCGCTTATTCCAAGTCGATTCCACAGCCGGTCCCGAAGTCCTGTCTCGGCCGCGGCTTTCGTACCCTCAAATCGATCCGAGAACGAACTGGCCGCTGCGAACCACAAAGCGCTCGCCTGAACGAACATCTCGAACTTCGCCAGCTGCATGTATCGCCAGATGATCGTGGGATCGCGAGGCGTTCTAAATCCGAGGCTGACCGGACACATGCTCTACCCCCTGTCGGATGATCCCGAACCAAACGTCTTGATAGCGGCCATCGGTACACGGGAACGCGCACGCCCACCACGGAGTGACGACGCGAAGCGTTCGTCACTCTGTCTTCTTCCCAATCAGGCCTGCCCGGAATCGCAATTCCCATTTCTCCGCCCAGCGCAGAAATTCTGCTTCAGTCGAGATTGTGCACAGCTTTCCGCAATACTCTGCACCTCGATCCCCCAATCGTTCCATCCGCATCTCTTCCGCAAAGCCCCATTGCGTCGCCAGCCAGTCGGCGATGATGCAAGGGTACACGTCTCTGGATTCGGGGTGAAAAGCCGTGATTCCTGCATGGTGAGCGTGGTGGGCAATCTCGTGAGCGAGGGCGAATTGCGCGGCTTCGGTCGAATAGCAAGGAAAGACTTGAGCGTTCACAAGGATCCTCTGATCGGATCGCTTATAGACAACTGGATCCTTCGGAGTGGCGGGATGACCAAGCTCGTTGAAATGAGGGAGGAGAACGACGGGGAGCTCGGCCCCAGCGAGGCAGCTCACCTTCTGCAGGCGAGCTTCGACCAACCGGCAGACTGCGGCTAGCGATGGATCGGACTCGATCAGTTTCATGCCGCCCTCGTGCAAACAGTAGAATCATAGTTGAGCAGACCAGCGAGCGCGACGGAGAAACATCTGCAAATCTATTTCGACGAATCTGGTGATTTCAATACGGCCAGCAAGGCGGGCTACAAGTTCGCTTTCGTTGTCGGAATAATTCTTCCCGACCGCGCACTGGCGGGACTGAAGACAGACTTCGATTGGTTCGTCGGCCAGTTGCAGCCCAATGAATTTGATCAAAGGAAACCCAAGGGGTCTCTGCTATCGCTCGCTCATCGGAAAGTGCTCATGGAAATATTGAAAGCGCACAGCGACTTGATGCTGATTCCGGTTTCCGTCAATCTCGGCTTCGATGACCCGTCGTTCTATGAGAGCGCACCAGCAAGAGTCCGGGCGCTGATCGAAAGCAATCTTCAGACCGAATCAGACTATATGACCACTCCAGAACGAGAGGAATTAGCGAAGCGCTTCGGTCGCTTGAGTCCGCCCGTACTGACACGCCTGGTCTCCTATGGCATTGCCGTTCTAAAAGGTGCAGAAGCCATTGCATCTCGATATCACTGCGAGGCCTTCCACTCCGACTACGATCCGATCACGGTGACATTCGACCGCACGGGAAGGCCGGGGAACCGCGAAGAATTGGTGCTCGAAGACTCGCTCTTCGGTTGGATAGCCAACTGGTCGCGTACCGTTCCGCTTCGGATTCACCCAAGTTTGCAACAATCGCAAGAGCATCCGCTTCTTGCCAAGTACGGCAAGCGCGCGTCGGACGGCCGCCGGACGTTCGATTTAAATAAAATGTTGAGGGGCAAAATCTTCTTTCAAGATTCCAAGAGCCAATGGTTGCTTCAAATGGCCGACTTCACCGCAAACACCTGGGCTCAGACCATCGGCGACTACGACGGCAGAAACGGCTTCCAAGGCCTATTTCCGGACCTCTACCGGAAGAGTGCTCTTCCCGACGCGACGCCACTAGCTAAAGGCTGTTGCAGAACCGCTAATTTTGAATTCGCCCGGAATTTTGCTGGAAAGTTCTCCACCTTAGGCGGCTAACCTGGCTGGCAGCCTTACAACCAGTATCGAAATCTTGACTGC
>Ga0073928_10001295_pt1 | contig 49201 bp, 42 predicted proteins | sample PaiPotPPA55metaG_FD_76969 | JGI IMG/M metagenome (GOLD analysis project Ga0073928, IMG submission 76969) | Iron sulfur acid spring bacterial and archeal communities from Banff, Canada, to study Microbial Dark Matter (Phase II) - Paint Pots PPA... ...
AAGCGCCTGTTGCCGCGTCTTCCGGTCGCCATGTTCGCCGTGGTCGGGGGCATTGCGGCAAGCTATGCCTACGACTTCGCCGGGCACGGCATCGCGGTCGTGGGACCGGTTGCCGGTGGCCTGCCTGCGCTGCGTTTTCCGCTTGCCACCTGGGAGCAGACGCTGGACCTCGTACCCGTGGCCGCATCCTGTTTCGTGATGATCATTGCGCAAAGCGTCGCGGCGAGCCGCGTATTTGCAGAGCGTTATCACGAACCGGTCGACGCCGATGCGGACATCCTGGGAATAGCGGCGGCCAACGCGGTGGCTGCCGTGAGCGGGGCGTTCGTGGTGAACGGCAGTCCGACCCAGACCGCCATGGCGGATCGCGCGGGTGCACGCAGCCAGTTCGCGCAAGTGGTGTTTGCGGTGGTGGTCGGCGTGGTGTTGCTGTTCTTCAGCAAGTGGCTGCAATATCTTCCGCACTGCGTGCTGGCGGGTATCGTGTTCACGATCGCGATCGGGTTGATCGATTTCAAGAGCCTTTACGCCATCCGCCGTGAGAGCCCGGGTGAACTCACGCTGGCACTTGTCACGGCGCTCGCGGTGGTGGTGATTGGCGTTGAGGACGGGATCCTGCTGGCGGTCGCGTTGTCGTTGCTGCGCCATGTGCGCCATAGCTATCATCCGCACACCATGATGCTTGCGCCCAACTCGGTGCTTGGCGGACGCTGGGCGCCCGTGCCAGCCACGCCAGGTACCGACACGGCCCCCGGGCTGATTGTCTATCGCTTTGGCGCCGACCTGTTTTTTGCGAACGATCATTTTTTTGTCGACGACGTGCGCCGCGTGATCGACCAGGCACCCACGCCTGTCCACTGGTTCATTGTCGATGCAGGCGCTATCACGGACCTCGATTATTCAGCGGCCCGGACGCTCGGTGAATTCTGCGAGGGTCTGAAGCAGCGCGGTATCAACGTGCTGTTTGCGCGCGTCAATCAATACCTGCGATCCGATATGGACCGCCACGGAATCACGGCTGTGCTGGGAGAATCGCACCTCTTCGAAACGCTGCATCAGGCGCTTGTAGCGGCCGGGTTCGATCCGTCCGCGGTATCGAGTACGCATTGAACGTGGCCCGGGAACATGCCCCGGGCGGGGCATGCAACATCGCTTACCCGATCATGTCCATCGTTGCCTGGAACAATGCGGATTGCGGGCTCGCCAGTTCGTTCACAAGGTTGAAGTGGTTGTTATGGGTGTTCTCGACCAGCCGCACGGGCAAGCCACGCTCTTCAAGCAGTGCATGGAAATACAGCGTCTGATGCTTGAATCCGATGGTCTCAAGACCTCCCGCGCACAGCATCCGGATCGGGATGCTGCACAAGTTCTGAGGGGAGCGCGTTCGGCTGCGTGTGGCGCGGGGGTGAAGGGACGGGCAGCAGAAGAAGTCCTGTCGGTGTCGCGAAGAAAGGACTAAAGTTTTAGACCGGCGGGTCGTTATGATGTCCTTGCACGACGTGATAACGGGGTCGCCGCTTTTGGATGGCCTTCTTCTAACTTGACGGAAAGTTCCATGCGCCTCTTGCTCGCCATTTTCTTGCCCTGGCTCCAGTTCTTCACGATTGGCCGGCCCTTCGCCGGGATCATTTGCCTCGTGCTGCAAATTACGCTTATCGGCTGGATTCCCGCGGCAATCTGGTCGGTCTACGCACTCAGCGAATACAAGACCGACCGAAAAATCGCACGGGCGGTGGCTGGCCGATAAGCGCGGTCTGACGGGCGTGCGGGAGTGATGGTTACAGGCTGCACGCGTGGCCGGTGTCCGCGTTCAGCGTTGTGACTAGCCACGTTGCCGATCGGCTCGCGGTTGAAGCGGATGTCCTGGCAAAGAGCCGCTCAGGGGCCGCACAACCGGTGAGTAATCAAGGCCGCCGCATCGGCTACGGAACATTGAGTGGTATTGATGCGAATGTCGGGGGTGGCCGGTTCTTCATAGGGGGAATCGATACCCGTGAAATTCTTGATCGCTCCCAGTCTTGCCAGCTTATAAAGCCCTTTGGGATCGCGTCTTTCTGCAACAGCGATGGGTACATGCACATGTACTTCCATGAACCGGTGAGGTCCGGCAATCGCTCGTGCCAGTTCCCGATCGGCGGCAAAGGGGGAGATGGCGCAGACCAGCACCAGCAGACCCGCGTCAGCCATCAGTCGGCTGACTTCGCCTGCGCGCCTGATGTTTTCATGTCGATGTTCGTTGGAAAAACCGAGATCTCTGCATAGCCCCGTGCGCAGAGTGTCCCCATCCAATAGAAAAGTGTGTTTGCCGCTTCTGTGGAGCCTCAGTTCCACGGCGCTCGCGATCGTCGATTTTCCAGCCGCGGAGAGCCCCGTGAACCAGACGATGCCGGGAGTTTGTCGAAGCAACTCAGCCCGGTCCCTCGCACTCACTGAAAAGGCATGGGGATAAATGTGGGACGTGCTATCGATTGGCAGATCCATCTAACCTCCGCGCCGTTGCGCATAAGATGGCTTCAATAGCGCTACGGTTCTGATAGTTCGGTGGCAAGCGAGAGTTTCCATTGCGTAGTGCCATCGGCGCCGGTCCGCTTTCCTGTGGAACCTCGCACCGCTAACACCTGGCACTAAATTGACGTGCATAACATGAGCCCGGACGAACATTGATAGAACGCCAGGTTGAATTGACAGATAGTCTAGTTGGATGCCCCGGAAGGCGTGTTACAGAAAAGGCCACAACCGTTACGTCTCTTTACCGGAAGCCGCTTACCGAAAACCGGTTGAGGGTTTTAACCATGAAGGCGTAGTCCCGTGCTCAGGTGCGACAAGACCGGTTGCTTGAAAAACTTCACGACTTCACACTCAATTCGTCCCGATTCGGGAACCGGATCGTTATAAAACCCCGATGTCGTGTTACCGCCGTTTACGGACACGGCCTTGCTGGAAACCGGCTCTTCCTAGCTTGGTCCTCGCTGGCGTCGCTGAAGTATTACGGTGTGTTGCGAGGGGAAATTAAAAAAAGACCGCAGTATCTGTTCATACATTAGCATCTCGACCATTGTCATCAAGCGATGCCGGCCCTCAACGGCATGTGCCAAACGCACGCTATTGCTTGGCTCGAGATTACCTATGCAAAAGACAGCGCCAGCAAGATCCCCGATATTCATTCACTCACTATTTCGGGCAGGTAGCACGTACCTCTTCAATAAATTTCGTTCTACAGATAAATTCTATTGTTACCAGGAACCATGCAATGAAGCGCTTATCGATCTGGACACTCACCCTGACGGGTTTCTAAAACCTCCGGATTATGACAGCCGCATGCTGAGGCATCCAACGCTTACGGCACCGTATTTTTATGAATATTACTGTATCCGCGATCGTCTGAAAGGGCTGTTCAGAAAATCGTTCAGCTACGAGGAATATTTCACGGGACCAAGACTTCCAGATGCGCAAAGGAAGTATTTTTCCACCTTGATTGAAGCAGCGCCAAAACGGCCATTGCTGCAGTTCTGCCGCAGTGCGGGACGCATGGAAGCGCTCAAGCAGGAATTCGGCGGTGTTCACATCCATCTCTGGAGAGAGCCGCGTGGCCAGTGGTGGTCCTATAAAATTTCCGACTATTTCGATGCCACTACCCAGGCGACCTATAACGCACTCCAGTTACCCGAAGTCCTGGCGAAAATCCGGATGCTCGCTAGCATCCACAGTTTCCGAGGACGTTCCGTCAACAGGGAGATCGCCTTTTACCGGAGTCATCCAACAGGTTCGCGAGAGAGCTATCTCGCGTTCTTTGGCATGTGGCTTTATTCGTTCATTGAGTGCGAACGGCACGCGTCCGAAACAATTTGCATCAACAAGCTCAACAACGTTGATGACCGTACGCGAGTCACGCATGCATTCTCGCTTGCGGGCGTTGACGGATTGGAATTCAGCGATGCGAAGCTGGCAAACACAATATTGTCAGAAACAGAGCTGTTATTTTACGAAAGTATCGAAAACGAGGTTGCGCAGTTGTTCTGTGAATGTGGTTATGCACGATCGGAAGTCATGGCGGCCCTTGGCGCGGGCAGGGCTGCCATGCCGCTTACTTCGGACGCGCCCGCGGATACTTTGCGAAAGGAGATCTCCCGGCTACGAGCGCTGGCATTTGCGCATTGGGACTCGCGGACGGCGAGTGAATACCGCATTTTCCCCAGGGTGTCGTCGACGTGGCGGGGCTTGATCCAACGCTTGAAATGATACTCCGGGAAAATGTTGTTACAGAGTAGAACTGACGATCGTAGATGAAAAAATGATGGCCGTGAAAAAGTGACTGCATTTCAGATACCGACCTTGCGACCAATATGATGAACACCCCAGCACCCTACAGCGCGGTCGGAGAGCGGCCCAAGCGCGTTGCGTTTGTCATGTCGAATGCAATTGGTGACACGTTGGTATCAATGGTCATCGTGCAAAACCTCTTGAGAAGCGGTATCGAGGTCACGGTCTTCGGGAATTGACGGCCCTATTGCAATTCATCACTAACCCAGACATTCCACAGTCACAGCACGCTCACGAGTAGAGGGGAGTGTGTATGAGTGATAGCAAGAAATCGAAGTCAGCATCATCGAGATGCACATCTCCAATCCGTGCGGGAAGCTTGATACGGCCATCATTCGAATTGTCCGTGGCATGGGTTTCCGCGCGCCTCACTCCATCTGAAGCAGCTCTCGAGTCAATTAGTTTCCAGTGCGAATCATTGATGCCACCTGAAACTCGTCCTCGTGTGCGTCGAATGGCGTGACTAGCAGCGATGCCGGTGCTTGAACCGATCTTCGAAGCCGCTCTCGCGCACTACCTCGGAAGTATTCCCCACGCCGATTTGATGTTGTCGCCTGGCCAACGCATCGTTGATCGGCGTGCCGCGCCTGAGCTTGAGCGTACGCAAGGCGTGGTTGATGTTGAGAAAGCTTGAGAAGGCCGTTGAGAAAACCGGGCAGCTACCCGAATAAAGAAATGAAGTGTTAAGAGATTAACTTACGAAATATTTAGTTATCCATTGAAATTAGCGACGTTTTTAATTCCATGAATGAGCTGGTAGCTGATGTTGCCGATGTTCATATGAAAGCAGAATCGGTTACCAGTTATTCTAAATAAAAAATCCGTTATATGCGGTGATTGCGTGTAATTAAATGGGGTGACTAACGTATTGTTTTCGAGACAGATATTGAAAATTCATCCTTGATTTATTAAAGACCCTTTATCGTCTGCTTGGCTTGACCCCATCAACTAATCCGGACGAGAACCATGAAAAGAAAACTTGCTTTATCGATCGCCATTTTTGCTGCCGCCCTCGCCAGCACCCAGGCACATGCACAAAATTCGGTGACGCTGTACGGGATCATCGATACGGGATTTACCTACACGCACAACAGCAATGGCTCAGCCTCCCAGATCGCGATGACCTCCGGTAACGAATCAGGCTCACGCTGGGGCCTTAAGGGTTCGGAGGACCTGGGTGGTGGTCTCAAGGCAATTTTCCAGTTGGAAGACGGGTTTAATTCGACGACCGGAAATTTGGGGCAGGGCGGCCGCGAATTCGGGCGTCAAGCGTTCGTCGGATTGACGGATACACGTTGGGGTACTGTTACGTTAGGTCGTCAATACGATCCGGTGGTGGACCTGGTCCAGCCGGTGCAGGGTGACAACTACCTTGGCGGCATTTTCACCTCGCCCGGAGACGTGGACAATGCCGACAACAGTGCTCGATTCGATAACGCGGTCAAGTGGGCGAGCCCAAGCTGGGGCGGTGTGACGGCCGAAGCAATGTACGCGGCAGGCGGGGTCGCGGGCTCGGCGAGCAACGGCACGAGCTACGCCGCCTCGTTGGCTTATAACAGAGGTCCGCTTGCTCTCGCGGCGGGCTACTTGCACATTGACAACGGCACCGCGTCGGAACGCGGCACCAGTTCGTCCACGTCTACGTCGGATTCGCTATTCAACTCTGACGTCAACCTTGCCTACGCATCGGCACAAGCCATCAACATTGCCCGCATTGGCGGCAACTACCAGATTGGCGCGGTGACAGTCGGCGCTTACGCGAGCTTCTCAGACTACAAGCCGGATGGAAGTTCGACGTTCGCGGTCTCTGAAAAATACAAAGTCGGTTCTGCCTACGCTGTCTGGCAAGTGTCTGCGCCGCTTAGCACGGAAATTGGTTACGTCTACATGAAGTCGAGCGGAGATTCCTCCGCTACCTACAATCAATTTGCTGTTGCCGCGGACTATTACATCAGCAAGCGCACTGACTTCTACGCCTTTGCAGGCTACACGCATGCTAGCGGCTCCAACGGCCTTGGCGCGGCAGATGCCGTGGTCGGATCGACGGATACAGACTCTGGCAAAAGTTCACAAGCCGTCGTCACGGTCGGTATCCGCCACAAGTTCTGACGGCATAGTCACCTCGCTGTGGCAGTCTCCCGGGATAGGTTAGGTAAACTAACGAAATTTTCTTGGCTTGATGACCGGACACAGTGACCGCCACGGCGTTCAACGATTCACCTTGCCTCTATCCCTGCGCCTCCCGCCGGGAGGTTCAGGCCCGTCACATGATTGGCAATGCCTCACTATCTGGTTTTAGAAAATCAGCTTTATGAAAGTTATTGTTCGAAATATAAAATAAATATCCTGTCAGGAACTAATCGTGAGTAAATTGATTATTACTCTACATTGCAATCGTTTTTGGCCAATGAGCATTGCAGAGCGCGCAGAGCGGCATGGGTTTGTAATGTGAACAGGACTACTGATGTGGAATAAAAGAAATCAATCCGGTAACCAGCGTTAACGCAGGGTAAGTATTCCGCAGTTCTTTTTAATTTGTAACCCATTTATCCTGTACATGATGCCGCGACTATCCGGCTTGGCGTTTGTTGCGCGAAACGCCTGCAGGATAGAAGCGCATGGCGTTCCCGGAAGACACGCGAGAGATCAGAAAGCGCCTTGAAGCCAGGGGTTCCAGAACGGTTGTCGTGCGGCTGAATCCGACGTTAGCCACTTTGACTTTGTAGAGGTCTCAACATGTACCACCAGATGTCAGTAGAAGCTGTACAGGAACTCGGCGCCGACGTGGTCCGGTTCCGAATCGAAAATCAATCAGCGCTGTTGACCGTCAACGATATCGAAGCGCTCATGGACACACTTATCCAGATCCGCGCGCGCATGCAACCAGGACATCCACGTGAACCACTTCCGTCGCATAACTATCCACTTGAAGTAGATCCTAGCTGGCATGTCGACAAAAACCCTCTTTTCGATGGCGCCGTTGTTGTTCTTCGGCATGGCGGCGTGGGATGGATCGCGTATGCCTTTCCTAAACCCAGTCTCGCCAAGCTGAACGATGTGCTGTCGGCCCAAGTGCCCCATTCGTTTGACATGAGCTCCATACCTAGCTGAAGTGCTGTGCCAGGTAACCAATGACGCCGGCTGGAAAACGGCGGCCGTGATAAAGCGATGTCGGTTGCTTCATCTCGCCATCTCGAGTAACCGGCTTAACAACCTGACAATGCCGGTTGGTCTACGCGCTCAGCGGAGACAGGACGGACCGAAAAATTGCACAAGCGGTCGCCGGCCGGCAGGCGATGCGAGGTCTGAGGGCATGCCGGACCGCACGCGAGGTCTAAGCGGGTTCAGCAAACTCCGGAACGACTGCCTATACTATTCGCGTTGTTACGAGCCACGTTGTTGGTCAGCGACGCGACACCCCGCTTGATCGCATCCGCATCCCTCCGGTGCCGGCACCTGTAGCCGGACCGCATCGGCATCCTGATGAGCGTATCTGCGACGTGACCGACTTCTCCCTGTTCCCACAGTCAGGAGATTCCCGCCGTGCACGATCAATCATCCCCCACCCGTTTCATCGACGAAACCGTCGGCCCTAAAACCGCCGCGCCCGCCCGGCGCGCGCCCACGCAATCGATCGAACCCGTCACTATTGCCGTCGAGCTTAAGATCAACGGCAGAAATTACGCGCTGATGCTGGATCCTCGCACCACGCTGCTGGACGCGTTGCGTGAGCACCTGCACCTGACCGGCACGAAGAAAGGCTGCGATCACGGCCAGTGCGGCGCTTGCACCGTCCACGTGAACGGACGCCGCGTGAATGCATGCCTGTGTCTCGCCGCCAATCATGCGGGCGACGAGGTCACGACCATTGAAGGCATCGGCAGCTCCAGTGCGATGCATCCGATGCAGGCCTCGTTCGTCGAGTGCGACGGTTATCAATGCGGCTACTGTACGTCCGGGCAGATCATGTCCGCGCTCGCCTTGCTCGACGAGCCGGTCGGCCCCTCCAATGCCGACGTTCGCGAAGCCATGAGCGGTAACCTGTGCCGCTGCGGCGCCTATCAGAACATTGTTGCCGCGATCCAGGTCGTGCGCGGCAAAGCCTGAGGAGCGCCGACATGGAACTGTTCCAGCTTTCCCGCGCGAACGACGTGCAGGACGCGATCAAGGCAGGCGCTGCGTCACATACCGCACAGCAGGGCGCCGACGTGCGTTTCCTGGCAGGCGGCACGACGTTGCTCGACCTGATGAAACTGAACGTCGAGCGGCCGGGCCGCGTGGTCGATATCAGCCGCCTGCCGCTGAATGGCGTTGACGCGCTGCCGGACGGCGGCGTGAAGATTGGCGCGACGGTGCGCAATGCCGATCTCGCGCACCATGCGCTGATTCGCGACGCGTACCCGGTGCTGTCGCAGGCGTTGCTTGCCGGGGCGTCGGCGCAACTGCGCAACATGGCGACGACGGGCGGCAACCTGTTGCAACGCACAAGGTGCGTGTATTTCCGCGATACCGCCATGGCTTGCAACAAGCGTGAGCCCGGTTCGGGGTGCGCTGCAATCAGCGGTTTCAACCGGACCCTGGCGATCCTCGGCGTAAGCGATGCGTGCATTGCCAGCAATCCATCAGACATGAACGTGGCGCTCACGGCGCTCGAAGCGGTGGTTCATATCCAGGGAACGCGGGGCGCGCGCAGTGTCGCCATCGACGATTTTTTCCTGTTGCCCGGCACCACGCCGGAGCGCGAAACAGTGCTTGAACCCGGCGATCTCATCACACACGTCACTTTGCCGCCGCCGGCGGAAGGCGGCCGGTCACTCTATTCGAAGCTGCGCGACCGGGCCTCGTACGAGTTCGCGCTGGCGTCGGCGGCGGTGGTTGTCACGGTGACCGGCGGTCGCGTCAGTCATGCGCGTATTGCCTTAGGCGGCGTGGGCACGAAGCCGTGGCGATCGCGCGAGGCCGAGGCCGCGCTCGTTGGCGCACCGCCGGATACGGCAAGCTTCAGACGCGCCGCGGCGGACGCACTCGCCGGCGCCCGGCCGCAAAGCGGCAACGGCTTCAAGGTCGAACTGGCGCAACGCTGCCTGGTCCACGCACTGACGCTCGCGACGAGCGCCGCCTGATCTCGTCGAAAGGAACTCACCCCATGTCTACAGTGCAAGATTCCCTGCATGCGGTCATCGGCCGGCCGCACTCGCGCATTGACGGACCGCTGAAGGTCAGCGGCGAAGCAACCTATACGTCGGACGTCGACCTGCCGGGCCTGCTGCATGCGGTCCCGGTGAGCAGCACCATTGCCAGCGGCAAGCTGGTCTCCCTCGAATTCGCTGCGGCGGAATCCATGCCCGGTGTGCACGCGGTATTGCATCGCGGCAACATTGGCCGTTTCTACCGGATCTCCGGCAATTCAATCGATACCGGCTACGTTGACGAGGCTCGCCCACCGTTCGAGGACGACATCATTCGCTATTACGGCCAGTACGTTGCGCTCGTGATAGCGGATACGTTCGAAGCCGCGACAGCGGCGGCCGCAGCCGTCAAGGTCGGTTATGAAATCTCCGCGCACGATGTGAGCACCACGCTGTCAAGCGATGCTGAAATGAAGGTTGAAAGCGAGCGTGGCGACGCCGCGAGCGCTTTCGACAGCGCGCCCGTCAAGCTCGACGAATGCTACGTGACGCCGGTCGAGACGCATAACCCGATCGAGCTTCATGCGACGGTCGCACACTGGGATGGCGATAGTTATACGTTCTACGAAACATCTCAGGCAATCTCGAATCATCAGGGCACGCTGATGCAGATGCTCGGCCTGCCGAAAGAAAAGGTGCGGGTCATCTCGCGCTATCTGGGCTCGGGCTTCGGCGGCAAGCTGTGGATGTGGCCGCATTCGCTGCTCGCCGCCGCTGCGTCGCGCCACACAGGGCGCCCGGTGAAGCTCGTGTTGAGCCGCAAGATGATGTTCCAGAACGTCGGGCATCGACCGCTGACGCAGCAACGCGTGCGTCTTGGCGCGAACGCAGACGGCACGCTCACCTCCATCCGCCATGACTACCTGAACCACAGGTCGATCCTCGACGCGTATTCCGAAAACTGCGGTGAAGCCACGCCGCTGTTGTACAGCACGCCGAACCTGCGCGTGAGCTCGGGCACCGTGCCGCGCAACGTCGGCTCGCCTACGGCCATGCGCGGACCGGGCGCGGTGCCGGGACTCTTTGCGCTTGAATCGGCCATGGACGAGCTTGGCTTCAGATTGGGTATCGATCCGGTGGAGCTGCGTATCAGGAACGAACCGCGTGTTGATGAAAGCAGCGGCCTGCCGTTCTCATCGCGTCACCTGGTGGAGTGCTTGCGCACGGGCGCGGACAGGTTCGGCTGGGCGCAGCGCACACCCGGTATTGGTTCCATGAAGCGTGATGGCCTGACACTGGGCTGGGGCGTGGGGGCTTGCAGTTGGCTGGGGCTCAGGTTCTCGGCCGAAGCCACGGTCGACCTGCGCGCGGACGGAACGGCGAGGGTGGTATGCGGCACGCAGGATATCGGCACCGGAACTTACACCATCCTCGCGCAACTCGTGGCGGCGCAAACGGGGCTGCCGCTAGACAAGATAGAGGTTGGTCTCGGCGATACCGCTCTGCCGCCCGGACCGATATCCGGTGGATCGGCGGCAACCGCTTCGGTGATTCCAGCCGTTTTCGACGCCGCTCGCGCGGCGGTCGGCACCGTGCTCGCACGCGCGGCGGCGGTGTCCGGATCGCCGTTCGAAGGCGCCGGTGCGGATACGCTGGCATTCAGTGAGGGCCGGGTGCATCGCAAGGGTGAAACGCCGGCAAGCGGCGTGCCGTTCGGCGACATACTGGCGGCGGCGAAGATGCATGCGGCGTCGGGAAGCGGCCGTGCGGTGGGCGGTTTCGATGACCCGTTGAAGAAGAAGTTCTCCATCCATTCCTACGGTGCGCATTTCGCCGAGGTCACGTGGCAACCGGAGATCGCGCAACTGCGCGTGAGCCGCGTGGTCACCGTGATCGATGCGGGGCGCATCCTCAACCTGAAGGCCGGGCGCAACCAGATTGAAGGGGCGATCGTCATGGGGGTGGGCATGGCGCTGTTCGAGCATACGAGCTATGACGAGCGGACCGGCGCGCCGATCAACAGCAATCTCGCCGATTACATCATGGCGTCGAATGCGGACACGCCCGAGCTGGACGTCACGTTCCTGGACCACCCCGATACGATCTTCAACGAGCTGGGAGCGCGGGGTATTGCCGAGATTGGTCTGGCGGGGATAGCACCGGCGATTACCGGCGCGGTTCATCACGCGACAGGGGTGCGGGTCCGGCGACTGCCGGTGATGATCGAGGATTTGCTGGTTTGAGGGACGGGCGGGCCTGCGTGGCCCGCCCGGAATGCATTCACGTCCGCGCCCGGCTCAAATGGATCATCTGGATACGCGCCAGAATGGTGCAATTTATCCGGTTGATAACCCGGTCGGACCGCGTAGTTTAAAAAGTAACCCGCCTCGATTAACAGGCACGCCCCAAGCACACCCCAAGCACGCCCTGGGCGATCCCAGTTCCTTGAGACCAACGTGCGGCGAATAGGGCCAGAAAACAACATTCGGTGATATTCGTAGTATTGAACTAGTTGTTTTTTTGGAATAGATTAACTTCGGCTCGCGTTCTCCACGAAAGTTGTTGCCAAACATTTTCAGTGCGAGCTTGAGACCGCGAGCTTGCTTGCGGTCTCTCTCCATTACAGTGTTTTGACGTTAGTTTTTCATTTTGTTTGTTGCCAATCTATTTAGGCATACAAATAAAAACATTTAAACGAATCAAAGGGCCGGATATCTTCTAATACCTGAAAACGAAAAACCTTTCCCGTGTCTGAGCGTGGAGAAAGAGATGAAGAAGAGTGCACTAAGCGTAATCTCGTTGGCGCTCCTTGGTGTGGCAGGCGGAGTGCGGGCGCAGTCCAGCGTTACCCTGTATGGAACGATCGACGCGGGCGTCGGTTATGTAAAAACCAGTCAAGGCGCGCGATGGGGTTTTATCGACGGGACTTTGTCGGGTGATCGCTGGGGTTTGAAGGGTTCGGAAGATCTCGGTGGCGGCATGAAAGCAATCTTTGATCTGGAAAATGGCTTTGATGTCGGCACGGGGCAGTTAGGCCAGGGCGGCCGTGAATTCGGGCGTCAGGCGTATGTCGGTTTGTCGGGTAACAGTTGGGGCACGTTGACGCTCGGGCGGCAATACGATCCGCTCGTCGATATGGTTCAGCCGCTGACGGCTGACAATTATTTCGGCAGTATTTTCGCGACACCGGGTGACGTGGACAACTACGACAATAGCCTGCGTGTATCCAATGCCGTGAAATACGTCTCGCCAAACTATTCGGGCTTGCAGTTTGAGGGACTGTACGCGTTCAGCGGTCTGGCTGGCCGCACGGGGCAGGGTTACACCTACAGCGGGGCAGTCACCTACAACAACGGTCCGCTCGGTATCGCGGCAGGTTATTTCCTCGCCACGAACCCCAGCCCGACTGCGGGCGCATTCCGCGACGGCTGGGACCCGACTTCATCGTCAGACGCAATCTTCGACGGCGCGATCAACAGCGGTTATGCAACCGCCAAATCGCTGGGCATTGCCCGTGCGGGCATTCAGTATGCGCTGGGTCCGGTAACAGTCGGCGGCTCTTACAGCAATGCGCAGTATAAAAACGACGGTGATTCAACCTTCACGAGCACCGAGAAATACAACGTTGGCAATGCGTTCGTCAACTACCAGGCGACCCCGGCCATGCTGTTTGCCGTAGGCTACTCGTTTGAGAAGGCGAGCGGGAACACGTCGGCCACCTATAACCAGGCTAGCCTTGGCGCGGACTATTCATTGTCCAAGCGTACGGACCTTTATGCGGTCGGCGCGTATCAGCATGCCAGCGGTACGCAGCTCAATCCGGACGGCACGACGTCGCCGGCGCAGGCTTCGATCGGCTCGTATGGTTTCAACGGTACCGCCAGCCAGGAAATGTTCATTCTCGGCATGCGCCATAAGTTCTGAGGGGCATTGACAGTTGTCCTGAATGTCCTGGGCAACAGTTAGGGCATCGGGTTCATACGCGAAGGCGCTCGGAAATCCAATTGCGTCAGGACTTGATGCATCACCGTCGCACGAGGCGCTGTTGTTGTGTGACAGCGCCGGCATTTGGCCAGCTCAGACGAACACCGGCCATGCGCGATTCAATGGTTGATGGTCTCGAGCGACAGCCCCCTGGTGGAAGGTCCGAGCAGGATCATGCAGATCGCCACAAGCATGGACATGCCGACAAAGACCGCGACGCCGGTCACGCCATACCCGTGCAGCAGAATGCCGATCGCGAGTCCGGCAAAGGCCGCGGAAATCCGGCTCCACGAATAGACAAAGCCGATCGCACGGGCACGCACGCGGGTCGGATAGAGCTCGGCCTGATAGCCGTGGTAGGCGTAGGACATGATGTTCGCAGCCAGCGTGAACAATACGCCGAGCACGATCAGAAGCCAGGGAGCGGAGACCTGGGAAAATATTGCAATGACGACGCCCATCGTGATGAGGCCGCCGCAGATCTGGGTCTTCCGTTCGAGCCTGTCGGCGAACAGCGTACCCAGCAGCGGACCAAAGGGATTGGCAATCGCAATGATGAATGCATATCCCAGGCTTGCCGTGACGTGGATGCCGCGGTGGATCAACAGCGTCGGCACCCAGGCAGCGAAGCCATAGAACCCGATCACTTGCGCCATGTTGAAGATCGACAGAATGATCGTCCGGCGCCGGTAACCGGGCGCGAAGATTTCCTTGAGCGAGCCACGGCCTTCTCTCTCGGGTGCGACCGCTTTGGGCGGCGGCAGGCTGATGCCTTTCTCTGCGACAACCCGCCGTTCAATGTCTGCAACGATAGCCTCGGCTTCTTCTATCCGGCCATGACGCGCGAGCCAACGCGGGCTTTCCGGAATATGACGGCGCAAGATCCAGACGACCACGGCGCCGACCGACCCGATCAGGATGACCACCCGCCAATAATCAAGGCCGAGCGGCTGCGTCCCGTTCAATGCATACGCAAGAAACGCGACCACCGGCACGACGGCAAAGGTGATGAACTGGTTCATCGCGTACGCGCGGCCGCGCTCCTGGCTGGGGATCAGCTCGGAGATGTACGTGTCGATCGTGACCAGCTCGACGCCAATACCAATGCCCGCGATAAAGCGCCATATATCGAGCGCGAATCCGGAGTGCTGGAACGCCATGATCACGGTACAGACCATGTACCAGAGTAGTGAGTACGTGAAGATCAGGCGCCGTCCAAAGCGGTCTGCCACATAACCCAGTACCAGCGTGCCGACCCACAGTCCCGCGAAGGTGGCAAAAACGAAAGTGCCGAAACCCGCGACTGCGAGCGGCTGAAGGGCAGCAAAGAAACCCAGCGATTCCGGTTTGAACAGCCCGGACTGGATCATGCCGGGCGCGACGTAGCCCGTGAAGAAGAGATCATAGAACTCGAACACACCGCCAAGCGAAATCAGGATCACCATGGTCCATACGGTGCGCGAGGGGGGCAGCCGATCAAGCCGTGCTGCAATTTCCGCTGCTTTCTCGCTGGACATGTAAGCCTCTTATTTTTGAAAGAACTGTAAAGTCGATCGCGACGCCCGTTGCTGCCTGTCGCGGAAGTTCGGTAACAGCATGCCGGCACTAAAGGCGGCATTGCAAAATCCAAAGGATGCAAACAAGGCCCCGTGTTTCCCGACGATTGCCTGTCTTTGAATCACCTCGATCCACGCGATGGAAATACGGCCGCCGCGGGACCCTCCGCAATCTCGCACATCACCACGATATTCAGCAATGCGGGGGAATACCAACGCATCGTTTGTGGTTGACGTGAGATGCCCAGCGTTGAATTTCTCAGTCACATCGATTCAATGCTTTGAGACGGCTGCGCTCAAGTGAATCCTTTAGTGATCGATGTGAACGCACAGGTTCCCGCTAGCCGCCAGGATGTATCCGCGGACCGGTATCGACAAGCGTTGCTTCTCCTAAGAAGGCCATTGGCGCAAAGATCTCACACGCTTGCCTCAGGACTTCCGCGCTTGTCAGATCATGCCTGTGCGAGCATCATCTAGCCTGAATTTATCCAGTTCCCGGACCGGGCGGGCAGCAGGGCGGTTGGCTCCAGGTTGGCTCTATTGACTGCTTGCGGCAATGGACCAGAGTGAGTTCTCTCGCCTTGAAGAAGCGAGCGCAAGCGGGCTTGCGCAACCGGACCATATCGACAGGAGATAATCAAATGAATGTGTCAATCTCGCGACGGGCTCTCATGGTTCTCACCGGTGCCATGTGTGCAGGGGCGATAAGCTTTGCGCAGGCAGCGCCAGTCACGTTCACGGTGCCGCTCACCGGTGCGCAGCAGGTGCCGCCTGTCGAGACCTCGGGTACCGGCAGCGCCAACATCTCTTACGATCCCGACACGCGGGTCGTCACCTGGGCAATCACCTTCAGCGGGCTGTCCAGTGACGCCACCATGGCGCATTTCCATGGTCCCGCGGCGTCCGGCAAGAACGCACCGGTGAAAGTCTGGCTGTCCGAGAAAGGCGCCGCCGCCACCAGCCCCCTCAAGGGCACCGCGACGCTGTCTCCGGCGGACGCGCAGGAGTTTGTCGCGGGTCAGATGTATGTCAACGTGCACACCAAGGATCATCCCGCCGGTGAAATCCGCGGTCAGGTAGTGCTGCCCAAGAGCAACTGACGCGGACTGAAACCGCGCTCAGAGATACATCGCGAGAAGCGTTGTTGCCGCGACGCTGACAATCAGCAAAAGCAGCGCCAGCAGTGCTGATGCCGGCCGTGGCGCGCCGATCTGCTCCGGCAGGAGCTTGCGTCCGGTGAGCATGGGGCGCAGCAGGTTGTGACCCTTGGCGATCGCGTATAACGCGATCGCCAGCACGTGCAGGACCACGGCCGCGAGCAATGCGTCCCACAGGATCGTGTGCAGCGCTGTGATGGCGTTGGCGATCGACGCGGGAACCCATTGAGTCAACGGCCCGTCGTCTGCCACGTCGTTGTTGACGTAAAGCCCGCTCAGCGTCTCGCCCAGCAGCAACGCCAGCAGTAGCAGCACCATCCATCCGCCCGCCGCATTGTGGCCCACCTGCAGGTCGGCTTCGCGGCGGAACACGTGGCGCAGATGCTGCCATGCAGCGGCAGGGGCGCGCAGAAAGCGACGGAATCGCGCGGTCTCGCTGCCGAAGAAACCCCACAGCAAGCGGAACAGCACCAGTGCCAGCAGTGCCTCGCCAATCCGCACGTGCCAGTCCATCCAGTTCAGCCGCGAGGTCACATAGGCGGCAGCCACCAGCACGACCACCAGCCAGTGGAACAGCCTCGTTGGCATGTCCCAGACGAGCACCGCGCGGCGACCGGATTGGGGCTGTGCGGTGACGGGTCCATCAGCATCCATGTGCCGGTCCTCGAACGCGCTGCTCATCCGATAGCGACGGAAGGACATTCACCGTATTGCTGGCCATGTTCGTTTTCGTCTCATCGCCTTTGTGCCGGCTTGTCATTCGCAGATGCAGCCGGCGGCTTGCACGGATTGGTCGCCGGCATCATCTTCGTCAGCCATGGGACCTATCTTCAGCATGGAAGATCCGGCGCCCCGGACCGAACTCAAGCCCACTCAACCCCACTCAACTCAGCGCAGCGCGCCGTCGGTTCCATGAGCGGCGCCGTGTTCCGCGCGTGGCTGCGTGAGCGCACTGACGACTACGAACACAATGATATTCAAAGCCAGCGCGAGGAAGCCGATATTGATGTCCTTCGCCGAATCGGGGAGAAAGGGAAACATCTGTCCGATGCTCAGGTGCAGGGTCGTGGTCACCACGACAACCGCCACGCCCGCAATAATCCCGCCCATGGCGCCCTGTTTCGTCGCGCGGCTTTTGTGCATCAGGCTCGCTATCAACGCAGGAAAGAGCTGGGTCACGAAGCTATAACCCATCAGCAGCAGCGCGACGATCGTGTTGCCGCCCTGCAGCGTGAACCAGATCGCGACGAGTGCGACGACAGGCACGAGCCAGCGCGCGAGCCTGCCGACAAACGCATCGGAGGCCTGACGGTTCATCGCCCCTCGATAAACGTCATTCGCGAGCAGGGTGGAAGCCGAGGTCAGGATCATCGAGCCCGGGACAAGCGCCGTCAGCACGCCGGCAGCGCCGATCACACCGACGATCCAGGGATCGAAACTCTGGATGGACAGCCGGAACAACGACAGGTCGATATCGCCGCCTTTCAGGCCCGGCACCTTGAGCGTTGCTGCAAATCCGACGAAGAACACGAACAGCAGGATCAGTTGATAGATGGGCAGGATGATTGCATTGCGCCGGAAGATCCGTTCGTCGCGAGCCGTGTAAACCGAACCGAAGGTATGCGGCCACATGAAGAAACCGAGGGCCGTCAGCAGCACCGTGGACTGGAACCACGACACGCTCGATCCCTTCGCCGGGAAGGTGAGGAAGCCCGGCTTGGCGGCATCGATCGCATGGAACATCGGGCCAATGCCGCCGTAAAGGTGATAGGGCAGGTAGATGCCCAGCGCCAGTACCACGCTGAGGATCAGGATGTCCTTCACCACGGAATTCCACGCCGAGCCCCGTACGCCCGACAGGATCACGTAGGCCGTGACCACCAGCGCCCCGATCCAGACAGCGACCGTTGGCGATATCACGCCATACGAAGCCGTAGCCACAATGATGCCGAGCCCCTTGAGTTGCAGTACGAGATAGGGAATCAGCGCGACCACGCCGACCACGGCGACCAGGACGCCGAGCGCGGGGCTGTCGTACTTGCGCGCGAAGTAATGCGGCTGCGAGACGAGCCGGTGTTTCTTCGCGTAGCGCCAGATTGGCGGCAGCATCCAGTACGAGAGGATGTAGGCGAGGGTTCCGTACGCGAGAATGTAGTAGACGGGTGCGCCCTTGCCATAAGCGAAGCCGCTGCCGCCGAGAAAGGTGAACGTCGTGTAGATTTCTCCCGCCATCAGGAGAAACACGAACGCCGTGCCGAAGCTGCGGCCGCCGACAGTCCATTGCTCGAGATTCATGTCGTGGCCGCGCCGCGCACGCACGCCCAGATAGAGCGCCAATACCGTCACAGCAATAATGATAACCAGGGCGCTGCTCATGATCGGGACTCCGCGGCTTCGTTGACCGCCTGGCGGTTGGTCGGATCCAGCCGATAGATGATGCCCATGATGATCGCGCTCAACACGATCCAGATCACGATCCATGCGAGCACGAACGGCATGCCGAGGACTAGAGGTTCAACCTGATTGACGAACGGGACACCGATGAGAATGCCAATGAACGGTAGCGCGGCCATGATTCGAAAAAGCATGACGAATAACCCCCAGAGCTGTGTGTCTTGCGTGTCAGACACGTTTTTGTCCCGCTGACTCTATGCTTTATTCGTTGATTGGCAAAGTCGATCAAAAAAGTGTAGGTATTTTGAAAGGTCGGGTATCAGGGGATTTCACCGTGGGCGATGCGCCTGTCTGAGCCGTCACACTGTGTTGTTGGAAATGCATCGTCGGGTTTTATAAATCGAACTTTGGCTTGGGAAATCGCAGCGGGGAAAATATATCAGTTATCCGAAATATAATTAATCCACCAACAGTCCATCCATTGGAATGGCTGGTGTTCGTCCTGCAATCAAGTCGGCCGTGATACGAGCCGAACCGTGCGACATGGTCCAGCCTATATGACCGTGACCCGTATTCAAATAGAGATTGCGATACTTCTTGCGGCCAAAAAACGGCAAGTTGGTTGGCGTCATTGGCCTCAGCCCGGCCCACATCTCCGCACGATCGTAGTTCCCGCCAGCAGGATAGAGCTCCTGCGTCACGCGTTTCATGAAGGCGAAATCGGACGGCTTGTGACTGGTATCGAAGCCGGCGAATTCGGCCGTCGCGGTGACCCGGATCCTGTCGCCGAATCGCGAGACTGCGACCAGATTATGCTCGTCGACCGCCGCAACATTCGGAGGTGACGGCTGTCCCTCTATCGGGATGGTGAGGGAGTATCCCTTGATGGGATAGATCGGAAGATCAACGCCGATCTGACGGCTCAGGACCGGGCTGTAGCTGCCGAGAGCCAGTACGTACGCGTCGCCTTTGATCAAGCCTTTGCTTGTTGCGATACCGGTCACGTCCTGCCCCGAGGTTTCAAAGCCGTTGATGGTGGTATCCGTCAGAATCGTACCGCCCCGCGCGAGAATTTTTTCCGCAAGGGCGCGAGTGAACTTCGCGGAGTCTCCGGTCTCATCGGTCGGACAGTGGATAGCGCCCGCTATCTTGTCTTTCGCGGCGGCCAGCGACGGATCGAGCTCGACGACCTGGTTGCGGTCAAGGACCGTAATGAGCTGCCCGTCGGATTCGAGCAGCTTCATGTGCGCGACGCCACGGTCCAGCGCTTCCTGGTTCCGGTGGAAATATAGAATGCCACGGGTGTTCCGATCGTAATCAACGGGGTCTTCAGCGATCACGTCCTGCAAGATCTTCTGCGAGTAAGTAGCCAGGCGATGCTTGAGCAGGGTGTTACGGCGCGCTTTTTCCGCGGTGCACTCCATCAGGAACAACCACGACCAGCTATACAGCCGGGGGTCGGCGGAGAACCTGAACCGGAGCGCCTGATCTTTCAGTACCAAGGACTTGAGCAAGGTCATTGGCGCTTTGGGCGAAGACCAGACAAAGGAGTGTCCGGGTGCGACCATCCCGGCGTTGCCCCAGCTGGTTTCACCAGCGACCACGGGCTGCCGTTCGATGATCACGACCTCATGGCCGTCCTTCTGTAGCTGGTACGCCGTTGTCACACCGACCACGCCGCCGCCGAGCACGATAACTTTCATGATGTCCTTGATCTCATTGCTGCCAGGGCACAAGCGTTCACCTGATGCGCCCGCCGTCTCGGGCTTCCTGCGTGTCCATGGCTGATCTTGCCCCTCGAACAAGTTTGATCCGATAAAGTGTCGACACCAATGTAGATAAACAAAAAAACAAATGCAACGGCACCGTGTGGCTGCAACGCAGCAAATCCTGCTCCGACGGACTTGTGGACGCTCAGGTGAAACCACCATTTGCAACATCTGATTTTGATCTGATAGTGTCGACACTGATGTCGTACAGATGCATTCGATTCACATGGGACGAGGGCGTCGTCAGCTTGCTGTTCGTGCGATGTCTCGTGACGATAAGTGACGATAAGTGGCGGGCCGCGGCCGCGATCTGCCTAACCAGGACATTCTTCAAATGGACACTTTGGACAGTACCGGCAAATACCATCGGTTCGGGTTTTCCTTCGACAAAGGGATCTCGCATCGGGCGGCAATCGGCCTGGTCGTGCTGGCAACGGACCATACGATCGAATACGAATGGCGCAAGATGCTCACCCTCGATGGCGTTGGATTCTACGAAAGCAGGATCTTGAATTCCGCCGAGATAAGCCCGGAAACGCTCGCGCAAATGGACGGTCTCATCGCTCCGGGTGTCGCGGTGATCCGGCCGGGCGAACGCCTTGATGTCGTGGCTTTCGGCTGCACGTCGGCCTCGATGGTTCTCGGAGAAGAGAAGATCTTCGAACGAATCAGGGAAGCCCGCCCCAACGTCGCCTGCACGACGCCTATCACAGCCGCTCGCATTGGACTGAATGCGCTGGGCGCGCGGCGCATTGCTCTGCTTACGCCGTACGTGCAAAAGATCAATGAATCGATGCGCGACTATCTTGGCGCGCGCGATATTGACGTAGTGCAAATGGGCTCCTTCGAGCATCCGAATGACAACGAGGTTGCACGTATTGACGCCGCATCGGTTCGAGAGGCGGTGTTCGCGCTCGGCCGGCACGAGGAAGTGGACGCAGTCTTTGTGTCGTGTACTTCCTTGAGGCTGGTTGATGATGTTGTGAACATTGAGAAGGTGCTCGGAAAACCAGTCATGTCGAGCAATCACGCCATGGCCTGGCACGCTCTGCGTCTGGCTGGCGTGAACGACAGGTTCCCTCAGTTCGGAAAACTTTTCACCGTTTAGATTGTGTGGATTTTCACGCTGCATAGCGGTTCGATCAAGCGCTTATTCGAAGGACATGCTGCTTGAGTGGATGTATCGGTATGCGCGTCAGGCGCGCCTCGTTGACGGCGCATCCGAAGTCCACAAAATGGTCATTGCGCGCTCCTTGCCTGAGCGCGGCGACGATGCCCGGGACTGGAAAGAGCAACCCGCGGCGGTGAAATCCGCAGCCTGGGAGTGAACGTGGCACTGCGCAAAGTTACCCTCGATGACAAATATGCGCTCGATACGGGACGCATCTTCCTGACCGGCGTCCAGGCCCTGGTACGGCTGCCTTTGATGCAGCGCCGCCGCGACGAGACCAACGGGCTTCACACTGCCGGCTACATTTCCGGATACCGTGGCTCTCCGCTCGGCACGTACGATGCGGAACTGGGCAAGGCGAAGAAATTTCTCTCCGATGCCCATGTTGTGTTCGTTCCAGGCATCAATGAAGACCTTGCGGCTACTGCGGTATGGGGCACGCAACAGGCTGAGACCGACGGGGAAGGTAAGTACGACGGGGTATTTTCGATCTGGTATGGCAAGGGCCCGGGTGTCGACCGAAGCGGTGATGCGTTCAGGCATGCGAACCTCGCGGGCAGTTCGAAAAACGGCGGCGTCCTGGTCCTGATGGGCGACGATCACACATGCGAGTCGTCCACCACCTGTCACCAATCCGAATTTGCGCTGCTCGACGCGTCCATCCCTATCCTGAGTCCAAGCGGGGTACAGGAGATTCTTGACTATGGACTGCTCGGATGGGCATTGTCGCGATACTCCGGGTGCTGGGTTGGTTTGAAATGCGTCAAGGACACGGCAGATGCATCGGCTGTTATCGATGTGAATCCTGAGCGTGTCGCGCCCGTGCTTCCGGAGCATATCCACATGCCGCCCGGAGGCCTCAACCTCCGGCAACGGGACACGCCCCAGGAGCAGGAGTTCCGGTTGCACAACTTCAAGCTGGACGCGGTGCGCGCATTCCTGCGTGCAAACCGGCTCGATAAAGTCATGCTGGGAAATCGCAGTGCCCGGATTGGCATTGTCACGCACGGCAAGAGCTACCTCGATGTCCTGCAGGCGGTTGACGATCTCAATCTCAGCGAGACTGAACTGGCCGCAATGGGCGTGGCGATCTATAAGGTCGCGTGTACGTGGCCGCTGGAGCCAGAAGGCTTGCGCGAGTTTGCGGATGGCCTCGATCTTTTGATGGTGGTGGAGGAAAAACGCAGCCTTCTCGAATTCCAGATCAAGGACATCCTCTACCGCGCGCCCAACGCGCCGGTGGTCATCGGCAAGCACGATGAAAAGGGCAAGAAACTGTTTCCGGTCGAGATGTCGCTGAACTCGGTGCAGATCGCCATCGCATTGGGAGAACGGCTTGCGAGTTTTTCCGCCGATGAGAAGATTGCCGATCGTGTAGCTATGCTTAGTGAGTTGAGCCGCAAGGAATTCGCGCCTGAACCAATGCTTCGCAGCTTCTACTTCTGCAGCGGATGCCCGCACAATTCTTCGACGGTCATCCCGGAGGGCAGCAAGGCGTATGCAGGGATCGGGTGCAGTTGGATGGCGCAGACAATGGAGCGCAGCACGCTAGGCTACACGCAGATGGGTGCGGAAGGGATGGCTTGGGTGGGAGAGGCGCCGTTCTCGAAACGCCCTCACATGTTCCAGAATATGGGCGATGGAACCTATTTCCACTCGGGTCTGTTGTCCATTCGCGCCGCGCTCGCAGCGAACACGAACATCACGTTCAAGGTCCTGTATAACGACGCGGTTGCGATGACCGGTGGCCAACGCCACGATGGTCAGCTCAGTCCCGTGACGATCACCACGCAGGTTCACGCCGAAGGTGTCAGGCGTATTGCGGTCGTGTCCGATGACCCGTCGAAGTATCCAGCCAATGCCGGCTGGGCGGCCGGCGTGACGATTCATCACCGCTCCGAACTTGAGAAGGTGCAGCGGGAACTGCGGGACATTGCCGGTGTGACCGTGCTGGTCTACGACCAGACGTGTGCTGCGGAAAAGCGCCGGCGGCGCAAGCGCCAACAGTTTCCGGATCCCGCAAAACGGTTGGTGATCAACGATCTCGTGTGCGAAGGATGCGGCGACTGCGGCGTGAAATCGAACTGCGTATCGCTTGTCCCGCTCGAGACAGAGTTTGGCCGCAAGCGCGAGATCGACCAGTCTTCCTGCAACAAGGACTACTCATGCAATAACGGTTTCTGTCCGAGTTTCGTGACCATTCACGGCGGGAAGCTTCGTAAGGCTGGAGCGGTGAAGCCGGACGCGGGCCTCTTCCCCGCGCTTGGCGAACCCGAGATTCCATCGCTTGAAAACGGGATCTTCTCGATCATCGTGACAGGGGTTGGCGGAACAGGCGTGGTGACCATCGGGGCGATCCTCGGAATGGCTGCGCACTTCGAAGGCAAGGGATGCGGCATTCTCGACATGGCGGGGCTTGCGCAGAAGGGCGGCTCCGTGTGGTCGCATCTTCGCTTCGGGAAAGACCCTGCTGCGATTAAATCGATCCGGATTGCCACGGGCGGCGCAGATGTGGTGCTTGGCTTTGACATGGTGGTCGCCGCCAGCCGCAAGACGTTGGCGACGACTCGCCACGGCGTCACGCGAATGCTGGTCAACACGCACGAAGTCATGACGGGCGAATTTACGCGGCACCCGGATTTAAAGTTCCCCGCCTCGGATTTGCGCGCGAGCCTTACTGATGCGGTTGGCAGCGATCAAGTCGAGTTCGTCGATGCGACCAGGTATGCAGTGAGCCTCTTCGGCGACACCATGGCCGGCAACATGTTCATGCTGGGTTACGCGTATCAGCGGGGCTTGATTCCAATTGGCGCCGACGCCATTCACGCCGCGATCGAGCTCAATGGCGCAGCCGTGGCCTCGAACAAGGATGCATTCCTGTGGGGGCGCCGTACGGCTCTTTCTCCACACGCGGCAGAGAAAGTCATTGAGGCGGCGAAACAGTCGAGAGCGTCCTTACGGATCTCGACGACGCTTGACGAGATCATCGAGCGTCGCGTGAAGTTCCTGACCGGTTACCAGAATGCAGCTTACGGGGAGCGGTATGGTTCGCTTGTTGGCAAGGTCCGCGACTGGGAGCGCATTGTCTCGCCACGAAACGATACGGTGACCCGCGCTGTGGCCGACGTCTATTTCAAACTGATGGCGTACAAGGACGAGTACGAAGTGGCCCGGCTGCACTCGTCGGAAGAATTTATCGAGAGCATGAAGGCGCAGTTTGAAGGTGACTTCAAGATTGCCTTTAATCTGGCACCGCCGTTGTTGGCGCGCAGGGACGAACAGACTGGCGAACCCGTCAAGCGGGAGTTCGGTGCGTGGATGTTGTCCGCATTCAGGGTGCTCTCAAAACTGAAAGTCCTCCGCGCAACACCGTTCGATATTTTCGGCTATACCGCTGAGCGCAGGATGGAGCGCGGTTTGATCACCCGATATGAAGAGACGGTCGATCAGATCGTCACGCACGGCACCGCCCGCAATCACCAGGCCGCTGTGCGCGCCGCTTCGATCGCCGGGAAAATACGCGGCTACGGGCACGTCAAGGAGCGAAGCTTCCGGGCGCTGGATGAGGAGTGGCGAAGTGCGGTCGCGCAACTGTCAGGCCATGCCGTCATCGAATTGAAGCAGGTGGCCTGAGTGCGGTCATTCACCATCGGATCCCGTTCATCATGATGAATCGTTGACGGTAGCACGGAGGTAAGTAGCAGGGATGCAGCCTGGTTTGTGGCGCTTATCGGGAAAAGAGCTTGACGACGCCTGCGTCGACCACCTTCGCGATTTCTTCCATTCGCCAGGTGATGTGCGTTTCCGTCAGTTCGCGGCAACGCTCCACGTCGCGCGCCTCAATGGCGTCAAGAATGTCCAGATGCTCCGAGAATGCATCGTGACCGCGTTGCTCCAGGTCGACCCATCGTACGAAGTGGATCCGGGCGTTAATGCCGTATAGCGCACGGACCATTTCGTTGTTCCCGGACAGGGCGACCAGCCGGACGTGGAACTCCTCATCCCTGTTGGTGAGTTCCGCTGCCGGCGCCTGCACCTTGCTCTTCATGACATCCTTCCAGAACTTCCGGAGTGCACGAATGTCCTTCAGATCCGCTCGCTCGACCGCAAGCAGAACAGCCGAAGACTCAATGCTGCGCCGGAGCTCGAAGAGATCAAAGATGTCCTGACGATGCAGTTCCCTTACGAAGAAACCGCGATTGGGAACGAAGTGCAGCAGATTTTCAGCGACAAGGCGATTGAGCGCCTCGCGCAGGGGTGTTCGGCTGACGTCGAACTTCGCTGCGAGCTCGAGCTCATTGACGCGTTCGCCTGGGCGGATGGTGTACAGAACCGCCATCTCCTTCAGTTGCTCGTAGAGGTCGTTGACTGTAATGCCCGCCCGTTTTGGGGCGGTGGTTTCGCGCACGCGCGGACGCCTTTCTCGAACCAGTGATGAATAGTTTGCCATGTCTCGGGTGTCCTTCGGGGTGCTCACCGCGTCCCCAGACCAATATGATAGCGCGCTGCCGTTATAGCTTTCGTGGGCGCTCGCCATAAACAAATGTGGCCAGTCCCGGCAGGGGACCGGCAAAGAGTTCTTCCGCAGTCGAGCACTAACAAGAGCACTGCAGGAGCACTACGAAGCGGCCCTTTGCCGGAGTAAAGAATACACGCCTGTCGACAATAAGGCGACGCATTTAGGTCGTCGGCTACGCTGTCCGGTGTTGCAGTCCCGATCCTGGACCCTGCGGCTCGTCCGGTCGCTTCGGTATCCGTGGCCGCGATCGCTTCCCGGCTGGAGGAGCCAAGACGAACTGAAGCCGTCACGCGGTTGAAGGCAGAGGCCGCAGCCATCGAAAGGGATTTGGGTACGTTGTTGCGTGACCTGTAGAGTCCGGTATGAGGGCTGCAAGGTGGCCGTTTTTTGGCCCCTCATGCTAAGTTGGACAAACAATGGCACAAAGACAGACGTAAGTAGAGCGTAGCGAGGATCCGCCAGATGCGGATGACCTCGCTTCTTCGTGTGTCCAATTATCCAGGCCGGATTCAGCGTGCTGCCGAACCATCTGACAACCCGTACGAGTCCAGCATGTCGAGGCGCAATCGCAAGACTTCGGCCGGCGCTTCGCAGCGTCCTGCGAAATCTTTCTGATACGCCTTGAAGGTTGGAAGCTCGGTGACGACCGCCGAATCGTCAGCGACGAGATTCATGAAGACATGAATGAACTCGCGGCCGTTTCTAAAGAGCGCATAGGCCGCGTGTTCGGGCGTTGTTGCCCGAAGCTCATCGAACACAGCCCGCGAGAGCGCTTCGTTTTCCGCGATCTGTTCGGGCTTGATCGTGTAGCGCACCAAGGTCAGTCGTTGCATGATATTTTCCTTTCACGGTTCCGGCGCCGGTGCGCGCCGATAAACGTAAAGACGACAGCCACAAGCAAAAGGATGCGCAGTTAGGAGAATTTTTGTAGAGCCGCATCCTTTTCGGCAGCCGGAACGTCTATCCGATATTGGCGTGTTGGATTAATCGGAGGGTTGCGCTTTGGATTCGGATGGACTGACTCAATTGATGGCGGCAATGCGTCCGCGTCTGCACCGGTATTGCACGCGTATGCTGGGCTCGGCTTTCGACGGCGAAGATGTCGTCCAGGAGGCGCTGTTCAATGCGGCCGCGGCATTTCCGGCCGCCGGCGAGATCCTGCGCCCGGAAAGCTGGCTGCTGGGCATTGCTCATAACGCGGCGCTGGACGCGCTGCGCCGTCGCAAGCGGCAAGGCTTTGTGGAGTCTGACGAAGCACTGGCGAATCTGGCGGACCACGCGGCCCAGGCCGACGTCAGAGTGGCGGCGGCTGCGAGCCTCGCCATGTTCCTGCATTTGTCCATCCTCCAGCGCTCATGCGTGGTGCTCGCAGATGTGCTCGGCTATTCGCTAACGGAAACGGCGGCGATTCTCTGCATCAGCGTCCCCGCGGTCAAGGCCGCGCTGCACCGGGGGCGCGGCCGGCTCAGGGAACTGGTCGACGTTTCCGACGCTGCGCTACCGCGCTTGGCCGATGCCGATCGTGAGCGGTTGCTCGCTTACGCCGAGCGCTTTAACGCCCGCGACTTCGACGCATTGCGCGATCTGCTTTCCGAGGAAGTCCGCCTCGACCTCGTGAGTCGAACGCGTCTCTCGGGGCGCAAGGACGTCTCGATCTACTTCACACGTTATGCAGCGGCGCACAGTTGTTCGCTCGCGTTGGGCTGGGCGGAGCATCGTCCTGTCCTGCTGGTCACCGATCCGACGGTGGCCGCCGCCGGCGTCGCGTATGTCATCCTGCTGGACTGGGCCGATGACCGTATCACCGCGATCCGTGACTTCCGGTTCGCGCCTTATGTCATGGAAAGTCTCGCCGTACAGCAGCTGTAACGAACGATCCGTGTCAGGGAGTTCCGGCAGGGTCGCAAGCCCGGGACTTGCACATCGTGTCAATGGCCTGTCGCCGGTCGCGCCAGAATCTGATGGATCGGGTAACGGGTGATGCTTCGGCATCGCTTCGTCTGTTGCGAACGATCGGAAGCAATCTTCACTGAGCTCACTCAAAATCCCTCCGCGTTCCAAGCAAAGGCCGTGCTCTTTGCGCTGTTGTGCCGTCGAAAACTAACGACTTCCATTATTCGTGTTTTCCGACAGATGAATTCGGATCGTCTTTCTTTATCCATTACACCGACACCCCTAGGATTCACCCTATGCCTCAGAACCGGGAGACGCCTATTGCGCCGCTCTTGTCTCGCACGAACCTTACGGAATCTTATTGATGCAGCGCTCCACGAATGCTTCCCCGACAGCGCCGCGGTCCGCACGCGGCAAAGCCCTTGTTCTCATTGCGGTGATTCTGGCGTGCATTAGCCTGCCTTTAAGTCTTTCGGCAGGGCCCGCCGCGCAAACCTTCATCAGTCGTGACCTTGCGGGAGGGACCGTTGCGCTTTCCTGGATCACCAATGCCTTCATGCTGGCCTGCGGCAGTACGCTGATGGTGGCGGGTGCGCTTGCCGATCACTATGGCCGCAAGAAAATCTTCTTCATCGGCATGCTGGTCATGACGATTGTTTCGCTTCTGATGCCGCTCGCACCCAGCGTTTTGTGGCTCGACTTCCTTCGCGTTCCGCATGGCCTTGCGGCTGCCTGTTCTTATGCCGGCGGCGTGTCAATGCTGGCCCAGGAATTTGAAGGCCCGGCGCGCGTCAGGATTTTCAGCCTTATCGGTATTGCATTTGGCGCGGGCCTCGCCTTCGGCCCGACTCTGGCCGGCATTCTGATTGCTTTTTCCAGCTGGCATGCGGTCTTTCTCAGTAGTGCGCTGATCAGTTTTATCGCGCTGATACTGTGCATTTTCTACATGAGGGACAGCAAGAATTCTGCGGCGCATGGTCTCGACTGGGCAGGTGCCGGCACCTTCACCCTCATGCTGACGCTCTTCACCTTCGCCGTGGTCGAAGCGCCGGTGCATGGATGGACGAGTTCGCTTGTCCTGGGACTCTTTGTGGCGAGCGCGCTGGTGCTGGTCCTTTTTGTTGTGATCGAGATGAAAGTCTTGAATCCCATGCTCGATCTCAGCCTGTTCCGCTATCCGCGCTTCGTGGGCGCGCAGCTTCTGCCACTCGCGACCGCGTATTCCTATATTGCGCTGCTCGTCATTCTGCCGCTGCGTTTTATCGGGATTGAAGGGCTCAATGCGCTGGATGCCGGGATACTGATGCTTTATTTTTCAGCGCCGCTGCTCTTTATCCCGTTCCTTTCGGCGATGCTTACCCGATTCATTCCGGTTGGCATTCTCTCGGGTCTGGGCATGCTCATCTCGGTCGCAGGGCTCTTTCTGCTCACGCAGGTGCCGCTCGGAGATCATGGCATCCTGATGCGCGTGGATCTGCTTCTGATTGGCCTGGGTGCCGCGATTCCATGGGGCTTGATGGATAACCTTGCCGTCAGCGTCGTCCCTAGCGACAAAGCCGGGATGGCTGTTGGTATCTTCGGCGCGTTGCGCGTCTCGATTGATAGTACGGCCATGGCTATTGTGGGTTCATTGCTGGCATTTTTCGCCCAGCAAACCCTGACCGACATCAGGCCTGATCAGAATCCGGATACCCTGGCATCGGGTGCGGCACAACTTGCCGCCGGGACGCTGGCGAATGCCGGATCGATCCTTTCGGGCTTTGATCATGCGCACTTGCTCCTCGCCTATGATCTTGCGTTCAAGAAGCTTCTCTGGGTTGCGATCATCCTGACCTTGGCCGCTGCCGTTCTGGTCTTTGCGCTGCTTGGGCGGGTGCGCTCCGACCACGGAGAAGTTGCACAAGATGCAAAGGAGAACGAAGCGCATCCCGGAATATCTGCGCCGTTAGCAGAAGAGCAGGTTTAACGCAGCAATGCCGGATCGATGCTGACCGAACGCGAGAATTGATTAACCGCCAATGCAATAGCACTTGGCGGTTTCTTACCTGATAGGTTTTTACCTGATTAACCCAGCGCGTTGCGCGCCACACGACACGCGGCCAGGTCCCATGCCGCGCACCCGACGCTCTTGAAGAAAATCGGTGCATCCGGGCTGAGCTGACCCTGGATCGCTTGTGCCAAAGAAGCGGCGCGGGTCCAGTCAAAGCCGGCCTGAATCAAGTCGCCCGCCTCGTGCTTTGCGCCCACCGGGTCGTCAACAACCACGAAGCTGCCATCGACGACCTCTTTGCTGATTTCGACAGCGTCCGGAGTGAATGCACCTACGCCGATGACCAACCGGCCGGGGCGAACCGCTTCGTTGTAGACAGGCTTCTTGCTCGTAGTCACGGTAACGACAACGTCGACGGACTCGGGAATATCACCTTGTAGCGCCTCGAGCCTTGGCGCGACCTGCTTCTGCCGCTCAACAAAGCTTCGCGTGCTGTCGTCCGAAACGCCCTTGACCAGGATTCGCGCGTCAGGGAAAAGTGTGGCGAAAGCTTCGACGTGATTCGACGCCTGTTTTCCCGTACCGATGACCAGGATTTCCTTGGGCGAACCATTCAGAAGCGTCATCGCGGCCAAGGCTGATACGGCCGCCGTGCGGCGTCCGGTGACGGTCGGGCCGTCAAGTACGAACAACATCTCGCCCGTGACCGGGTCGCACGCAATGACCTGTCCGTTGATGGTCGGCAAGTTGCGAGCAGCGTTGCCCGGGCAGACATTCACCAGCTTATGAATCGCGATGTCTTCCGCGCTCGACGGCATGGATAGCATCACTCCACCTCGCAAAGGAATGGAGAGTCGCTCCGGACTGACGATGTTGCCGGCGCCGTACTCGACGATGGTTCGGCGCAGAGTCTCTACGAGTGCGGTGTAGCCGAGCAAAGAGGCAGTCTCCAGTGCATCAAAAGTCGTCTTTTTGGTGTTCATGCGGTTTCCACTGAGGTGAGAAGGGGGCGACGCGGCGTACCGGAATAGGCCGTCAAGCCGGACATCTGGTGGATTGAATTTAAACCAATATTGGTACTGTATCAAGCCAAAGATACCGATATCTGTGTCAATATGGCTTGTTCATGAGACCAATTAACAGGGAAGTCCCGAGGGAAGACCCCTAAGACCGAGGCATCCGCCAAGTGGTCTTGAAGGCTCGCTCAAGTGGTATATTTGGAACCACCTTTCCCTTCGGCTTCTTCCAAATATGGCTTCCGCACTAGCCGAGTTCTCTCGGAACTTCCGTCCGCTTCAGATCTACGAGCAGGTATCTGAAAAGATCAGGGCCGAAATCCGCGCGGGACGGTTTATGCCCGACGCGCGACTGCCTTCGGAGCGTGAACTTGCGTCACTTTTCGGAGTAGGGCGGCCTGCTGTACGGGAAGCAATCGGAGCCCTTCAGAACGAAGGGCTTGTCATCACACGCAGAAACTCAGGTACGTACGTCGCGAGCAACGCTCCCGACGTCCTCGCCAGGAGCGTGGAGGTAGCCCAAACGCAGGACGGCCAACTGCAGTCCGACTACAGCCCCTCAGCGACACTGGACGTTCGTCTGATACTGGAGCCCGCAATCGCGCGCCGCGCTGCTGCAATTAAAAAGCGTGACACGCTTGCAGAGCACTATCTGTCACAGATGGAAACGCTCACTGACGTGTCCGACCCGGAACAACGCGCGCTGTGGAACAACAGCGACCGTCTTTTTCATCGGCAACTTGCGCAGATGACCGGTGACGCGTTGTTGGCAAGAATCGCAGATGAAATCGCGGAGACAATGGACCAGTCCCTGTGGAAGCGGATAAAGGATGACGGGATATTCGACCCGCAACGCATCCGTCTCTACGTCGCGGAACATCGGCTTATTTACGAGGCAATCATTACGGGCGATGCAGATGCTGCAGCGTTTTACGTCGAACAGCACATCCATCGTGTGAAGCGAGACATCACGCCAACGTAATTGCCAGGTAATGAGCCAATGAGCAGCTAACGAGCGTCAAGATAGACTCTCGCTCCGCCTTCCCCACCGACGGCCTCAATACGCAAGGGACCTGGCGCAGAAACGACTTCGTCAAAAACCGCTGGTTCCAGGCAGACAACCGGTACGTCGAGGTTATAGAGCTCGGCCGCGACGATTGCACCAATCGAGATGATGAGGTCCCGTTCCCTGAGCACAATGCCTACCGGGCCCGTGCCATTGCGAATGGCTTCAGCGAGCACGCTGCTGCTTGAACTCGAGCCTTTTGCGTGGGCCATCACCATGATCTTGCCCGCGAGGCTATGGCCGACCAGCGGATGAGTGCGATCGATAATCTTGCCCGCTTGCGAGTCGTAGCCTCCCCAAAAACTAAGGGGTTTGCCGAGCACAATCTTTTCAGCCTGCGCGGCGCCTGCCACCAGGACATCACCGATCAGAACCCGGCTGGCAGTTGCCGCTTTCGCGGAACCCGAAACGACCTCGGAATTGTTAGTCATTGAAACGCACCTTCCCGTCAAAAGCCGATTGCACGCATTCGTTCATGCTTCCATACGCCACCGTCACGCCAATGTTCGCCGGAGCGTACGACGCCCATTTCCCTGAGTTGGTCATCACGAGCCCAGTCAGTTTCTTCATGACAGGCGTGATGTAGGTGCAGGTATCGACAACAATCTGAATGCCTCGCTCTTCGAACTTGCGTGCAAGACCCAGTTCATCCAGTTGCCAGAGAATGAAGCGGCTTGTATTCACGTAGAAATCTGTCTTGGGCTTACCCTCGAACCGGTCGAGGATGTCCGCCAGCCGCTGAAACTCTGAAACCGAGAAGTGAGGTGTACCCAACGAGACCGCGACCAGCTCGTCGCCTTCGCGGCCGCTGTTGAGACTTCGCCTGATTTCGTTGAGCTCGGAAAGGGAGACGTCGACCGTCTTCAACGGGGAGTGTCCCTGCAGCGCGGCTGCAAGCGTCGGCGCTTCGGGTGTAATGCCGACAGCGTGAAAGAGCGCAACCGCGCCGCTGGACGCTGCCGCGGCGCCCAGGGCCTTCAGTTCGTCTTCGCTTGTGTCGCTCGGCAGGCCAACCAGCACAGGCACTATCGCACCGGCAAGCTTGCCCACCAGGAGTCCAAGCGCCGCGAAGTAGATATCGCGTGAAGGCCAGCTTGCAAAGTCCTCGATCCTGAAGACAATCTGACCGGCGCGGTTTGCCTCAACGTGCAGCCCCGCATACGGCGCGCGTCCTGTGATGGCCGCTGCCAGATCAAGAAAATCGCCATAGCGGCTGGTTCTTGCTCCGAGAACCGAGTTCGCGAAGACAATCGCATTGGATTCAGCCCATGCGATTTGTTCTCCCTTTGCAGGCCTGTTCTTTAACTGGTACGGCGCGCAGGTGAAGCTCGGCTCGCAGCCCAGCTCAATATGAGCGTCCATCAGCCTCTGCGCATCTCGCTGAATCGAGCGGTCACCGTGATAAAGCTCGGGATGAATCAAATCGAGTGAGCCGACATTCAGGGTGGTAGGCACCGCCACCTTGGCTCCCGCCGCTACGAACAGTTCCACGAAGTCGAGGCTGGTTTGTCCGTGGTAAAGACAGCCATCGATATGAGCCGAGCTGATGTCAATCAGATGCGGCGCGGACATGACGTCAGCCGTGCGGGCAACAATTCGCATCGCGCGCGCCGCTCCCTGTCCAAGCTCGCCATTCAACATCGCCTTATCGCGCTCGCTTAACTGCAACATCGGGTGTTCCTCATAAGTCGCAATGGGACTTCGTTCCGAAGCATCTGGGCGCAAATGTACAACTGGAACGAAAAGCTGTCCATTCTGGTAACTATATGACCCAATTTATTTCATCTTTGGGGACGCGTGGTGCCAATGCAGGAGCGGAAAGCCTCCGTGCACTTCATTTGGCTTCAATGCACACCAATTCCAGGCTATTTGGGGCGGTGAGCCTCAGATGGGCGTGTGGATGGCCGTAAGTAGTTTGCAGCATCCAACCAAAACGATTTCATTCATGGGTATACCCTTATCATTAAGTGGTTCTTAAATATATCCAATAATTTTGCAATTTGGTACGCTGTGGTTCGTGCAGGGCGCAGAATCGCAGATAAAGCGGCGTGCGATCGCGTCTTCTGCCTGAAAATCAACCACCGAACGGGTAACCTGGTTTCCACGGCACCAAATCGGATCGCGGCCTGAGTAGACCAACCGGAGAGTTCTTCGTGAACACCACCAAAACGACCGCCAACATGACGACGGCCTTCCGCAAGGCCGACAAGGGTAAAGCCGTCGCCGCGACCGTAATCGGCACAGCACTGGAGGTGTTTGACTTCTCCAGCTATAGCTTCTTCTCGGTGACGATCGGGAAGCTGTTTTTCCCGACTCACGACCCGGTCCTCTCGCTGTTGCTCGCGGCGCTTACATTCGGCGTCGGCTTCTTCATACGGCCGCTTGGCGGCATTGTGCTGGGTATTTATGGCGACCGGGTTGGCCGCAAGCAGGCCCTGTCTCTCTCGATCATGCTGATGGCGCTCGGAATTGCCATCGTCGCATGCGCGCCTACGTACCAGCAGATTGGTGTTGGCGCCACGATCCTGCTTGTGGTGGGCCGCCTTATCCAGGGCTTCGCGCATGGCGGCGAAATGGGCACGGCCGCAACGTTTCTCTCCGAGTATGCTCCGGCAAATTCTCGTGGTCTCTACGCCAGCTATATCCAGTCGAGCATTGGTTTTGCCGTGCTTGCCGGGGCCGGCGTCGGCGTTTTCATTTCTTCCGAATTGAGCCAGGAAGCGCTGGAATCCTGGGGCTGGCGCATCCCCTTCGCGCTGGGTCTCCTGATTGGACCGGTCGGCTGGTTCATCCGTCGCGGGCTCGACGAGACGCCAACCTTCAAGCACACGGTCAAGTCGAACACGCCGCTGCGTGAGGTGATCCGCGAATATCCGCGGCAGACATTCTCGACCATCTCGCTCGTCATCCTGTGGACCGTGTGCACCTATGTGCTGCTGTATTACATGCCGACTTTCGTCGTGAAGTCACTAGGATTGCCACAGGGTCTCGGCTTCCGGGCAGGGCTCATTGGCGGGGCAGTCATTCTGGTTGCGTCGCCCATGTTCGGGTGGCTGTCGGATCGCATCGGACGTAGGTTTATCGTTGCAAGTTCGGCACTGCTGATTGGTGTGCTCGCGTTTCCAATGTTCGCCTACATTGTGCGCAGTCCGTCGCTGACCTCGCTGGTCCTCTTCCAACTCGTCTTCGGGGTGCTCATCTCGGCATACACGGCGCCGATTCTCGCCGTCTTCGCCGAGATGTTTCCAAGCCGCGTACGCTCTACCGGACTCTCGCTCGCTTACAACGTCGCAGTGACAATCTTTGGCGGCTTTGCGACGTTTGTCATCACGCTTCTTATCGCCTGGTCCGGCAGCAAGTTGGCACCGGCTGGGTATGTCGCCTTCGCGGCATTGCTGAGCTTCCTTGGCGCGGTGGTCTACCCCAAACCCGTGGACGACTTCTGAAACCACTTGGGCCGCGCGCGGCCACACAGATTCTCGCAGCGTGAAAACCCTTCGGGGCCGGAATTTTCGGCTTCGACGTTTCGCATTTTTAGAAGAGGAAACGATGCTTACACTTTTGAAGAACAGCCGGATTGTCGACGTCAACCACAACGAAGACGACCAGCTTTACGATGTCCTGATCGAGGACGGGGTTATCCGGGATGTCGCGGGAAACATCAAGGTCGACTCGGACGTGAACGTCCTGGACATCAAGGGCAAGACATTGATGCCGGGACTGATTGATTGCCACGTCCACGTCATGGCGAGCATGGCCAACCTGGGAACGAACGCGAAGCTTCCCAATGCGTTCGCGTTGTTCCGCGCCATACCCATTCTCCGGGGAATGCTGGAGCGAGGCTTCACAAGCGTTCGCGATGCAGGCGGCGCCGACTACGCGCTTGCACAGGCAGTGGAAACAGGGCTTGCCGAAGGCCCGCGTCTTTTCACGTCAGGAAAGGCTCTCTCTCAGACCGGCGGTCACGCGGACTTTCGTGTCAGGCTCGACCATGGCCCCGACAACTGTCCTTGTTCGCAGTACTACGGTGCGATTGGTCGCATTGTGGATGGTGTAGACGACATTCGCCGGGCGATCCGGCAAGAAATCCGTCAAGGTGCAACGCAAATCAAAATCATGGCATCGGGCGGCGTTTCGTCTCCGAATGACCCGATCGGCAATCTGCAATTCTCCGAGGACGAGATTCGCGCCGCGGTAGCGGAGGCTCGTCAACATCAGACCTACGTCATGGCGCATGCCTATACAGCCCAGGCAATCAAGCGCGCTGTCGAACTCGGCGTTCGCACGATTGAGCACGGCAACCTTATCGACGACGATGCTGCCAGCGTGATGGCGGAACGCGGCGCCTTCGTTGTGCCGACTTTGATCACGTACGAAGCCTGCAGGACCGATGGCGCCGAAGCTGGTTTTCCGCCGGACTCTCTTGTGAAGAACGCCGCAGTGCTGCAAAAGGGGCTGGACTCGCTGGAAATCTATAAGCGCCACAAGGTCAGGATGGCGTACGGCTCCGACCTGTTGGGGACGATGCATCAACGCCAGAGCGAAGAGCTCATGCTGCGTACACGCACATTTTCCGCCTATGAAGTTATCTGTCAGGCGACGTCCGTAGCGGCAGAAGTTTTAAACAAGACAGGCAAACTGGGCGTAGTAGCCGCTGGTGCCATCGCCGACCTGCTGGTGGTGGACGGTGACCCGTTGAAGAACATGGGTCTCCTGGGTGAGCAAGGGCGCCATCTGGACCTCATCATGAAGCAGGGGCAGTTTTTCAAGAACCGTCTTGCTGCCTGAAACTTCGATAGCAAACACCATGAGCCGCAGCCAATGAGCGAACGCCTGGCGCAATCGTTCGGCTGCGAGCGACGGAGGGCCAAGGGAAATCCCGGGTAACAGGGTACGACGCAAGTTGCATACAATAAATCAACGAAACGCCACTTTAGTCGCCTAATTCCTGTTTGCCGACGAATGTTGCATACAATCGAGCCTCCCCAATCCGTTGGCAAATCCGCGGACGACGTCTATTCGGCGATCAAACAAGCGATCGGCGAGACGCGTTACGCGCCCGGTGAGTACCTCCGTGAGGAACAACTCGCACGTGGGCTGGGTGTGAGCCGCACACCCGTGCGCGAGGCCTTCCGCCGCCTCGGCGCGGAAGGCTGGCTCGAGGTCAAACCCAATCACGGCGTACGCGTCAGAAGCTGGTCCATCCGCGACGTCGAGGAGATCTTCGAGGCTCGGATGCTCATCGAACCTTATCTGGCTGGGCGTGCCGCGACAGGAATCGCCGCTCCGGAGCTTCTGACCCTTCGCGGGTTGGCGGATGAAATGCTTGAGATCCCGAAGAATCCGATCACGCCTGAATTGGCGGATCAATGGTTCGCAGCCAACCGGCGCTTCCACGACGTCATCAGCGGGGCAGCGGGGAACCAGCGCCTCGATCAATCGCTCAGGTCCATGAAGGACGTGCCGCTCATCAAGTGGACGTTCAATATCTACAGCGACGATGACCGCGCGCGCAGCGCACGCCAGCACGTCGAGATTGTCGAGGCATTGGAAAGCCGCGACGCCGTATGGGCCGAAGCCGTCATGACATGCCATATTCGCGCCGCACAGAAATCGGTAGTCGAGAAATTCAGGCAGGAGCCCAGCCAGCCCTGAAGCCGTTCCGGGAATAGCCCGGAAATCAGCCGTAGAGAGAAGACCATCGGAGACAGAACATGTTGAGCACCGTACATGCCGGCGCACGGCTGGACCGATTACCCACCTCCCGTTTTCATCGGCGGATTCTCTGGCTGATCGGTGGCGGCATGTTCCTGGACTCCTTCGATATCTATCTCGCCGGCGGCGTGTTGGGGGCGCTCTCGCGCAGCGGCTGGTCCACGATGCAACTCAACGCCGCGTTCCTGTCGTCCACCTTTGTCGGGATGCTGATCGGCGCATTCACAGCCGGCATTCTTGGCGACGCCAAAGGTCGTAAGTTCACCTATCAGTTCAATCTGGCCATCTTCGGGCTGGCTTCCATCGCCGGCGCGCTCGCACCGAGCATGAACTGGCTGATCGTCTGCCGTTTTTTCATGGGACTTGGTCTGGGGGCCGAGATCGTCGTCGGCTACGGGTCGATCGGTGAGTTCATACCGCCGGCCGTGCGGGGAAAGTGGTCCGCCTATCTGTCGCTGATCACCAATTCGGCGCTGTTCTTTTCGACCTTCCTGGGATACCTGATCATTCCGGCAATCGGCTGGCGCGCGATGTTCGCCATTGTCGGCGCGGGGGCGCTCGTCATTTGGGTCGTGCGGAAAAAGATGCCCGAATCGCCGCGCTGGCTGGAATCGAAAGGGAGATTCGCTGAAGCCGAGGCGATTCTTGCGGGCATCGAGGGAGAGACTGCGCAGGGCCGCGCGTTACCGCCGGTTGTCGATACACCGCCCGTGGTGGCGCGCGTCACCAGCCTGGGCAGCCTGTTCAGGCGTTCCCTCATCCGCCGGACACTGCTCTCGATTTGCGTCCAGGTGGGAATCAATGTGGTGATCTACGGTTTCATTGTCTGGGTACCCACGTTTCTCATCAAACAGGGAATGGGCATGGCGTCGTCGCTTGGCTATACGACGTTGATGTCGCTGGGCGGACCTGCTGGTGCGCTGGTGGGCGTGCTGATTGCCGACAAGGTTGGGCGCAAGAACGGGCTTATTGGCGTTGCGTTGATTGCCGCTATTGTCGGATGGCTCTACGGGCACTCATCGAGCGTCGAAATGGCGACGCTCCTCGGCTTCGTGCTTTTCACGCTTACGTACCTGATGGTAGCCCTTGGGATTGCCACCTACATACCCGAATTATTCGCCACGGAAAACCGTATGCGCGCCACGGGTATCGCGGGCTCGGCGGGACGTCTCGCCGGTATAGCGGCTCCGCAGATCGTCGTGCTGATGTACGCAAGCGGGGGAATCAAGGATGTGCTCTGGGTCATTATTGGCACATTGCTGGCCATGGCTGCCGTGCTGGCCTTGTTCGGCGTTGAAACGAACCAGCGCTCGCTCGAAGAAATTTCACAGCAGGAAGACGAACCTGTTCCCGCTCCGCTGACGGGGCACGAAGTCCCGCGCGAGCAACACCACTAACCCTGGAAGATCGATCATGACAAGCAACATGAAAAGGCGTGCCCTGAAAGACAAGCTCTCCGGCAACGACATTGTCGTGGCGCCGGGTGTATTCGACATGATCTCCGTGCGGCTCGCCGACACGATGAACTTCGATTGCCTGTATATGACGGGTTTTGGAACGGTTGCATCCTATCTCGGCATACCGGACGCGGGCATTGCAACCTACACGGACATGCTTAACCGTGTGACTGCGTTTTGTGCCGCGAGCAACACACCGGTTATCTGCGACGGTGACACCGGTTATGGGGGACTGCTAAACGTTTCCACCACCGTCCGTGGATATGAACATGCCGGCGCCGCCGGCATCCAGTTGGAGGATCAGGAGTTTCCGAAGAAGTGTGGTCATACGCCCGGCAGACGCGTGATCGCTGCCGAAGACATGGTCAAGAAGATCCAGGTGGCAACACAAGCGCGCCAGGATCCCGATTTCCAGATTGTCGCCCGGACTGACGCGCGCACATCGTCAGGACTCGATGAGGCCTTGCGTCGCGGGGAAGCCTATGTGAAAGCGGGTGCCGATGTGCTGTTTATAGAGTCACCCGAAAGCGTCGAGGAACTGGAGCGAATCGGGAAGTCGTTTGACGTTCCATTGCTCGTGAATATTGTTGAAGGTGGCCGCACGCCGCAATTGACACCCGCGGAACTTCAGGCACTCGGCTTTTCAATCGCCATATATCCCGCGTCCGGTTTTCTCGCGGTCGCAAAGGCGCTTGAGCGTGTCTACGACGAGATCAAGGCGCTCAAAGGGACTATCCCCTCGCAGACAGACATGTATTCATTCGCAAAAATGTGCGACCTGATGGGATTCCCGGCAGTGTGGGATTTCGATAAGAAGTACGCAGAGTAAGGGGGAAGGGGGAAATAGCTGGCGGCCAATCTCAAATACTGCGAAATAACTGACGAGAGATGCGGCTGAACCCTCTCGGCACGATCAAAAACCAATATGCCGTGCCGACGACCCCGTACAAGTATTTCCACTCCCCTTGGCCTTGATACGCGTTTTATCCATTCTCCAGCTTTAATTGCAGGCCGGCGGCGCGGGCGGCCAGTTTTCCGCGCCGAAGATGGTCGTGAGCACCGGTGTACGGCAGGTCGGCAAGCAGGAGCAACTCGACACCGTTGTGGGCAAACTCGCGTGCTGGCCTGTGAGCTACGACAAGACGCAGTCCGGCACCGTGACCATGATGGGCCAGACCAATACCATCAATAGCGTCACGCGGGTCGTCGATCACTTTTGCCCATCGACGGGATTGGTGATGCGCAAGGACATGACGACCAACGGCAAGCAGGCGTCGCAGGTCGTTACCGCACTCAAATAACGTATTGTCTATTGTTTAATTTTGGAGGAGCGTCATACATGCTGGTCAAAAGAAGTCTCGTTTTCCTGGGCTTGGCGTTGAGTTGTGTTGCCGTTCATGCACAGACCGCCGATCAGTTGCAGAAGGCCACGGCGACGGGTGTGATCGCATCGAGCTCCAACGCGCGGGTCGCTGTGGATCTCTGCCAGTTTGACAAAAAGCGAGTGGAGTCCTACAAGGCTGCGCAGAAGCAGGCCTTCGCCGCCGACAAGAACTTCGAGTCGGATTGGAACACCGGGTGGCAGCAAGGACAGGTCAGCGTGACGAACTACACGAAGCTGAAATCGACCAATGCGCAAGATTTCGAACAAACGAAGTCCGATACATGCAGCGGTCTCGCGGAAGATATGAAGCCGTAACGTCAGCGCAACTCAAGCGTAGTTGCCCGCGTTTGTGACGCCGGCTGATACCGGGCACGCCATGGCATCAGCCGTTCTTCGATCACGGCTTCTATACCTTGAGCCGGCTCAACTCGCGCATGGTCATGGTGATTCTGTCCATCACGGCCTCCGGCGCCGTGGCAAACCTGGCGCGTCAGGCACCGGCAAGCAATGCACCCGCGCCAGGGACGACAGGCTCAAGCTTGAGCCTGTCCAGCATGCCGCGGACCGTGCATACCGCCGTCGAAACGGTGCGGATTCCCAGCATGTCTTCAATGCGCTGAATCGCCGGCAATGAAGGCATTTGGACGCACGCGGACGCGACTACTACGTCAGCGCCTTCGGTGTTCAGGCGCCGAACGTCGTCAATCAACTGCATTGGGTCGCGCAGACCGACTTCAAGGTTGTCGGGAATCTCGAAGCAGATGGAATCGATTACCTCAATTCCTTCATTCTCGATATAAGCGACGACGAGGTCGGTCAAGGGCCGCATGTACGGTGCCATAAGCGAAATCCGCCGGGCGCCCAGGGTCTTCAGACCTTCTACCAAAGCGCCCGCCGAGGTCATGACCGGCGCAAGACAATGATTGGCACGAGCAGCCTCCAACAGTTCGCGTTCAGTTTCCCGGTGATATCCGAGCCCCATCGCCATGATCGCGACCAGGCACGCCGTACTCATGACATCGACACGAGCGTCGGCAAGTTCCGCCGCGCAACGCAAACCTTCCTTGTTCATTGCGGCCAGTTCCTCCTTCGTGACCTTGTGCATTCTCATTCGGCTCGAATGGAACGTGAACCGCTCTGGCCGGATAGCTTCACGGGCACGCAGCATGGCGGGAATTTCGGTTTCCATGGTCGTGTTCGAACTCGGAACGATTTGCCCAATACGAAAACTACGAGACATTTTTCTCTCCATCAAAAATAAAATAAGGTATCCAAAATGATAAATCAGCCACCAAATGAATCTCGGCCACACCCGTGTTCCCACGAGATACCACGATGCCCCACGGCCGCCTGCCGGGACAAAGTCATCTATTGGCGATAGAATCGCGACGCATACAGTACGCGCCGCGCTTCAATCCATGATCCCACGCCGGTCGAAGCCTATGCCCGTAGGATGAAGGTTTCCGGGCGCGTTGAAAACTTCTCAATGTTCAGCACAGGCATCGCCAAACGCGATGGCCGCAATCCATCAGAAATTCGACCATAAGGAGCGAGGATGCGTGTTTCAGCAGATCGCCCGTTGCGCCTTGACATGGAGTCCCTGCGTATTTTCGTGGCTGTAGTGGAGGAGGGAAGCATTGCCGCGGCTGCAGCCCGTACGCACATTGTGGCGTCGGCCGTCAGCAAACGTGTGTCGGACCTCGAAGAGGATGCCGGTACGCCACTGCTATATCGCCACAGCCGCGGCGTGCACCCTACGCCTGCCGGCGAAGCGCTCTATCATCATGCAAAACGGCTAGGTGAGCATTTACAGCAGATTTCGGATGAACTCTCCGAATACTCCGACGGCATAAGAGGACATGCACGAATCTATGTAAACTTCACCGCAATGGTCCAGTATTTGCCAAACGTGTTGCGCTCGTTTCTACGCGCAAATCCAAAAGTGCGAATCGATATGGTCGAGAAGTCGAGCGACGAAGTGGTGCAGGCAATTGCAAGCGGCGTTGCCGATCTCGGCATCTGCTCGGCCACCGCGGACGCCCTCGGCGACCTGCAGTGGCGCCCGTACAGCGTAGATAAGCTGGTCGTGATCGTGCCGTCGGATCATCGACTCGCCGCACGCACAAGCGTGAGCTTTGCAGAGACCCTGGAGGACGACTTCATCAGCATGCCTTACGGTACGTCCATTCCGAAATTGTGTCGTGCCGCCGCAGAGCATGGCGGCAAGCGGCTGCGCGTGCGCATAGAGGTGACAAGCTTCGAGGGCGTGCGCAACATGGTAGGCGCGGGTCTGGGGATCGGTGTATTGCCCAAGGGCAGCGTGACACCCTACATGCATTCGGCGCCGTTTTGCGTCATTGAGCTGGACGAATCGTGGTCGTTGCGGCCGCTGCTGACAATCGCACGCAATTTTGAAACGTTGCCGCTTCCCGCGCGCATGCTGGTCGACCACCTCGACAAACACCGGGGCAACGTGTCATGACGGCTGCATGGACCCCGCGGTTCAGCGAACAATGGTGGGCAAACAGCCAAACCGCTCCTTGAACCGCTCGGCAAACCGGGTGCGGGATTTGTACCCGCAGGCGTGGGCGATATGAGGGATGGTCCATGCCGTGGTCTGCATCAGCATCATGGCGTGATGCATTCGCACGTCGACCAATAGATCTTCGAAGCGCGTCTGCTCACCGGCCAAACGCCGGCGTAATGTTGCTTCGCTCATGGCGAGCTCACGACTTGCTTCCCGCGCAGTCCAGTGACGTTCCGGCGCCTCGCTGACCAGGCTACGCAAGCGTTCGGATGTACTGGACTGCAACGTGTCGTAGGCGAACAAATGACTTCGCTCTGAAAGCGCGGCCAATAGATCCATCAGGCGGTGCCGGAGCCGCTGATCGCTGATCTGGCGTGCTTCAATGCTCTGTACGCAATGCTGGAGCGTCGACGCCAGATCATCATCAAGCGGAACCTGCTGGAATGGTGTCGACCGACTGCCGATTGTGTGCGTTGGTGCGTGCTGGCGATGAAACTCGGCAAGCAGCCCGGCAGAGAAGGTCAGGAAGATCGAACGGAAGCGCTGGTCGTCGCCGCCCGGTTCCTTCAGCACATCCGCGCAAGTGTGCTGGTCGACGAGAATCAACGCCGACGGCGCGTCGGCTGTCAGCCGGACCGCCCCGTCGTCAAGCGTTATACGACCAGAAACCACGAACAGCAGCGTCGCCTCGAAGAAGCGAAAGCGCTGCGTATTCTGGGGATGCCGCAAGCAAGGCCGGGCCAGGCCACACAGGTTGCGCCTTGATAGGGGCATCCCCGAAGCTGGATGCCCGCTGGTTGTATCCACCGGCTCCGTCATGCCGGGGAACCGTAGCGGGGCGCCAAGCACGGGGTATGGCGAGGACATGGTCAGATTGCGGACGAGGTGTTTAGTTACTCTGAACCTTGGGGTTCAGGCTGTACAAGCCGGTCAGGCTGGCTTGGCCGAGTACAGGTGCCGAGGCGAGTGCTGCGCGCACGCTCGCCCCGGTCAGCGGACCCTTGGTTTCCAGCGACGGGGTGGCGAGCGCGTAAACCGTAAAGATATAACGGTGAACAATGGCGTCGTTCCACGGCGGGCAGGGGCCATCGTAGCCATAGTATTCGCCCTTCATTTGCTCGTCGTTCGCAAACCAGCCCGTATAGTCATTGATGCCATGACGCCAGTCATTGAGTGCTGCGGGACCAGCCTTGCCTCGCGGCGTCACGCCCTCTGCATGCGCGCCGGCCTCGATTTCGGTAGTGGTGGCCGGAACGTCCAGCAGCAACCAGTGGAAGAAGTCGACGCGGGGCAGCGAGGCCGGGACTTCGCGATCGGCCTGGTTGACGTCGTCGCCGCGGCTCGGTACATCCGGGTCATGGCAGACCACGACGAATGATTGCGTGCCTTCAGGCACTTGAGTCCACGCCAGATGCGGATTGCGATTCGACGATAACGCGACGTGCGAAACCGGATCGATAACCGCAAAAGCAAATTCTCCGGGAATTTTTTCGTTGTCTTTAAAGCTCTGACTGATGAGTTGCATGGTGACGGGTGTCCTGCGCGTGAATAGGGAAATTGGGCATGGGGTGACGGAACAGTGCCCATCGAGATGCTGGGTGCATTGTATGGACGCAAGGCATGCCGTCGTCTCCTTATCCGATCAAATTTCCGATCATTCTCGGGCATTTGACTGTATTTGGGAATATTTGGCTATGGGGCACGGTAGAGTGCTGCACCAGCGAGGGCGTTTCGGCTCGATACGGCGGTCGCAAGCGGGTGCGATCCGAATTGCCCGTGTATTTATCCGTCAGTCTTTTGCAGCAGTCGGCAATTACGGTGAAGCTCGATCCACTTTCCTTGAGATTGTTCGTCCGGGTCGTCGAAGACGGCACGATCGCCAGCGTGGCGGTACGCGAGCACATTGCCTCGGCTGCGATCAGCCGGCGGCTCAGCGAGCTCGAGGATGCGCTCGGCACACAGTTGCTGGTGCGAACCAACAAGGGCATCAAGCCGACGGCCGCCGGCATCAGTCTTACGGTCATGGCGCGCGACCTGCTTGACGATTTGCAGAACATCGTCACGCGGATGCAGGAGCATTCTGCCGGGCACCGCGGCTTGGTACGCCTTCTCATCAATATCTCCACGGTGTCGACTTTCATACCGCCGCTCGTCAAATCGTTTCTCGATCGGTATCCGGACGTGCAACTGCGGCTGATGGAGCGCGATAGCCTCTCGATTACCGAGGGTGTCGCCGAGAATCTCGCCGATATCGGTATCTTTACCAGCCTGCCGCATAGCGCCGATATCGAGGTCTATCCGTTTCGCCGGGACGAACTGAAGGTGCTGGTGCGAAGTGATCATCCACTAGCTGAACGCTTGTCCGTCACGTTTGCCGAAGCGCTGGATTTCGAACACGTGGTGCTGCGTACAGGCACGCACTTACGCTTGCAGATGTTGACGGCCGCCGGGCAAGCCGGCAAATCGCTGCGCTCCAAGGTGGAGGTCACGTCGTACGACGCGCTCTGCAAGATGGTCGAATGCGGCGTTGGGATTGGCGTGCTGCCAGCCGGCATTGTCGATATCTACACACTGTCGAATATGCGCACGCTGTCGCTGGACGAGCCATGGGCCAGCCGCGAGTTATCCGTCTGCGTGCGCCGCCTCGATGCACTGTCACCTGCGGCACGACTCTTCTTCGATCATCTGCGCGCAAATTGCTGAACTCGCACCGGGTGCCATCGCATATTGCGATGGCACGGTCGCAACTCACTGATGTACAGGGGCACTATTGCGCTCCTACGATATGCCGGCTGACGTGTACGTGCGCCAAGCGTGCGCCCACACCACTCACATGCCGGGCAACCGAAACCTTTCCTCAAGCCGATGCTGGCAAAGGTGCGTTGTCGATAAATGCATGAAATCAGGTAAAAAATTGGAGGAGCTATGGAGACGCTAAGCCGCACACCGGTAACGCAAGTCGAGGTTTCATCGCGATTCGTGCGTTACGCGACATTGGGTGGTACATGGGGCGCATGGTTGTTCGATGCACTGGATGCGACCATCTTTAGTTTCGTTATCCTATCAATATCGAATACCTTCGGGGCAACACTCGGGCAGGTCGTGTCGATCGCGGCGTGGTTCCTGCTTGCGACCGGCATTGGCGGGCTGCTGCTGGGAAACCTCGCAGACCGGATCGGACGCAAACGTGCACTGTTGGTCTCGGTACTGACCTATGCGACCGGTACGTTGCTATGCGGTTTCGCGCATAGCATGACCGAACTCAGCTTGTACCGCTTTGCGGTGGGTGTCGGGGTGGGTGGCCTGTGGTCTGCTGCGGTGGCGCTGGTCGGCGAAGTCTGGCCGGCCACGAGCCGCGCCAAAGCCATGGCGCTGATGCAGACCGGGTGGTCGGCGGGCAGTCTGCTAGCGGCCGTCTTTGCGTGGATGCTGCTTGATGCCTCCGACCCTGCGTCGTGGCGGCATCTGTTCATTGTGGCGGCGATACCTGCGTATGGCGTTGCGTTGCTGATCCTGGTGTTTGTCAAGGAGTCGCCGGTCTGGCTCGAGAACCGCGAATTCCTGCGCAACAACATAAACAAGGCAGGGCTACTGGAGATTTTTAAGGGAGATCTGCGCAAAACGACGCTGCTTGCGCTCGCGATCTCAATCCTTGGCATGTATGGGTACTGGATCATCATGACCTTTACGCCAACCTACCTGCAGAGTGTCTTGCACGTGCGGATCGATCAGGCTCCGGTATTCCTGGTATGGACGGGCCTGGGTGCAACGCTCGGTTATGTGCTCTATGGAGAGTTGGCCGAGCGCGTCGGCCGGCGTCAGGCGTTCGCCGCTTTCTTTTTCGGAATCGCGTTGGCCATTCCTGTCTTCGCCTATGGCGCACGCATGATTCCGCTGCAAGACGGCCGGCTTGCGTGGACGACTGGAAACATTGCCGTCATTGGTGGGCTTTCCGCTTTGCTCGGCTTTTTCACTGGCTATTTCAGCGGGTTTGGCGCTTGGTATGCGGAACTGTTTCCAACGAGCGTCCGCTCTACGGCCGCGGGGTTTTGCTTCAACTTCGGTCGCGTCGGTGCGATCGCGGGTATCAAGCTGGTGCCCATGCTGATCCCGGTGCTGGGTTTCACCCTGACCTATTGCATGGCCTCAATGACCTACTTGTGCGCTGCCGCACTGGTGTTCACATTGCGCGAGACGCAGGGCACGCAACTCACGAGCGGAAATTGAGCAGGGTTTTCAATCAACCGGTATCTCCATGAGGCGCTATCGAGTCGGAACTATCGACCGCCGGCGCCGCAAACGTCTACAGCGATGTTGTCCTGCCGAGAGGATCACGCCCTGGCTCTGCAATCGTATCTATGACGTCAGTCCAAAAACCAGTCGGATCACCGACATACGGAGACTCTCTATGACACGTTCACATCTCACCGCGATAGCGGTAGTGACGGGGGCGTTGATGATTGGCATCGGCTTTCCTGTTTTTGCCAACGCCAAAGTCACCAAGCTGGAGATTACGTCGAAGCAAAGCTACGGCACATTCAGGCCCGGTGAATTCGAGTTTTGGGAAGGCCGAATCTTCGGTGAGCTACAGTCAACCGAGAAGATTCCCGACATTGAAAAGGCACCGAAAAACGCGGATGGAATGGTTGATTACTCGGCCAAAATATCGTTGATCTTCCCGAAGAATCCGAAAAGCGGCAACGGTGTACTTCTGGTCGATATTCCTAACCGGGGCCGTCCCTATGCACAGGCGCTTTACAACAGCCCGCGCGATGAACCGTTCGAGGCCGGTACAACTGAAGTGGGCACAGGCTTTCTTCAGGATCACGGGTTCGCTGTCGCCGAAGTGCAGTGGGAGCTGGGCAAAGGTGCCGACCTCCCCATGTTTCTCGACAGCTCGGGGCAGAAGCGCTTCGTCGAAGGCGTCGGGTTCGCGATTGTCAGGGATGCCGCTGATTTCCTGGCGCATGCCACCTCCGATCAATCGGGTACGGCCAATCCCCTGCAAGGCACTGTGAAGTGGACGCTCGCATCCGGTAAGTCACAGTCGGGGCGATACCTTAAGACATTTCTCTTGAACGGATTCAACGTGGCTGAGGGACGTCGCGTATTCGACGGCATGCACGTGTTTGTCTCGGGTGCGGGAATGTTGCCCATCATGCAATCGGGCACCGGGCCACAGTCGAGCGCTGCCGAGGTTCCGACTTTTGAAAATCCTGAATTTCGGGGTGTCAACGAGGACGTGCTGACGATCGGCGACATTATCGAGCGAGTCAGGGCACGTGGCGAGAATCCTCCCCGCATGATTCTCATCAACTCCACGACCGACTACTTCTCGCTGCGTGCATCGCTGTCGCGCACCGGTGCCGAAGGTACGACCGAGCAGCCCATTCCAGACAATGCCCGCGTGTACGACATTGCGGGCGCCTCACACATCGTCTTGCAGAAGGCTAACTGTGAACTGCCACCAGCCAGGCTGGATTGGAGCCCGATCTCACGCGCAACGCTACTGCATCTGGAAGACTGGGTGGCGAATGGAACCGAGCCTCCGAAAAGCCGCCTCATGCCCCTTGACGAGGCGAAAAATGATCCGTCTGTCCTGCGTGCGCCCAGTCATCTGCCCAAAGCGATAATAGAGATTCCAAAGCGCGATGTGGATGGAAATGCGGTTGGAGGTGTAAGGCTCCCCGATATGGAAGCGCCGCTCGGCGCTCACGCGCGACAAAATCGACCGCTTTCTTTTCTTTGCATGCTCGCCGGCGCGTATGTCGCGTTTCCCCGAACCCAGGCGGACGCCGATGCAGCCCACGATGGACATCGTCCTGTTCTGGAGAGGTACAAGACGCGTAACGAGTATGTGAATCGTATTCGAACCGCTGCACGTCAGCTTGAGCGGGACGGTTTCCTGTTGCCCGATGACAGTGCCATCATCATTCAATCAGCGGCGGAGAATCCTCTGTGGCGTACGTCGTCACCATGAAGGCAGACGAGCATCGCCGGTTCTCTGCCCTCAATGAATCCAGAGGCGCGGCGCAGACCGACGAGCGGACTAAACTATTGAGACTTCCATAATTTATGACGTCACCAGAGCGTAGCCTGCATCCAGCACGCCGCAATGATCGAGGGCCGTTTTTGAGCGCTCTTGAGTTTGTTG
>Ga0073928_10001297_pt1 | contig 49148 bp, 44 predicted proteins | sample PaiPotPPA55metaG_FD_76969 | JGI IMG/M metagenome (GOLD analysis project Ga0073928, IMG submission 76969) | Iron sulfur acid spring bacterial and archeal communities from Banff, Canada, to study Microbial Dark Matter (Phase II) - Paint Pots PPA... ...
CCGCCTCGCGAAACGAAAATCCCCGCGCGGCTTGATCAAGCTGCATGCTCGAAACCCCCAAGTCGGCCAAGACCCCGTCCACCCCGGGAATCCCCAACTCGTGCACGACCTCCGCAATCCTCGAGAACGACGACTCCACCAGCTTCACTCTCGTTCCAAAACTCTTCAGTCGCTCCGCTGCCAGCGCGAGTGCCTGTGCGTCCCGGTCCAGGCTGATCAACGTGCCGGACGACAGCTTTGCCGCTATGGCCCCCGAGTGGCCCCCGGCTCCCAGCGTTGCGTCGATGTAGATTCCATCCGGCTTTACGTCCAGCCATTCCAGCACCTCGTCCAGCATTACCGGCGTGTGTGGTTCTGCCCCGCTTCCCACCAGCGCCTCACCAATTCCTGAACACACGTCCGGGCACACTTCGACCGCGACGCCAAAAACTCGTTTGCGCCTATCCCACAGCACAAGTTGTGTTACTTGGCCCCGACCTTACTTGCCCGGCTTTTCCACTTCGCGACCTGGCCCGAATTACTTTCTCGATGTATATGCTCCGACTTAACTTATATGTTCAACGACTCAAAATCTTCATCCGTAAACGGCTCATTCTTGAGGCTATCGACGACCCGCGTATGGTTCATGACCTCTAGGTAGTTGAGGCTTCCGAACACATCCACCTCGCCCTTCATTTGAGCCGATTCCCGGAGCACCCCAGGCAACAGCAGCCTGCCCTGCCCATCCAACTCCACCGTTTGCCCGAAATAACTGGTCCGCAGTAAGAATTTTCGCTTCCCTTGGTGCTGTGATGGCAACTCCGCGAGCTTGTCTTCGATCTCCGACCAAACTCGCAAAGGATAAATTCGCGCGTCCTCCCCGGAAATACTCGTGATATAAAACTGCGTGCCGTATTCCTTCAACTCTTCGAGAAACTGGGCAGGCACCTTCAGACGACCCTTCTCGTCGACCTTCGCCGGACAGTTTCCCCGCAGCTTCATGCGCCCCGTTCACCTCGACCCGTTTGGCGATACTTCGTACAAAGACCGACTTTGGGTCGCCGTTGAAGAAGAAGTGGTATCGAATGCCCCGTTGCACCACAGCCCTCAAATCTATTCTTGCCTTCGCTCTGTTTTGGTCTGTCCTACTCTACTGCGATCTACTTTGCTCTACTGCCGACCACTTTGCTCCACTTGAGGCCACATAATATTCGCATCTGAAAACATGTCAAGAGAAAACTGTATCTTTTAAAAAAATTTCTTGAGGATATTTTGTGGATTGGTAATGTGCTCAGCCGACTCCACAAATTGTGTGCAAATGCCCAATGAATCTCTACATTTTGTGGTGTCGTGTATAGTCCCGATTCGGGACAAATGAACGACAGCTTGACGACGCCACTTCAGTTACCACTCCGACACGAACACCAACTAGTTTCGTCTCCTGTTCGCCGCAAAAGTAGCACAGCACTCTTGCCTGTGCAGGTGTCGCCCACACCTCAATCAATCCGCCAAGCTCACCTGTGCTCTAGTTCTTCGCCACGTGCATGAAAATGCCGTTTTCTTCGACGCTAAACCGTGCTACTCTTTTTTGGTATCACGTTGCCGATTTCAAGGAGCCACTCATGGAATGGACCACGCCGCAACACGAAGAAATCGACCTGAACTGCGAAATTAGTTCGTACGCCAACGCCGAACTCTAGTCTCTAGCATCATCCAAGCTCCCGCTTTCAGAAGCGATGTAGCGGCCGCTTTCTAAAGCGGGCGCTTTTGTGTTCAGCGCCATAAAATCCCAATCTTTGCTGTTCGCGTTCGTCGTCTCTTTCGCCAGGCAATCCATGCGCGTGAAAATCCTAGGCTCCGCAGCCGGAGGCGGTTTCCCCCAATGGAATTGCTCCTGTAACAACTGCCGCCGCGTCCGCCAAGGCAAATTCCGAGGCAAGCTCCGCACCCAAACCCAAATCGCCTTCTCCCCGGACTCCAAACTCTGGTTCCTGGTGGGAGCCTCCCCCGATCTAAGAATGCAAATCCTAGCCGCACCGGAGCTATGCCCCAACAATCAAGAAGCCACCCACTCCCCAATCGCCGGCGTCTTCCTCCAATCCGCCGACGTCGACTCCGTGATGGGCCTCCTCCATCTCCGCGAATTCCAAACCTTCTTCATCTTCGCGACCGCCTCACTACAGAAAATCCTGAAGAAGGAAAACAAAATCTTCTCCGTCCTCGACCGCGCCGACCCTCCCGTCCAATGGCAAACCCTCTCCAGCAAAGGCCGCCTCGGCTGCCACCTATCCGAAAGCCCCGGCGAAGCCCCCGCATTTGTCTGCGCCACAATTCCTCTGGGCGATTCGTATCCAGACTATGTAAGCGAAGACCTGAAGCGCACCTTGTCCCCCGACGAAGCCACCATAGGCTGCACTTTCGAGCAAAACGGAAAGAGCGTCTTCTTCGCTCCTTCCCTCTCCGGCCGCAACCCCGAATGGGCGAAACAAGCCGCCGCCAGCGACCTAACCCTCATCGACGGCACATTCTTGAGCGACGACGAACTAATCCGCACCGGCCGCAGCAAGAAAACCGCGCGCGACATGGGCCACCTGCCACTCTCAGGCCCAGGCAGCCTCTTGGAGCAATTCCCCCAAGGCGCCAAGTGCCGCCGCGTCCTAATCCACATCAACAACACCAACCCCATCCTCGACGAAGACAGCCGCGAACATCGCCAAGTACTGGATGCCGGCTTCGAAATCGCCTACGATGGCATGGAGTTCGAACTGTAGAGGGGTCGGACTTTGTAAAGAGGGTCGGATGTAAAGGGGTCGGACCTTTAAATCCGACATTGTTCTAGTCCAGAGCGATGGGCTTCACCCCCTGAGGAATTGGGTTCAACCATTTCATGGCCACAGAAACAATTCCCGAAAAGCCGCCACTCTCCGAAGCCGAATTCATGGCGGGCTTCCACGCCATAGGCGAAGACCGCTACCACCACAAGCACCCATTCCACCTGCTGATGCACGAAGGCAAACTAACCCGGGGCCAGCTACAAGCCTGGGCCCTCAATCGCTACTACTACCAAAGCCGCATCCCCATTAAAGACGCCGCCATCCTGGCCCGCAGCGAAGACCCCGCCTTCCGCGTAGCCTGGCGCAAACGGATCCTCGACCACGACGGCGACGGCACCAAGCCCGGCGGCATCGAGAAGTGGCTGCGCCTGGTCGAAGCCACTGGCCTCTCGCGCGAGGAAGCCCTAAATGGCGAAGGCATTCTCCCCGCCACACGTTACGCAGTTCAAGCCTACGTAGACCTCGTCTCCACGCGCTCGCATCTCGAAGCGGTAGCGTCCTCGCTAACGGAAATGTTTTCGAAAAAGTTGATCACCCTTCGGGTCGACCGCCTGCGCCAGCATTACTCATGGCTCTCGGGCGGCCTGGACTATTTTGACGGCCGCATGACCCAAGCCCCCGAAGACGCCAACTTCGCACTAGCCTGGGTCGTCAAGCACGCCCGTACCCGCGAAGATCAAGACCAAGCCCACGCAGCCCTCCGAGCCAAATGCGACATCCTCTGGGCTCAACTCGACGCCCTCCACCACGCCTACGTAAACCCAGCCTGGCCACCGCCAGGCGCATTCGTTCCAAGCGAGCAAACCGCGTGACGCACGTTCGGAGAATGTAGCGGCGCGTTTCAGCGCGTCCCTCTTCGATTGCAACTGAGGCGCACAATGACCCTCGACCTTCAATCCCGCCCCCGTCTGGCCCCAGGTTGCCGCCTGGGCGAAAACAACAATCAACGCGTCCTCCTGATGCCCGAACGCGCCCTCCGCCTGAATGGTCCCAGCCTGGAAATCGTCCAACGCTGCGACGCCACCCACACCGTCCAGCAAATCATCACCGAACTCCAAAAACTCTATTCCCAAGCCGACCCCAACAAAGTAGAAACCGACATCCTGGGTTACCTCCAACTTCTAAGCGATCAGCGCGCCCTCGACTTCGCATAATCGCGGTCACCGCATTTCTGAAGTACGGTCATTTCGACCGGAGCAGGCCGACGCCTTTTCTTCACTCCGCTCCTGCGGAGTGTCGGCCTGCGCGGTGGAGAAATCCCTCTTTGATCCATCCATCGCGCAACTTCTGAAAGCCTGGGTGCCGCACCCTTTGTGCCTTACCAAAGGGTGCGGGTTTAGATTCAATTTCAACCGAGGCCCAACCGATGCACGCAGGCGTCAGCCTACGCGCATCACGGTGCTAAACTGAAATCGGCACCATGACACCACCGCCAACGAATCCCCTAGCCCTAATCGCCGAACTAACCCACCGCTGCCCCCTCCACTGCGTCTATTGCTCCAATCCCGTAGAACTAACCAACCGCGCCGAAGAACTCCCCACCGAAGTCTGGTCCCGCGTCTTCCACGAAGCCGCGCAACTAGGCGTCCTGCAAGCCGACTTCACAGGAGGCGAACCCCTAGCCCGCACAGACATCCTCGAACTCATCCGCGCCGCCCGCGCCGCCGGCCTGTACGTAAACCTGATCACCTCAGGCATGCCATTAGACGAAGCCCGCCTGACACAACTAGTCGAAGCCGGCCTGGACCACCTCCAGCTCAGCTTCCAAGGCGCCCGCGAAGAAACCGCCCAGGAAATCTCCAACACAAAGTCCCACGCGCAAAAACTCCGCGTCCTCGAATGGCTGAAAAAAGTCCGCGTCGCGGTAACGCTGAATTTCGTAATCCACCGCCGCAACATCGATCAAATCGAAGAAATGCTGCAAATCGCCGAGTCCTCCAGCGCCACCCGCATCGAGTTCGCGAACGTTCAGTATTACGGCTGGGCCTTCGCCAACCGCGAAAACCTGCTACCCACAAAAGTCCAACTAGATCGTTCTCTGGAAGTAGTCAAAAGCGCGGAAGAACGCCTGCGCGGAAAAATCCGCATCGAATCGGTAGTCCCCGACTACTACGCGAAATATCCCAAACCCTGCATGGGCGGCTGGGGCCGCAAACTTATGCTTATCGCGCCAAACGGCGACGCCCTCCCCTGCCACGCCGCTAAAGTGATTCCCGGCCTCGAATTCGCCAACGTCAAAGAAAGCAGTCTGCGCGAAATCTGGGAGAGTTCGCCGGCGTTCCAAAAATTTCGCGGCGAAGACTGGATGCAAGCCCCTTGCAAAACTTGCGACCGCCGCACCATCGACTTCGGCGGCTGCCGCTGCCAAGCCCTACTCCTAGCGAACGACCCCGCCGCCACAGATCCGGTCTGCTCGCTGTCCCCCAACCGCCCCAAAGTCGACGCCATCCTATCCACCCTCAACGACCTTGTAGGGGCGGGGCTTGTTTACGCTGAGCCTCGAAGCGCCCCGCCCGCTGATGGAACACTGACCAAGCCCAATTGGCTCTATCGCCCAAACCCCGCCTAATCCGTCTGCGTGACCGCAACTTCGGCGGCGCGCAACCTCATCACCACCCGAAACACAAAAACCAAACTTGCCATCAGCACGATCACACCAAATACCGTCAACGTTCGCGGCGCACCGATATGCTTCGCGAAGCCCCCCGCGATCAGCGACCCGATCGGCTGCACGCCCATAAACATCGTCGCGTACACCGCCATCACCCGCCCGCGCAACTCATCCGGCACCCGATTCTGCACGGTCGTGTTGGTCGCCGCCATCAATGACGTGGCCGCAAATCCCACGACAAACAAAACCCCCGCCGACAGCCAAAATGAGTGAGACTCAGAAAACACGATCAAGCACACGGAGCAAATCACCGCCATCGTCGCGATCCACCGCGCTAGACCCTTAAAAGTCGTGCGCACCGCAAAATGCAGAGCGCCCAGCGCCGCGCCAACCCCCGCGGTACTCAAAAGCACCGAGAATCCGAGGGCCCCGTGATGCAAAACGTCCCGCGCAAAAACCGGCAGAAACACGGAATACTGCAATCCGAACAAGCTCAACACGCTCAACAGCAGCAGCGCCGAGCGGGTTGGCATATCCCTCATGGCGTAGCGAAAACCCTCCAGAAAATTTCGCAGCGGCGAACCCTGCACCGGCCGCGGCTCAAATTTAGGAATGCGCATAGCCAACAACGCCGCGATCACCGCCACGAAGCTCAAGCCATTCAGAAAAAAACACCAGCCCTCATGCACATACGCAATCACGAATCCCGCGATCGGCGGACCGATCACTCGCGCGCTGTTGAACATCGACGAATTCAAAGCGATCGCGTTCGGTAAGTCTTCTTTGCCACACATCTGAACCAGGAATGCCTGCCGGATCGGCACATCGAACGCGTTCACAATGCCTACCAGGAAGGCGATCAAAATCAGGTGCCACACCTGAAGTAAATGCGTAAACGTCAGCGCCGCCAGCGTAAACGCCAGAATCATCGAAGCCGTCTGCGTCCAGATCACCCCCAGATGGCGGTTGTACCGGTCGCCAATGTACCCGCCGACGGAAGCCAGCACCAGAATCGGAATCTGATTCGCAAATCCGAAAACGCCCAACAACGCCGCCGAATTCGTAAGCTTATATACGAGCCAAAGCTGCGCAGTGGACTGCATCCACGTCCCGATCAACGAGACCAGTTGCCCCGCAATAAACAGTTGAAAATTTCGATGTCGCAAGGCGCCAAAGCGCGTGGACACGAGCAGGTAGCCCCTTCAGCCGTGGAATGCACACAACACGAATTAATTACGATGACGTGCGGCAGGAAAAGTGTCAATGAAACGAAGCAGAAAGACAAAACCAAATTGTACCGATGATCAAAAATGTTCGTCGACTACTTGTAGGGGCGCAGCCGGGTGCCGCACCCTTGGTTTTCAAAGGGTGCGGTTATTGACTTTTCGACTTAGATGCAAAACTGATCCACCGCTCGTGCGCGATTGAAAAATATAAAAAGGTGTAGCCACCGCTCTTTTAGGAAAACTTAAATCCAAAGACACTTTCGACTTTCAACTGTCGACTGTCAACTTCCTCCCCGCTACTCGTTCGGCGGTTCCATCGCCCCGCCCACATGCAAGTGGCTCAAATCCCGCAGCGTTGACCGATCTTCCTCGCTCATCCCCTGCGTAAATTTGGGATCGTTCAACCGCTGATTCCTGGCATACTCCGGCATATTCTGCAGCACCCGCAACCTCTGCCGGATCGCCTGCTTGCGATCTGGCGGCATTTGCCTCCATCGTGGCAACACTTCGGTCCGCACGTGCTCCCGCTGCTCCGGCGTCATCCGGTTCCACACCTGCGCGCGATCCCGCAGCACTTGCTGCTGAGCCGGCGGCAAACGCCGCAGACGCTCCTCGTTCTGGAGCACTCTCTGCCGCTCCTGCGGAGTCATGTTCCGCCAGCGCTCTTGCACGTTCGGCGGGGTCGTCGCGCCACGCGCTCCATTCTCATTTCCGTTGTTGTGCGGAACATTCTGCGCATTGCCCGCGTTCGGCGGACGATCGTTCCTTGCGTTGTTATGCCCCGCGTTCCCGGCAGGTGCAGGATGCGCTGGCGGTGGCTGAGGCGGACGGTGCTGCGCCGCCGCGGCCGGCAACGCCATCGCCACGATGAGCCCGAGCCCACACCACCATCCACCGAGTTTGCCCCTGCATTTCATAAAAAGTTCATCACACCTACATCTGTGTGTTCGTATCCTGCTGACTCGCTCCCGCCTCGTCGCTCTGCACCGGCTGCGGCAAATCACTCAGCGCATCGAAGTTCGACAGCACGTCGAAATTCTCCAGCACCGGCAAATCACCCACCACCTGCGCTTCTTGATCCGCACCCGCATTCGGCCCCATCACTAAATCATTCGGCCGCAATCCAAGCCAAACCGTCGCCAACAGCAGCATCGACGCCGCAAACACCACCCGCAGCGACGGCGCAAACGCCTCCCACCAAGCGGGCTTCAGCGGTTCCGCGGCAACTCGCGCCCGCACCCGCGCGTCAAACGCGTCCGAAGGCTCGATCTGGGGCAATTCATCCAGCAAACCCGACAACGCGCGAAACTCATTCACACGCAGAAGACACGCCGCGCAAGTCTTCAGATGCGTCTCCACTTCGCGCATCTCGCTCGCTTTCAAGCGTCCATCCACGTACGGCAGAATCCGGTTTTCCATTCGATCGCAACTCATAACGTCCATCCTTCTTCCATCTGGTCTACGGCAAACTCTTTTCCTTCATTACTTCTTTATTTCTTTATTTCATTATCCCTTTCCTTCTTTCATCGCTTCCTTACTTCGTCTGCCCTGCAACCAACGGCGCCAACTCCACTCGCAAATTCTCATAAGCACGAAACAACAACGACTTCAACGCACTCTCCGAACACTCCAGAATCTTCGCAATCTCGTTGTAATCCAGCTCCTGATACTTGTGTAGCAGCACCGCCGCCCGCTGCTTCTCCGGCAACTTCTCAATCGCATGCCGGATCATCTTCTTCCGCGCCTCTTCTACAAGATGCTGCTCGATGTCCGGATGTTTATCCGCGACATCCAGCGGCCGCTCGTCGCCATCTTCGGCATCCGCGGTCAACGGCGCATCCAGCGAAATCTCCATTCGCTGGTGCCGGGTGTCCCGCACAGAATTCAATGCCAGATTCGTAGCAATCCGAAACAACCAGGTCGTGAATTTCGCGCTAGGCACATAGTCCGCCCGCGCCCGATACACCCGAATAAAAACTTCCTGCGCCAGATCCTCCGCCTGCTCCCGGTTCCGCACCATGCGGTACAAGAAGTTAATCAGCGGCCCGCGATACCGGTGCAATAGAAGCGCGAACGACTGTTCGTCGCCCGCCTTCACGTCCAGCATTAGCTGTACGTCCGACCTGGCCATGGCCGCCACACTCTATCAAACACATGTAGTCTCAGGAAGTTGCAAATAGGTAGGGGGGTACTTGGCGAAGCGAAAGCGAAACGCTATACGTGGAACAACCGCTCCATTATCAGCAGGCTGACTACACCCACGAACACCAGCAGCGCCATCCGCCAGTTGGGCTCCCGGTTCACCTCCGGCAGCAAGTCCGTCGCCGCCACATACAGCGTCACCCCGCCGGAAAGCGGCAAAGCGTATTTGAGTTGCCCTTGCAGCGCGCTGGTCAGCAGGACTCCCAACAGGGTCGCCACTCCTAGTAACCCGGCCGCCAGAATAGCGTTGCGCTTACCCATCCCGCTCGCGAGCACAACGGAAGCCACCGTAAATCCCTCCGGCAGCTTGTGCAAAAACACCGCCACAAAAATCACCACGCCCAACCATGTCGAAACCAAAAATCCAGCCGCAATCGCTACCCCGTCAAAAAAAGTGTGAATTCCCAACCCGAGCAGCACGGTCGAACGCACATGCTGATGGCGGACCTCCTCACTGTGCGTCTCTTCCCCAAAATGAAAATGAGGCGCGATCGTGTGCTCGAATAAATGGACGAGGAAAAATCCGATCAGGACATACAGAAGTGCCCGCTCACCAGAAAGCCGCACCGACTCCGGGATCACCTCAACAAACGCCACCGCCAACATATACCCAGCGCCTAGCGCCAGAAAATACTGCAAATACTTCCGCGACCAATCCTTGCGAACGACAAAGTACCCGCCAATCAAATTCCCCGCCGCCGCCATCAACCCCAGCAGCGCCGCCAACCCAGTCCGGAATGCCAGGCTATGCATCTCGTAAGTAGCACAGGCACTCCTGCCTGTGCCCCAACCAAATCCCATCCAGCCCAATCCGCCGCTACAACCGAAACCTGCCTAGCCTTCTCCGCGCTCTCCGTGCTCCGACCTCTGTGCCTCTGCGTTAAATCTTTTCTCTTCCGCTTTTCTCTTCCGCTTTTCTCTTTACCTCATTACATCTTTGCGTCATTACTTCTCTGTTTTCTCACCCACTATGCCGGAACAAAATCACATCCCCTTCCTGCACCACATATTCCTTCCCCTCCAACCGCACCTGCGCCTTCTCCCGCGCCGCCGCAATACTCCCCGCAGCCAACAAATCGCTCCACTTCACAACTTCCGCCCGAATAAATCCCTTCTCAATATCGCTATGAATCGCCCCCGCAGCCTTCACCGCGGTCGCACCCTTGCGTATCGTCCAAGCTCTTACTTCCGGCTCCCCCGCCGTAAAAAACTGAATCAACCCCATCAAGTCATAGGTCGCCCGAATCAAGCGGTTCAACCCCGGCTCCTTCAAGCCATACGAAGCCAGCAACTCCGCCGCCTCCTTCTCGTCCATCTCCACCAATTCGGCCTCTAGTCTTCCGCAAATCGCCACCACCGCTGAATTTGGCTTTCCCGCCAGCGCCCCCAATTTGTGCCGCTCCACAGCGGTATCGAGCTTGTCGGCCTCGTCATCCCCAACATTCAACACATACAGGACCGGCCGCGCCGATAAAAACAGAAACCCCCCAATCGGCTTGCGCTCATCCGCGGTCAACTCCAACTCCCGCAAAGGCTTCTCCGCCTCCAAATGAGCCTTACACTTCTCCAAAACGTTCTTCTCCAGCACCAGCAGAGGCTCGCTCTTCTTCTTCAAATCCTTATCCACGCGCTCCAACCGCCGCGTAATCTGGTCATGATCCGAAAGGATCAGCTCCAACTCCAAATTCGTAGCATCCCGCAAAGGATCAATACTCCCCTCCGCATGCGGCACCGAAGGATCATCAAAAACCCGAATCACGTGCGCGATCGTATCCACCTCGCGCAAAGGAGCCAAAGCATCGCGGTTGCGTTCCTTCTGCATCCCGCCCAAATCCACATACTGGACCGTCGCGTAAGTTATCTTCTTAGGGTTGTATAGCTTGGCCAACTCGAGCAATCGAGGCTCCGGCACTTTCGCCACGCCAACATGTGTTCCTTGCGACCCCGCCTTCCCATCCACGCTTGCTTTCGTGAGGATCCGGAACAACGTAGTCTTCCCAACCTGCGGTAGTCCAATAATTCCTGTCTGCATAAACCCGAAAGTTTACCACACACCGTTCGCCAAAATTTCCATCCGCCAACACAGACGCTCCTGTCTGTGCCCCGTGATCCGCGCAATAAAGTGTCCGTCCACGGGATGATCGTATTCGCCGAAATCCCTCAAACTCCGAACCCTCTCCCAGATCCAGCATCGAAAACCTCGCGCATCTCTGCGTTCTCAGTGCCTCTGCATTATTTTTTAGGGTTCCTAGACTGTGACCAACTATCCTTTGTAACAACAGGCAACCACCGGTCATTCCGACCGAAGCGAGCCGACTTTTTCTTCCGCGTTCACTTCCTGTGAACGCGTCGGCTCGCGCAGTGGAGGAATCTCTCCCGGGCTTCTCAACTTGGCACCCGAACTAATGTATGTTGTCGAGTAAGGGAGAAGTCATGCAAGGCAGCAGCGTCCACGCCGTCGAACTCGTCTTTCTCCTCCTGCTGCTCTTCGTCGTCGTCTTCGCCTACGTCGCCCGCAAACTGCAACTTCCTTACCCGATCGTCCTGGTCATTGCAGGTCTCTTCCTCAGTTTCGTCCCCGGCATTCCCAAAATCACCATGAGCCCCGACATCATCTTCCTCGCCGTTCTCCCTCCTCTCCTGTACTCGGGCGCGTGGTTCACCTCCTGGCGCGATTTTTCCTACAATATCGTCAGCATCCTTTTTCTGGCCTTCGGCCTGGTCGGCTTTACCGCGTTGGGGGTTGCCGAAGCCGCCCATTGGTCCTTCGCCCACTTTGATCTCCGCCTTGGCTTCGTCCTTGGCGCGCTGGTGGCCACCACAGACACCATAGCCGCCACCTCCATCGCCAGGCGCGTAGGTCTCCCCTCGCGCGTCGTCGACATCCTGGAAGGCGAAAGTTTGGTCAATGACGCCACCGGTCTCCTCGCTCTCCAATTCGGCATCGCCATGGTGGTTCAAGGGCAAACTCCCACGGTAGTCGGGGGCTTTCTCCGCTTGAGCTACCTCATCGCCGTCGGTATCGCCGTCGGTCTCCTCATCGCTATCATCGTCCAGCGCGTCGAGCGCTATCTCGACGACGGCCCCATCGAAATCGTCCTCAGCATCATGATCCCTTACGCCGCGTATCTTGCCGCCCAAGCCGTCCAGGCTTCCGCCGTTCTAGCCGTAGTTGCTTGTGGTCTGTATCTTGGCCGCCGTTCGTCGCAGTTGTTTTCCCCCAGCGTGCGTCTCCAGGTGCTCGGCTTTTGGAGCGCGCTGACTTTCGTCATGAACGGCTTGGTGTTCGTCTTGATCGGGCTGCAACTGCCCTTTGTTCTCGCTGGAATCAGCGACTATCCGATGCGCACCTTGCTGCTCTACGGCGGCGCCTTCAGCATCCTCGTCATTGCGCTGCGTTTGGCGTGGGTCTATCCGGGTGCGTACACCGGCTACTGGATTCGCCGCCACATCTTTCACCAACAATCCGAATATCCGTCTCCGCGCGCGGTCTTTATCGTCGGGTGGGCAGGCATGCGCGGCGTCATCGCCCTCGCCGCGGCATTGGCATTACCGGAGGTCATCGCTGATGGTGGCCCTTTCCCTCAACGCAACCTGCTGATTTTTCTGACGTTCTGCGTCATCCTCGTCACACTCGTCCTGCAAGGCCTGACGTTGCCTCCGTTAATCCGCGTTTTCGGCCTTGCGGGTGTGGACGGGCCCAATCTGGAAGAAAAAGAAGCGCGTCGAGCAATGGTCATCGCCGCGCTCGAGCACATCAAGAACAGCCAGACCTCAGAGGACACCCATCACCTTGCCGCCGCCTATCAAGATGCCCTCATTCGCTACAAGCGCCGCCTCGCCGCCATCACCGGTCAAACCTACGCCGCCCACGGCATCGACGCTGACGATCACGCCCAATTCGTCGGGCTCTCTCGCCAACTCCTGCGCATCGAACGCAACACCGTGCTCCGGCTCCGCGATGAAGGCCGCATTAACGACGCGGTTCTCCGCCAACTCGAGCGTGAGTTGGACCTGAACGAAACTCGCCTGGATTCCGCCGCCCGCACTTAGCATTGCATCCGTATTCATCAAGATCGCTCGGCTCCGTCCTCCAGCCCGCGTTCCCCTATGTAGGCAACCAACCGTCATTCCGAACGGAGCAGGCCGACGCCTCTTCTGCGCGTTCACTTCCTGTGAACGCGTCGGCCTGCGCAGAGAGGAATCTCTCTTCGCTCCGCCGACGTCCAGACCGCCCGGTGTGCCACCATGAACCTGGTTGGCTTCCTTATTCGTGACTTCAAGCAACCAACCGTCATTCCGAACGGAGCAGGCCGACGCCTCTTCTGCGCGTTCACTTCCTGTGAACGCGTCGGCCTGCGCAGAGAGGAATCTCTCTTCGCTTCCGGCGACGTCCACACCGCCGGGTGTGCCACCACGTACCCGGTTGGCTTCCTCATTCGTGACTTCAAGCAACCAACCGTCATTCCGAACGAGGCAGGCCGACACCTCTTCATTCGTGACTTCAAGCAACCAACCGTCATTCCGAACGAGGCAGGCCGACACCTCTTCTGCGCGTTCACTTCCTGTGAACGCGTCGGCCTGCGCAGAGAGGAATCTCTCTTCGCTCCGCCGACGTCCGCACCGCCGGGTGTGCCACCACGTACCCGGTTGGCTTCCTCATTCGTGACTTCAAGCAACCAACCGTCATACCGAACGAAGTAGGCCGACACCTCGTCATTCGTCACTTCAAGCAACCAACCGTCATTCCGAACGGAGCAGGCCGACGCCCCTTCTGCGCGTTCACTTCCTGTGAACGCGTCGGCTTGCGCAGAGAGGAATCTCTCTTCGCTTCGGCGACGTCCAGACCGCCCGGTGTGCCACCATGAACCTGGTTGGCTTCCTCATTCGTCACTTCAAACAACCAACCGTCATACCGAACGAAGCAGGCCGACACCTCGTCATTCGTGACTTCAAGCAACCAACCGTCATACCGAACGAAGTAGGCCGACACCTCTTCATTCGTCACTTCAAGCAACCTACCGTCATTCCGAACGGAGCAGGCCGACGCCTCTTCTGCGCGTTCACTTCCTGTGAACGCGTCGGCCTGCGCAGAGAGGAATCTCTCTTCGCTTCGGCGACGTCCACACCCGTGGGGCGAATAGGTCGGCTTGCACAGAGAGAAATCTGCTTTTGATTTTTCCCCTGGAGCGTCGTCAGTGCCGGTCTAACTCTCTACGCAGTAGCAACTGCCTTAACCCCAGCAGGAGCTTCCTTCATGAAAATCTTGAACAGCGTCGCATTCGCTAAAATTGTCACCAGCGACGCCACCAGCGTCGCGTTGTAGATCGCCGGAGTAATCAACCCGGCTCGCAGCGACACCTGCGCCAGGATGAACGAAAACTCCCCAATTTGCGTCAACCCCAGTGCCACGCGTCCAGCCGTCGATGTCGGATACCTGAAAAGCCGCACCACTCCAAACCATGCCACGAACTTCCCCGCCAAAATTAACCCCACCAGCACCAGAATAATTTGCCAGGACGAAGCCCAGGTGCGCGGATCGATCAGCATCCCCACCGACACAAAAAACACCGCCACAAAAGCGTCCCGCAGCGACAGCGTCTGATGCTCCAGCTTCTTCGCAAAGTCCGAACTCCCCAGAAACATCCCGCCGAGAAAGGCCCCCAAAGCCAGCGACAACCCAACCGCTTCCGTCAGCGCCGCAATGACCAGGCATATCGTCAACGCCAGCAGCAGCGATATCTCGTCATTGCATGTTCGTTCCACCCGCGCCAGCAGCTTCGGCATCAACTTCCAGGCAGCCGCCACAATGGGAATCAGCAAAAGCAATGCCTTGCAGATTCGCCAGGCGACGAGTCCATAATCCGCCCCGCCCTCCGTCCCCAGGCCCGGCAACAACACCGTGAGAATCACCACCACCAGGTCTTCCACCAATGTCAGCGCGATCATCACGCGCCCGGCCTCGGTCCCCATCTCGCCACGGTCCATCAGCATCCGCATCAACACCATCGTGCTGGCGACCGAAACGATGCACCCCACCGCCAAACCCTGCAGCAAAGGCCAACCCATCAGCCAGCCGACACCGATCCCAAGCCCCACCGACAGCAATACACCCAGCGGCGCCCCCACCAAAGCCACCCACTTCACCCGCAAAAGATCCGGAATCGAAAACTCGATCCCCACCGAAAACATCAGTAGCACAACTCCGACTTCCGCCATCAGCTCAAATACGTGAACATCATGCACATGCGGCCCAGGCGTCAGCGGGCTAAGAATTAACCCCGCCACCACATACCCCAACAAAATCGGTTGCCCAATCCGCCAAGCCAGGAATCCGCAAGCCAGCGCAGCCGCAAAAACCATAGCGATATCGCGAAAAATCAATGTGCTCTCAGCCAAGAAGGCAACTCCAAATAGCCGATTTTCGCCGCAGAGTATATCACCCGCGCAATTTTCATCTTCTCCCGCAAATCCCCCGAACGCCCGAAGTTTCTCCGAACCTAAAAATTCTCCGTGACCTCTGTGCTCCGATCTCTGTGTCCTCTGTGTTAATCCTTTCTCTTCTCTGCGAATCCTCAGGCCTTCTGCGTCTCCGCGTTAGATTCGATTTCTCCTTCGATTACGCTCTCTTCCCTCCTCTTTTCTCGACGCCCCACCTGCGCTATCGTTTTCGTTCCATGTCCTCGCCCACGCCGACCCTTCCCTTCGATCTAGCTGCCGCCATGGCGCACCTCTCCGCCAAAGACGAAAAACTAGCCCCGCTCATCGCGGAAATGGCCAAATTCGAAATCGACATGGAAGCCGCGCAATCTCCCTACGAAGCACTGATGGAATCCATCGCCTACCAATCCATCTCTGGCAAAGCCGCAGCCACCATCTTTGCCCGCGTCAAAGCCCTGGGCACCAATGGTCACCCGCCCACGCCACAGCAAATGCTGAAGCTCCGTAAACAAACGCTCCGCAAAGCAGGCCTGTCCGGCGCAAAGGTCTTAGCAATGAAAGATCTCGCTGGGAAAACGATCGAAGGTATCGTCCCCACCCGCGAAGACGCCTGCAAAATGTCCGACGAAGAGCTAGTCGAGCGCCTGGTATCAGTCCGAGGCATAGGTGCCTGGACGGTAGAAATGTTCCTGATCTTCAATCTGGGCCGCCCAGACGTTCTACCGATCCATGACCTGGGCGTTAAAAAAGGCTGGTCCGTCACCTACGGCAAGAAACACATGCCCAAGCCGAAAGAACTGTTAGCCTTCGGCGAGCAATGGCGCCCCTACCGCACCATAGCCAGCTGGTACATGTGGCGAGCGTTCGAGCGCGCCGGCTACGCCATAACCAATAAGATCCGTCCCCCAAAGGTCCGCCGCAAACCCCAAAAGACCAAGCCGACCAAACAAAGTCGGAAGCACGTATAGGTTGGCAATCTTTAGATCCGTCTCCAGAGCGGTTTGCGTGTTCCGTGAGCAAGACCTCAGTCCGCCGAACCGTTCGTATTAGACGCGGCGTCGGGTGCCGCACCCTTGAGGTTTTCAAGGGTGCGGGTTTAGACCCCACAGAACCGGGCCCACCCCAGGGCATCAGGATCGCAGTTTTCCTTGACAATTGAGTACCTTATGGTACAATAAATCTCAGGTAATATTGCAGTCAGACTCTATACATAGGGGTCTCGCACCAACAGAATGCAACCTCTTTTAAAATGAATACTTACGTAAGTGTTGATTCCAGACGACTTTAACTATCTTTAGAATGAATACTTACAAAAAACCGGGGGGAGGGGGGTGCCTCGAAAGGTACTACCACGGCTACCGCTCAAGTCCTCTGCGCTAAGCGCCAAATTCTCTGATCATAAAATACAGTGCCAAAAGTCCTGCCAGCAAAACGCCACTCTCCAGCGACACAGAGACGCGATGCCACCGGCTGAACTCCGCCAACAACGGACTATCCGCCGCCGTAGCCTGAATCGACCCCATCTGCACCCGTAGCGTCGCCATCCTGGGGCTAACCGCATGCTGCGACACAACGGTCAACCCAATCATGACCAAAACGCAGAGCCCCGCAGGCGCCGCCAACCCTGAAAACGCCCGCGTCCGGCTAAGCCGCGACACCAGGATCGCAATCCCGCAAACCACCCCAATCATGTGCATCCACCAAAGCCCATACCCCACCATAGCCCCAGCCTGATCCCGGCTAGCCAAGATCCGAAACGCCCCCGGCGCCACCACAAAGCTAAGAAACACATCACTCCCTAGCCACAGACCGAGAGCAAGAAATTCAATGGTGCGCAAAATGGTAGACATACAATGGCTCGCGACCGCCTTGAAACCCGACTGCAGCAGTCTACAATAGTCCGCGATTCCCCAACTGGGCGATGCCACTTAGTGACGGCTGCCAGCCACCGCGCAGAAACCAAACAAGTTCCGCGTTCGTCTCATGGGAGGCGCCGGCCGAAACTTCCCGAGCGCCCCCGCAGCAACCGGAACAACAGACACGATGAAGGATGTACCCAACTTTGGCTCGGAATCCGCTGCGCAAGCGCGCAAACGCCGGTGGGCCCCGATTGCCTGGTTGCTAAGCGGTTTCCTGGTGGCTTATGCGTACGCCTTCATCTCGGCGACCGCCAGCGATAGCGAGAATTTGTTGGGGTGCCAACCCATCGTGTCCGCCGTAACTTCGAGGCACAGGCTTCCTCTCTCGGTGTCCGAGCCAGGCAGCCCGGCAGTTTCGTGTGACCTGGGCGTTCATTTCCCGTTGCTCAGGACGTACTATAGCGTCTTTATCTACGGGGTGCTCGACAAAGGCGAGCAAGACGCAATCGTCGTCGACCTTCGCACGTTCCAGAGCGCTTCTCATGGCCAAAGAATTCTGGTGCAGTTCTTTGAAAAGGAAAACTGGAAGACCTGGTCCGACCCAAAGTCAGGCAGAAGCGGCGGCTCCCGAGGGCCAGAAACGCCGATCTTCAAAGCGTGGGTCAACTAAGCAAAACACTGATTTAGACACACTGATTAGACAGAAAGGCCGGGGTTCTCCGCTCGTCGGCATTCGGAGAGCAACACAAATCGAGCTAGGTCAGGAGTTGAACACAGCGCGCTCGGCGTTGACGGCGGCACCGATGACACCGACCTCGTCGCTGGTGGGAATGACCTCGAAGCGGCTGCCTTGCAGCGGGCTCATCTTCACCATTTCGTGGACAAAGCGGTCGAGCAAACCGATGTCGATGAACTTGGCGTTGGGGCCCGTGATGTAGAATTGCCCCGGACCCTCCATGTGGATGCTGGTAGCGGTGGCCGCAGCCAACGCGCGGTGGCTCAGGGTCAGAAATTCGGAGCAACGCGCGTCCCCGTCGGCGGCGTTCGCGAAAACCTCTTCAGGCTCCAGATCCAGAAAGCGCATTCGCATAGAGCGGTGCCCGAGGACGCCTTCCAGGTGGCCACGGCCGCCGCAGCCACAGAGATTTTCTTTAGGGTCCAGCGTCACCACGGAGTGGCCGCCTTCCCAAACTCCTTCGGTCCAAGGATAGCGGCCGAAGCCAATGCCGTTGCCGAGGGTCCACACACGAATGAGTCTATGAAGCTTGTAACGCGCCGCCGCTATGCCCGCGGCCATGGCGTCGGCGTCGTTGAAAATCCGAACCGGCACCGATGCGTGACCCGAGTCGGCAGCGGAAGACAATGCCGCCTCAAGATGGAAGCCTTTCACTTGCTGGAGATTGGGAGAATCCTCCACCACACCGTGGCGGATGACCCCCGGGAAACCCAAGCCGATCGCGTCGATCTTTTCTCCCTTGGCGACGATCTCGATTTGCTCCTTGATGCAGTCCCCGATGCTCTCCGCAGGCATCCCGGCGAGGACATCCAGCGCCCCTTGCGGATAGACGCCAAGCGGGCCGACAACCTTGTTGTCTTCGACGAGCCCCACCGCGATGTGTTCCATCACCAGTACGCCGATTGTCCTGCGCATTCTTTACCTCAGTTTGTTCAAGCCGTTGAAGGCGGCGGCCTTATAGCATTCGGCGAGCGTCGGATAGTTGAAAACGGCCTCGGCGAAATACTCGACGGTGCCTTTCGACGCAAAGATTGCTTGACCGATATGAATAAGTTCGCAAGCGCCTTCTCCGACGATGTGCACGCCGAGAAGCTCTTTTGAGTCCGGATTGAAAATGAGTTTCAGCCGGCCGGTGGTATCCCCGCGAATCTGGCCGCGGGCGATCTCGCGGAAAAAGGCGATGCCGACTTCATACGGCACGCCCTCCTCGGTAAGCTGCTCTTCGGTTTTGCCGACGAACGAGATCTCCGGGATCGTGTAGATGCCGTAAGGATAGTTCGCGCGATTGGAATGGATGGGAATGCCGAACGCATTGGCGGCGGCCATGCGACCTTGCTCCATGGAAACTGAGCCGAGACTCGGGAACCCGATGATGTCGCCGACGGCGAAGATGTGCGGCTGTTGCGTGCGATAGTGGTCATCGACGGGGATGCGGCCTCGCGCGTCGGCGGTGAGGCCCGCGGCGGCGAGGTTGAGGTCCTCGATGTTTCCCTGGCGGCCCACGGAGTAGAGCAGCGCGTCGCCGGAAACTTTCTTCTTGCTCTTGAGAACGGCGGCAACGCAGTTTTCCGCGGTTTCCTCGACGCTCTCGACTTCTTCGTTAAGGCGCAGGGTGACTCTGCGGTCGCGCAGGTGGTAGCAGAGCGCCTCGACCATCTCGGAATCAGCGAACTCCAGCAGGCGCGGGCGCTTTTCGATGAGCGTGACGCGAACACCGAGGGTGGCAAACATGCAGGTATATTCGAGGCCGATGACTCCGCCTCCGACGACGATGAGGGTCTTGGGAATCTGTGGCATGCCGAGAACTTGATCGCTATTGATGATGGTGCGGTTGTTGAAGGGCACCAGCGCGGAAGTCGCGGCCTTAGTTCCCGTGGCGATGATGGTGTTGGCGGCTTCGTACTCGGATTGGTTGCGCGAGCCGACCACGCGGATGTGACACGCATCGAGAAAGCTGGCGGTTCCGGTGAAGACTTCGATGCCGTTGCGCGAAAGCTGCGCGCGAATGACGTCGATTTCGGTCTTAATGACATGCTGCGCGCGAAAGGAAAGATCGGCCATGGTGATCTGTTCCTTCACGCGATAGTTGACGCCATAAATGTTCTGGTAGTAGAAGCCGGACAGATGCAGGACCGCTTCGCGGATCGTCTTGCTGGGGATCGTTCCGGTGTTGATGGCGACGCCCCCGACGACCTCCAGCTTCTCGACCAGCGCTACATGTTTGCCGAATTTCGCCGCCTGGATGGCGGCGCGCTGGCCCGCGGGGCCGGAGCCGATGACGATGAGATCGTACTTTTCCATGGCGAGCCGCTAAACTGCTGCGTGACGGTGCCGGGGGAGCGGCGGAAGTATATCACTGTCATCAGGGATGCGGTCCGCGACACACGGTTGTACCGGAGTGTCGGCGCCGGTCCGACACAAAAGGCTTTTTGAACACAGCTAACCCGCGTTTTCTTTCAAGCATATACGGAGTTAATGAGAGACTTGGTTGGGGATGGTGGGCGACAAAGGACTTGAACCTTTGACCTCTCCCGTGTGAGGGGAGCGCTCTAACCAACTGAGCTAGTCGCCCGTATTTTTCGCTTCGGGCTGCGAGTTTTAGGGAACTCGCGCCTTGTACGAGGTGTCAACTAGTTGTAGCAGGAAGGGCCCGGGTTTTCAACCATGACGGCGGTTACCTCTCAAATCGTAACGCAGCTGCAACGCTCCATCGCGCGAGCCATTTACGGCAAGGAAGAAGCGATCCAATTGTCGCTGATCACTTTGCTGGCGCGCGGACACTTGTTGATCGAGGATGTGCCTGGGGTCGGGAAGACCACGCTGGCCCAGGCTCTTGCCAAATCGTTTCACTGCACGTTTCAGCGCATCCAGTTCACGTCCGACCTGCTGCCCAGCGATGTGCTCGGTGTGAGCGTCTATAACCCGGAAACGCGCGAGTTTGAATTTCGCTCCGGCCCGATTTTCGCCAATGTCGTGCTGGCCGACGAAATCAATCGCACCACGCCGCGCACGCAGTCCGCTCTTCTGGAAGCCATGAACGAAGCGCAGGTGACCGTCGACGGCAAAACCCTGCCCCTGCCGCAGCCGTTTCTGGTGATCGCCACGCAAAATCCCGTTGAGCACCACGGCACCTATCCTCTGCCGGAATCACAGCTCGACCGGTTTCTGATGCGCATCCGCATGGGCTATCCATCGCACGAAACCGAGCGCGAAATCTTGCGCAAGCGCGTTGGTGAGGATCCGGTGCAGTCCCTTGAACCGGTCGCGGACGTGGAAGACGTGCTGGCCATGCAAAACTCGGTGGCGCAGGTGAAAGTCGATTCCAGTCTGCACGACTATGCGCTGGAGATCGTCACGCGCACGCGCCACAGCGAACAACTTTCTCTGGGCGTTTCTCCCCGCGGCACGTTGATGTTGCAACGCGCGGCGCAGGCCCGCGCCTTTCTCGATGGGCGCGACTTCTGTCTGCCTGATGACTTCAAGCAGCTTGCGGTCGCGGTGTTTTCACACCGCGTGGTGGCCAGCTCGCGGCACGCGTCGCTGCAAAAGAAATCGGAAACAACCGAAGCAGTGTTGCGCGACATCGTTGAATCTGTGCGCATCCCGCTATGAACACACTATGAAGAACGGCGAGAGTAGCGCGAGCGCACAGCCAGGAATGGCTGTGCCACCGGAATCAACAACCTCAGAGCCAGCACAATTCCATCAGACGCGTAAGCTCTTCGGGAACAGGCTCGTCCCGCATTCCGCTAGCTGCGAAACTTCGTGCGCGTAAACTCCACCATCACGCAGCTGTGGGCCAAAGCTGACCGCCCCGGCGTGCGCGCCTTCTTTCTCTCGATTGCCGCCTTAGGCGTCGCCCTAATGCTCGCTCTGTACTCTGGAGCTGCGGCGGAAGTCGGCCACTCGGGCTTATCCATCGCGGCCGCAGTTGCTGCGCTCCTGGTCGCCGGCTGGGTCGCAATTACGCTGGTGCCGATCCTCGCGAAACGCACGCCGCTGCGCTGGATCGGTTACAAGATGGAATACAAGATCACGCGCGAAGGCTGGATCTACATCGGCGGCATCATCATCGTGGCGCTGGCCGCGCTCAACACCGGCAACAACCTGCTGTTTTTGATTCTCGCCAGCCTGATCGCGATCATTCTGATGTCCGGCATCTTGTCCACCATCACGCTGACAGGCATCGGGATGCGCCTGCAATTACCCGAGCACATCTTCGCGGGCCAGGCGGTTCGCGCTCAGGTCGAGCTGGAAAATGAAAAATTGACGTTACCGTCGTTTTCGCTACGCGTGGAAGCGGTAACCACCAAGAAAGCGCCGGCCGCCGCACTGCTCGAAACACCTGTCTACTTTCCCTACGTGCCAAAGCGCGAGCGCATGCAGCAGAGCGTCCCGATAACGTTTGCGCGCCGGGGAGCGTATCGTCAGGACGCTTTCCGCATCGTCACGCGTTTTCCGTTTGGTTTCCTGCAGAAAGCGCGGCGCATGGAGTTGCGCGCCGAAGCAATCGTCTATCCCTCCGTCGAGCCATCTCAGGACCTCTTTGAAGTATTGCCCGCGCTGCAGGGAGCGCTCGAAAGTTTGAGCAAGGGCAGCGGCCAGGATTTGTATGCATTGCGAGGTTACGTGCCCACCGACAGCGCCCGCCATGTGCACTGGAAAGCGTCGGCCAGGTCGGGATCGCTGATGGTGCGCGAGTTCACGCGGGAAGACGACTGCCGAGTTTTGCTGGTGCTGGATCCTCACGTTTCCGATCCCATCAGCGGAGTGAATGCGGCTTCATCCGCCAGCGCTTCGGAACGTTTCGAGCGTGCCGTGACCTTGTGCGCCAGCATCGCGTGGCATTTCTTCGAGCGCAACGCGCAGTTGCAATTCCGCAGCGCCGGGCTGGAAACCTCTTTGGCGACCGCGGAAGAAAATATCTTCGCCATCCTGCGCCACCTCGCACTGGCCCAGCCGTTGCCACCCGATCCCGAGCACGAACTACTCAGCGATCTCGCCGCATCGCCGGATCTGTTCAAGGTAATCGTCACCAGCCAGCCACGCGGCTCGATACCCGCGACGTTGTGGCACTCCTCTTACGTGGTGTTTCTCGACGACTTGCTGACTTAGTGACCTGGGAGCCGCGGGGCTACGCGGACTCCGCCCTGCGCTACACGATTCCGCGGGGCGCATTCGTGCGAGAATAGCGCGTCGCGATGCCTGAAAGCCGTGATCTCGCCGAAATTCGGAAACGACTGCTGGGTTGGTTTCGCAAATACCGGCGCGAGCTACCTTGGCGGCTCAACAAAGATCCCTATCGCATCTGGCTGTCGGAAATTATGTTGCAGCAGACGCGCGTTGCGGCCGTGATTCCCTATTACGAGCGTTTTCTTGAACGATTCCCGGATATTCGTGCGCTTGCGGAGGCGCCGGAGGAGGAAGTGCTGCGGCTGTGGTCGGGCCTGGGTTACTACAGCCGCGCGCGGAATTTGCAGCGGGCTGCGCTGCAGATCGTTGCGAAACACGGCGGCCAGTTTCCGCGAGCTTTAGACGAAGCGCTGGCGCTGCCGGGCATCGGAAGCTATACCGCGGCCGCGATTTTGAGCATCGCGTTCGGGGCGAAACATGCCGTGCTCGATGGAAACGTGGCGCGCGTGCTCGCGCGGTTGGATGCGGTACAGGGAGATTTGCGCGAGCACGGACGTTGGCGAAGTCTGCAGAAATCCGCGGACAAGCTGCTCGATCCGAAATCACCGAGTGATTGGAACGAGGCCATGATGGAGCTTGGGGCGATGGTCTGCACGCCTCGGTCGCCGCAATGTTTACTGTGTCCGGTTGCGGACTTTTGCCGCGCGCGGCGCCTCGGCTTGGCCGACATTATCCCGGAAAAACGCAAGAAGCGCGCAACGGTCGAGGTCACGCTCGCCGCCGGAGTGTTGCTGGATGGGCACGGTCGAACGTTGTTGCTTCCGCCGCCGCAAACGCGGAGGGAGCACGGGGCGCCAAGAATCGCCGCTCACGAAGATGTTGCCGTGCTGGTGTCGAGGATGTGGCATTTCCCCACAGTCTCGGTGCGGAACGACGCCGCATCGGAATTGCGGGAGTTCCTGGTTGAGCTAGGCGTTCGCGCGGCGCGGAACTCCAAGCTCCGCTTTGAGCCGTTGTCGCGTGCGCGCCACACGGTTACCTATCGCGCGGTCAAGATTTTGCCGTATCGGGTGGTTCTCGCCCGGCTGCCACGAATTGCGGGGACGAAGGTCGTGTTTCTCTCGGAATTGGTTGCGCGTTCGACTCTGGCGGTTTCGAACCTCACGCGAAAGATCGCGCAGGTGGCTGGTTAGTGGAGGCCGTTGCGATGGGCTGATCGGTTCGGATTTAGCCTTAGCGGCATTATCGTTTCGGGCAGACCTTCCCGGAGGACTCGCGCGCGGGTGGTAACATGGAGGTTCCACGATGGCCTCCGCAGCCACATCTGTGCGCGTTCCGGCCTTGCCCGCTGAGCGATTTTTTCAGGGATCGTTGCTGCTGTTCGTTGCCAGCTCGATCGCAACGCTGATCGCGACCGGCAAACTCGATCCTTTGAGTTGCGTTGTTGCGACCCTGGCGATGACTTACAAAGGGTTTCGCTGGTGGCGGCGGAAACCGATTGAGTTGTCGCATCGCACCGCCACGGTGCTGGTGGTCTCTTACCTGGTCATTTTCCCATTCGACATCGTTTTCTTCTCTCGCGCGTTCGTCGCGACCTCGACAAACCCCTCGCTTTTTGCGGCGCTGCTGGGCGCGGTGCATTTTCTGCTGTTCGTGATGCTGGTGCGCTTGTACAGCGCGGCCACCGACCGCGACGCCTTTTTTCTGGCCATCCTGGCGTTCTCCGCAATTCTGGCGGCGGCAATTTTGACCGTCGATACCTCGTTCCTGGTTCTCTTCTTCATTTTTCTGTTGTTTGGCGTGGCCACATTTGTGGGGATGGAGATGCGGCGAGGCGGAAAAGGCGCGGTGGCACCGCCGTTTGCGCAGCCCGCGCAGGAACGCCAGCTAGCGCGCGCACTGATCCTTGCGGCGCTAAGCGTCGCGGCAGGCGCCATCCTTATGGGCGGCGCATTGTTCTTCTTTTTCCCGCGCTTCAGCGCCGGATACCTCGGACGCACGAGCCTGCAACCCTCGCTGATGACGGGTTTCACCGACGATATCGAGCTGGGGCAGATCGGGGAGATCAAGAGAAGCCCGGCGGTGGTGATGCGGGTGAAAACCGGGAAGCCGGTACCGTACGCGCAACTGCGATGGCGCGGGATTGCGCTGTCGACATTCGACGGAAAGCGCTGGTCGACGCCGAATCATCGCCCCGCGGCGATTGCGCCAGATGCGGCGGGCTGGATTTACGTCGCCGACCCCGAACAAAATCTGGGCGCCCTGGCGCTGGAATTGCATTACGAGATTCTGGTGCAGCCGATGGCCACGGATGCGGTGTTCGTGCCGGCCAACGCGGTTTCGATCCTGGGTGGATTTTCCGGGGAGAATCCGACCGCGGGTTTCAACGCACGGCGCACCTATCTCTTTCGAGATTTCACCGGGTCCATTTTCAATCCCTTCCGCAATTACGCTCCGGTTCGTTACTACGGATCCTCGCGGCTTCCCGCGCTGAACCCGGCGAAATTGCGGGCAGCTTCGACGGAGGATCCGGCCGAAATTCGGGACGTGTATCTGCAGCTTCCGCCGATGGACGCGCGCATCGCTGCATTGGCCAAAGGGGTGACGGCGAAAGCGCGAACGCCCTACGACAAAGCGGTGGCGACCGAAAATTATTTGAGGACGCGGTTTACATACACGCTGAAGCTAACCGGGAAACCGGGCGACGAGCCGCTGGCACATTTTTTGTTTGAGACGCACGCGGGCCATTGCGAATATTTTGCGTCGGCGATGACCATCATGCTGCGGACGCTGGGTATTCCGGCACGCGAAGTGAACGGTTTTTTGCCCGGAGAATTTAACGACTTGGCGGGCGACTACATCGTGCGCGCGAGCGATGCGCACAGCTGGGTGGAAGCGTACTTTCCGGGTTCGGGATGGGTAACGTTCGATCCGACGCCCGCGGCGGCCGAGAATTTTGGATTTTTGTCGCGGCTGGGCCTGTACGTCGATTGGATGGAATTAACCTGGAACGAGTGGGTGATCAATTACGATTTCGCGCACCAGGTGCAAATGGCGCAAATCATGCAGCGTAACACGCGGAACTGGACGGAAGCCGCGCGCAGTTGGTTCACACGGAAAGAGACGAACGGCAAGCAGTGGCTGCGATCGTGGCTGGACCGGCGCGGAGGGATCACGTTTGCGGTGCCGGTGGCGATTGCGTTGCTCCTGGTGCTGCTGCGATACGATGTGTTGCGGGCGCTCATCCAGAAGCTGCGACTGTACTTGCAGCTTCGCACGCCGGAAGAAACGCGCGCGAATCCTCAACTGGCTTCACGGCTTTATGCGGAGTTGTTGAGGATACTGGAGCGGCAAGGATTCGCGCGACGAGATTCACAGACGCCGCTGGAGTTTGCGATGGCGGTCGGCGAACCGAGCTTGGCGCCGGTGGTCCGGGAATTCACTCAGATCTACACGCGCGCACGATTTGGCGGGGTGCCTTGCGATACGTTGCGATTGCGCGGGCTTTTGGACCAGGTTCGAGCTTCGCGGCGGTAGCTCAGACTTCCGTCTGTAGTTTCTCCTTCAAGATTCACTTTCCATACTCAGGCGAGGTAGAGCCTCTCAGGTTAAAAGCTGTGCCACGGGTGGCGTGTTACACTAGAGGTTTGCGGGGAGCCGCAAATTCATTGCTTATGACTAAGGTCGGATTCATCAGTCTGGGGTGCCCGAAGAACCTTGTGGATAGCGAGGTGATGATGGGCATTCTTGCGCGCGAGGGCTACGAATTGACGCCGCGCGCAGACGAAGCTGAGATTTTGGTTGTGAATACGTGCAGCTTTATCGAGCCGGCGCAGAAGGAATCGGTGGACGCGATTCTGGAGATGGCCGAGCATAAAAAGTTTGGAGCAGCGAAGAAATTGATCGTGGCGGGCTGCCTTGTGGAATGGTACCGCGACCAGATTTTGGAGCAAGTGCCGGAAGTGGATGCAGTGGTGGGGACCGGCGAGGTGGAGCGCATTCTGGAGGCGGTCGAAGGCGATCTGCGCATCCTGCCTGCGGAGCCGCCAGCGTTTCTATACCACGATCTTACGCCGCGGGTGATCACTACGCCGCGACATGCCGCGTACATCAAGATTGCGGAGGGCTGCGACCATCCGTGCACGTTCTGCATTATCCCGCAACTGCGCGGGAAATTCCGGAGCCGGCGTTTCGAGTCGGTGGTGCGCGAGGCGGAAAACCTGGCGGCATCGGGAGCGCGCGAGATCACGCTGATTGGGCAGGACACCACGTCGTATGGCGAGGATTTGGGTTTGCGCGACGGGTTGGCGCAGCTTCTGGAGCGTTTGGCGCAGGTGGATGATGTGCTGTGGGTCCGCTTTTTGTACGCCTATCCGAATCGCGTCACGCAGAGATTGCTGGACACCCTGGCGGCGCATCCGCGGCTCGCGAAATATATGGATATGCCGCTGCAGCACGCCAGCCGCAACGTGCTGGCGCGCATGAAGCGTGGGTCGCATGGCGATGCGTTTCTAAAATTGCTGGAACGCATTCGGGCGACGATTCCTGGCGTCACGTTGCGCACTTCGTTCATCGCAGGTTTCCCGGGAGAAACCGATGCAGACTTCGAGGAGCTTTGCGATTTTGTGAAGGCGGCGAAACTGGATTGGATGGGGGTGTTCGAGTACTCGGACGTGGACAATGCCGGGAGTTATGGACTGGACGCCAAGGTAGATGCGGAAACCATCGCGGGACGCCGCGACCGGTTGATGGCGATCCAGAAGAAGGCTTCGCGGGAGAAGCTGCGCGCGTTTAAGGGTCGCGTGGCGATGGCGCTGGTAGAAGGGCCGTCGAAAGACAATCCGCTGGTGTGGGAGGCGCGGCTGGAAGGCATGGCGCCAGATATTGATGGCAAGGTCTATTTGACGGACATCGAACTGCAAGACGGCCAGGCGGCGGTGGCGGGCGATGTCGCGCGCGTGGAAATTACCAAGACGGATGCGTATGACTTGATCGGGCGCGTGGTCGAGATCCTGCCGAGACCGGCGGCGCGCCCATTTGCGGGGGTGCCTCCGATCCCGCCGGCGGAGACTTTAACTCGCATCTCCACGGGAGCAGCCCTGCGCGTCTTAGGGTAAGATTGTTTTTCCATGCAACGCCGGTGCCCGATTTGCAAGACTTTGACGGATTCAGCGACGAGTGCCGATTTCCCGTTTTGCAGCGAGCGTTGTAGATTGATTGACCTGGGGAACTGGGCGTCGGAGAAGTACGTCGTGTCCGAGCCGATTTTTGACGAGAGTGACGACGAGCCAGGCGAATCGCCGAATGCCGATGACATCAAGCACTGAAGCCGGGCCTTCAACGCAAGCGAACCAAACGGGGCCAAACGGCAAGAAGCCCAAGCTGGCCTACGCGATCGCGACCGCCCTGGGAGTAGGCTACTTACCAGCGCCGGGGACGTTCGGGTCGCTGGTGGGCGTTGTGACCATTGTGCTCTGCGCAATCTTCTTTCTGCGCCCGACGTCGCTGGCCGGATTGTCTCCGTATCATGTTCTGTCCGACGCCCGATTCATGGACAAGCATTTCCTGGTTCCGGGCAGCGATATTCACAATACGATGCTGTGGTTGCCGATCTTCTCCGCGGCGGTGCTGTTGGTGATTCTGGGGGCGATCGGGGTGTGGAGTTCCACCAGGGCTGCGGCATACGCGGGGATCAAGGACCCGCAGTTCGTGGTGATCGACGAGGTCGCCGGGCAACACTTGACCCTGTTGCTTCCGCTGATTCCCATCGCGCTGCCGAATCTGCACTCGCACATGGATCTATCCACGTTCGCGATTTTCTCGGCTTTGAGCCTGGTGAACTGGAAATATTTGCTGTTCGGGTTTGTGTTTTTCAGAATATTCGATATTTGGAAGCCGTTCCCGGTGCGGCGGCTCGAAAACCTTCCGGGCGGCTGGGGCATTATGGCGGATGACTGGGCGGCAGGGGTTTACGCCGCCATACTGTTGCGCATGGCACTCCACTTTAAGCTGATTGATCTGCTATGAAATTCGGATTGGGGTCTTCGCTGGAGAAGAACGGTGTTCCCCGGATCGATCGAATAGTTCCCGCAGCAGCGATTCCTGGCGGTGAGGTGGTGATCTACGGAAGCAGTTTCGCGTCGCGGACCGGGGCGCGTCCAGTGGTGCACTTTGGTGAGGCGGATGGCAGCCTGATGCTGGCGACGGACAACCGGCTGATTGCACGGGTCCCGGACAGCGCGAACGGCGGCACGGTAAGCGTCGCCAACGCGAATGGAGAGAGCCAGCCGCATCCCATCGCGGTAGGCATGCAAATCGCGGATAACCTGCATCCGGTGGGAAATCCGGCGGTGGACGCAAATGGAAATATCTATGTGACGTTCAGCGGGCCGCGCGGGCAGCGGGTTCCGGTGTCGCTGTATAAAATTACGGCGAACTACAACATCAAGCCGTTTGTGACTTCGCTGATCAATCCGTCAGGATTGGCGGTCGATCGCGCGGGAAATCTTTTTGTGTCGTGCCGCAACGACGGGACCATTCACCGGGTCACGCCGGATGGACGAACCGAACAGTGGATCGAGGGCATGGGGATTGCCACGGGCATCGCATTCGATCGCGAACAGAATCTATACGTCGGCGATCGCAGCGGAACGATTTTCAAGATCAGCCCGAGCCGCGAGATTTTTGTTTTTGCGACGCTAGAACCGTCGCTGGCCGCGTATCACCTGGCGTTTCATCCGAGCGGCGATCTGTATGTGACCGGACCGACGACTTCGAGCTACGATCGCGTTTACCGCATCACGACCGGCGGCGACGTATCGGTCTTCTATCGCGGGCTAGGCCGGCCGCAAGGATTGGCGTTTGACCGCGACGCGAACCTTTACGTGGCTGCGTCGTACGGCGGGCGGCGCGGGATTGCGCGCGTCACCCCGGACGGGCAAGCGGAAGTGATTCTTAGCGGGTCGGGACTCGTCGGCCTTGCGCTGCAGCCTTCGGGACGCGCGATCCTAACCACGAACGGGGCGCTCTATACTTTGGATTGGGATGTGCGCGGCCTGCCGCTTCTCGGATAACTAACTGAATGAAAGCTGAGATCATCGCCGTTGGTTCGGAGTTGCTGACGCCGGACCGGCTTGATACCAATTCGCTCTTCCTCACGGCGGAGTTGAATGGTATTGGCATTGAGGTGGTTCGCAAGACGATAGCGGGCGACGATCGCGATCTGCTGAGTGCGGTATTTCGCGAGGCACTGGGCCGCGTGGAGCTGATCATTGCATCGGGGGGGTTGGGGCCGACGCAAGACGACCTGACGCGGGAAACGGTTGCCGAGCTGCTCGGCCGTAAATTGAAGCGCAACGACGCGATCCTGCATTACATCGAGAGCCGCTTTCGCAGCCTGGGCCGCGAGATGCCGGAGTTGAACGTGCGTCAGGCGATGGTGCCGGAAGGCGCCGAAATTCTAGAGAATCCGCGGGGGACTGCGCCGGGATTGTGGCTAGAAGATGCGGGACACATTATCGTGCTCTTGCCGGGACCACCGCGCGAGTTGAAACCGCTGTTTCGCGATCAGGTTTTGCCACGTCTGGAGCGCCGCGCGTCCGGGGTGCGATTGTATCAACGCGAGATTCGCGTGACGGGACTGGGCGAATCGCACGTGGAACAGCGCATTCTGCCGATCTACCAGCGCTACCCGGAAGTGACCACAACGATTCTGGCGGCTCCTGGAGAGACGCAGATTCATCTGCGGATCTGGACCGACGATCCGTCGCATGCAAAGAAAACGCTGGACGAAATCGTGCAAGGATTTGAGATCGCGCTGAGCGACCGCATCTTTAGCGAAGATGGCAGATCGCTCGAGGAAGTCGTGGCCGAAGAGCTGACTCTGAACAATGCGACCATCGCGGCGGCGGAAAGCTGCACCGGCGGATTGCTGGCCCAGCGGTTGACGAGCATCGCGGGCAGTTCGTCGTATTTTCTTGGCGGCGTCGTCTGTTATAGCAATGAGTTGAAGACCATCTGGGCGGACGTGCCACCGGAGATGATATTGGCGAAGGGCGCGGTGAGCGCCGAAGTTGCGGTGGCGCTGGCGGAAGGCATTCGGCGGCGGGTGGGCAGCACGCTAGGCGTAGGGATTACTGGCGTTGCGGGGCCCGGCGGCGGATCGGAAGAAAAACCCGTGGGCACCGTGCACGTGGCGATTTCGCACGCGGGCGGCGTCAAGGAACGCGGCATGCGCTTCCCGGGCGAGCGCGAAAATATCCGCTGGCAGGCGTCGCAGGCCGCCCTGGACTTGGTGCGCGTGCATTTTTTGTATAACGCGCAAAATGGAACAAAGTCATCGACGAAAAAGGCTTGAGCGGTGCGCCTGTTCGTTGCGTTGGAGATGCCCCCGGCCGTCCGAGAGCAATTCGCAGCGTTGATCAACGAATTGCGCGCGTTGGACTCGAAATCTTCCGCTAAGAAGCCACGTTGGGTGCGCCCCGAAAATCTGCACGTAACCCTGAAATTTATAGGCCACATCGATCCGGCCATTTTGGATCCGATTCGCGCCACTCTAGCGAAGCTCTGCTCGAATGGACCGGTAGACCTACGCTTTCGCGGTTTGGGTTTCTTCCCAAACGCCAAACGTCCCCGCGTTCTCTGGGCGGGCACTGCCGCTTCGCCGAACCTGAGTTCGCTTGCCCGAGATATTGATGCCAGCCTGGCGAAACTTGGGATCTCCGCCGAAGAACGCGCGTTTACTCCCCACTTGACGCTGGCGCGGTGCGACCCGTCCGCGATTTCCGCGGCGATGGCCGGAGTGGTCGAGAGAGATTCCGCACGCGATTTCGGCGGGTTGCGCACAACGCAATTCCATTTGATCGAAAGCAAGCTGAAAGCTTCCGGAGCGGAGTACACTTTGCTGCAATCGTTCGTATTTGCGGCGGAGGCATGACGGCGCATGCGTGAAGTGTCCCTGAGCTTGATGTGGATTCCGGTCGCGGCATATCTGATTGGCTCAATTCCATTTGGCATCCTGCTGGCGAAACTGTTCGGCGTAGTGGACGTGCGGAAAGCGGGCAGTGGCAATATTGGCGCGACGAACGTAGCGCGCGTGGCCGGGCCGCTTCCCGGCATTTTCACGCTGGTGCTCGACGGAGTGAAAGGCGCCGCCGCGGTGTGGCTTGCAGCGCGGTTTGCGAACGAAAGCGCCCTGTGGATGACCGTCGCGGGACTTTCCGCGCTGCTTGGTCACTGCTTTCCGGTATGGTTGCGCTTCCGCGGCGGGAAGGGCGTTGCGACCGCCGCCGGAATGTTCCTGGCGCTATGTTGGCCCGCGGCGCTGGGCGCGATCGGCGTCTTCATCCTTGTTGTGCTGTTTTCGCGCTTCGTGTCTCTAGGTTCCGTATCGGCCGCCGCGGCGATGCCACTACTCATTTACCTGTTGTGGGCGCCGCACCACGCGCCGCCGCCGGCGATTACGTTTGGCGCATTTGCGGCGGCCATGCTTGTGGTGTACAAGCACGACGCCAACATTCAACGATTGGTGGAAGGCCGGGAGCCAAAGTTTTCCTTCGGCAAAAACAAGGACGGCGAGTGACACGCGTCGCGATACTGGGTGGAGGAAGTTGGGGTACGGCCCTGGCGATCATCCTTTCGCGAAGCGCAAGACCCCACGAGATTTCTCTATGGGTGCACGATGGCGCGTTAGCGTCGGCGATGCTCCGGGAACGGGAGAATCGCGCGTACCTGCCGGGGATGGCGCTGCCAGAACAAATCCGTATCACGCACGACATCGGTGTGGCGCTCGCTGACGCTCAAATCGTTCTGGGAGTCGTGCCATCGGCTCACACACGGGCGGTCTACTCGGCGGCAGCGGACTATTTTTCGCAGCGCGTAATCCTGGTCAGCGCCACGAAAGGGCTGGAGCCGGCCACGCACAAGCGTGCCAGCCAGCTCATGGCAGAGGTGATTCCCTCTTCACTCGAGCCACGGATCGCGGTTCTCTCCGGGCCATCATTCGCCGCGGAAGCAGCGCGCGGGGAGCCCACCGCGGTGGTGTTGGCGTCCCAGGATGCGGCGCTCGCGTCGGAGTTGCAGGAGGAATTCGCGGCGCCGAATTTCCGGCTGTATACGAACAACGATGTGCTCGGCGTTGAGCTTGCCGGGGCGATGAAAAACGTAATCGCCATCGCCGCAGGCGTATGCCAAGGGATCGGCCTGGGCAGTAACCCGGTGGCAGCCTTGATCACGCGAGGGCTTGCGGAAATGTCGCGCTTATCGAGCGCGCTGGGTGCGCGGCCAGAGACTTTGAGCGGGCTGGCCGGGCTGGGCGATCTGGTGCTGACGTGTGCGGGGGCGTTGAGCCGCAATCGCCAGGTGGGAATCGAGCTGGGCAAGGGTCGTTCGCTGGCTGAGATCCTGGGTGGGATGCGCATGGTCGCCGAGGGCGTCGGCACGGCGGCGGCGTTGTTGGCGTTGGCCGGGGAAAATAATGTTGAACTGCCCCTAACGGCGCAGGTGGAAGCGATCCTGCATCACGGAGAATCTCCGCGGGAAGCCATTCGCGCGATCATGGAGAGGCCGCAGCGGAAAGAGTAGACGTCCTCTGTGCGCCATCGCAGCGATGCCCTCTTCGTCATTGGGCCTCTTCCAGCAAAGTTGCAATCTTCCTGATTCGCCGCGATTCAGCCGCTGTGCCAGCGGCTGCCAGCGAGCCTGTCCGTGGTACTAACGGTCCAGTTGCACATGCGCGTCGCCTGTACTTACGGACGGGCGATCTTCTGCGGCGGTTTCCCTAGACTGGTAGCAGGACGATGTCTGTCAAAATCGCATCTTCGTGGGATCGACTTCGCGCGGGCCGCGTGCGAATCCTGTGGCTTGTGCTGGGCGCGATGCTGCTGGTCAGCGCGGTGCCGATCGGTTTGTATCACCGCCAGGTGCTGCAGCTGAGCCAGGAAAAATTGGTGGACACCGAGCTTGTGCAGCAGGCCGATCTGACGCGCTCCCTGGCGCGGGAAATTCAGCTGTTTGAAGCGAATCTGACGCAGCAACTGGTCAGCGAGCGGCAGATTCTGGCGCTCATGGGCTTGAGTGACAATGTGGAAGACCCCGTCGCGGAGCCCAAGGTCACGCGTTTGTTGGAGAACTTTGCCGAAAGCAACCGGGAGACGTTTCTGTATCTGACGGCGGTCGGCAAGAACGGAAAAGGCACGGTCGCATCGCAAGGAAATTATCGCGCGGACCTGGATCCGTTTGTGGCGAAGGCTCTGCAGCGGGCATTTGCGGCGTCGATGCAATCGGTGAAATTTCGCAGCGATCCCCTGGCGCTGGCGCCAGATAACCGGCCCGCTTTCGTCATCGCCGTGCCGCTCAAGGATATCAACGATAACTTCACGGGCATGCTCGCGGCGGTCGTATCCCTTGACCCCATCCTGCAGCAGTTGCAGAACGCCAGCGTGCGCGGCCGAACCGTTTTCGTGATTGATCACTTCGGGCACATCGTGGCGCACCCAGACTCGAAAAACTTCGTGCCGGGAACAGACGTGAGAGCCGATTACTCCAAAGTCGTGGAGCAGGTTCTCACGCTGCCGCAGGAGCTGCGTACTACCGCCACGATTCGGTTTGTACAGAAGGAAAATAATCGCCAGGTGGAGATGATCGGAACGTACAGCACGTTCCCGGAAGTGAATTGGGCGGTCATTGCGCAGCGCAGCCTAAAACAGGCTCGGGCGGACGCGGGCGTAAACGAACTGAACAGGCAAGCGCTGGCGTTCGTTACCGTGGTTATCTTGGCCGCGATCCTGCTCGGATACTTTTTCGCCGTGGGCATCAGCGGACCGATTCGCGGCCTGGCGGCCTCCACGCGCGCCATCAGCCGCGGCGAATTCCACCAGCGATCGGCGGTGCGCGGAGCTTCGGAAATCAGCGAGCTGGCTGAAAATTTCAACAAGATGGCCGGCGACATCGAAGAATACATCGAACGGCTGAAGGAAGCGGCCGAGGAAAATCGCGAACTCTTTATCGGGTCGATTCGGATGCTCGCCGCGGCGATCGACGAAAAGGATCCGTATACGCGGGGTCATTCCGGCCGTGTAGCGAAATACTCGACGATCATTGCGCAGGAATTGGGTCTGTCCGATCAGGAACTCGACACCCTGCGCATCTCCGCGCTGCTGCACGACGTCGGCAAGATCGGCGTGGAAGATCGCGTCCTGAAGAAGCCGGGAGCGCTGACGCCGGAAGAATTCACGCTGATGAAGCAGCACACCGTGAAGGGCGCAAATATCATGCGTCCGGTTTCGCAGCTGAAAGATATGCTGCCGGGAATCGAACTGCACCACGAGCACATGGATGGGCGAGGTTACCCGTATGGCTTGAACGGACCACAGATCCCGATGATGGCCCGGATCATCGGCGTAGCCGACACGTTGGATGCCATGACTACCAATCGGCCGTATCAATCGGCGATGGACCTGGATTACGCGCTTGGCAAGATCAAGGCGCTATCGGGTTCGAAATTCGATACGGTCGTAGTGAATGCGCTCGACGCCGCCGTTACCAACGGGAAGTTGCGCCTGAGCGCGGTCGAAGTTCAAGTCTAGAGTGCCCTTCGCGTCGTTCGTTCCTCATGGCCAAATCGGGACGCTGTACCCCGAATTCAGGAAGACTATGGATCAGGAATTTCCACCTACGCCTGTAATTCGCGTACCGTCGAACTTCGTAAATGAGAAGCCTTCAAACGATTCGTTCCAGCACTGCGCCATATCCCTGAGCATGGAAATCGCGACGGCCTCGCCAAGGGGTAGCGAATCCGCGTAGTCGTAGCGCCAATGAACGGCTGCGTGAGCGCGACCCATGCCGATGTTGGCGGCGAGCTTGTTCATTTCGCCGCCGATGGTCAGTTGGTCGCGGTCAGTTCCGCCATAAGGAACCAAGGAGAAGCCATCCTCGCTGGCCTGCGAGATGGTGATGCCTGGCACAGAACTCAAGGCAGCCGTGTCATCGAACCACGCCTTTACGATCGTGGCGCACGCCCCGGCGACGGTGGCGTGGCCTTGCCCGTACGACGGATGCTGCGGGCAGCCCTCGGGAAAGGCATGCGGCATAAAGTAGGCGTTGTGTCTGGCGAAGACTTGCGCCACCGCCTGGGAATTCAGAACGTCGAGATGCAGCGGGTAATTTGCCTGCTTCGTCTTGTTCATATGCACCAAGCCGCCGAATGCCTCGGGGCGCAGGTGGCGGTGGACGAACCATTTCATGTACCACACGGCTTTGAGCGCGCGCTGGGAGACTTCGGCCACGAGCGCTTTGAGGTGCGGCGCGCCGAACGTGCCGAAGCCAGTTTGCGTGCGCGAATTCACATAAGGGTTGTTCGGGTCGAGTGGAGCGCCCTGGTCGACGAGAACCAGGCAGGCGTTGAAGTAGGCTTCAAATAAGACGTCAACGTGAACGTAGGCCGAAAGGCCTCGGCCATTGCGCATGTGCTGGGGATTGGGATCGATTTGATTGGAACCGAAAGGAACTTGGCCGTTCTGCACCGCCAGCCATGAGGATTGATCCGTCATGTAATCGACGCCGGGCCCATACGTGGTGAGAAGCTGGGTGACGGGCACCGCACCGTAGTTGAACGGCAATAGCAGAAATTGCGAAACGTAAGGGCCGAGGACATCGCCGGCGGTGAAGCCACGGAACAGGTTCTGCGGAGTGACGGGTTTCGGGCCATGGAATGCCGCCAGGGAGTTCAATTCGGCGATCGCCGCGGTGGTGAGCGGCTCGCTTCCGTATTGCGTGAAGTTCACATCGCGGCACAACGCCATCCAGTAGTTTTCGACCGCGGCGTCGGCGATGTCGCGACTTGCGACGGACGGAGGCGTGCCAATCGCCAGTTGGTGGGAATCGGTCCCTTCCAGATCGAAGGCCAGGCCAGCTTGAGGGTCGATCAAGGGAACCCTTCCGCCGAGCTGAATTTGCTCGAATAGCCGTGGATCTCCGTTGTTCACGGCCCTGAGGAGGCTGGCGTAAGAGGCGGAATCCACTTCGCCGATGCCATTGTGGACGAGACCTTTGGAATAGTTGCCGATATGATTCGGGAAACGATTTTCATCGCCGTTAGTCACTTGGTTCGGAATCCGAACGTTGAGTTCCGCTTGCGCCGCGCTAACGCGGTTGTTGAAAGACCTAAGGGCGCGGCCCCGAGTATTGTTTCCGGACTCAAATGGACCGAGCTCTTGCGCTGCCGCCGCGGCTGTCGGAGCGGAAGCCATCACGCCTGCGGCGAGCGTCGCAGCGGCCGCCCCGCCAACCTGACCTAAAAACGCGCGGCGGGTGGAACCGTTCTTGGGTATTTCAGCGGCGGGATTCTCGGGTTCCTGGCCATTGGATTCCGCACGCTTTGGTTCCGTCATTTGCGTCTCCTCCGATTTTTCCGGCGAACGGGACGACTACCAGAAACCACATAAGGATGGGTATTGAGAGGCCAATGGAACCGCGCGATACGACAACAGGGTCCGATCGGCAAGAATCTCTTTAAGCGATAGGGGCCTGGAAATTGTTTTCGAGGCTATCTTAGCGAGGGTCCAGCAACTACTGTCCCTTCGGACAGTTTTGGTACTGGCCGCAAACGCCCGGCCGGTGAGGAGTCGCCGCTCGCGTTTCCGATGCCCCCTGTCCGCTTCTGCTACAATTTTGTGTTGCGCACAGGTCATTGCGGGCAACCTTATGATTTCACTTTTCGGTAAAAATGAGCCGGAACCTACGCTTCTGGAGAAGCTGAAGGCCTCCGTCAGCAAGACCAAGGCGGCGCTTTCGGAGACCGTTGATACGATCTTTCTGGGCGAGCGAAAGATCGATCCGGCGTTGCTGAAGCAGTTGGAAACGGCCCTGCTTTCGGCGGACTTGGGTGTGCGCACAACGCGCGAAATTCTCGATGCGGTGCGCGAAAAAATGGACCGCAACGCGCTGGCCGATGCGAGCCAGCTGAAGCGAGAGATCAAGTCACATATCGTGCGAATCTTGGCAGCTTCGGCCACTTCTGGAGCCGCCGCGAGTGGCCCGTTGGGTGGCGCGGGAACATCGCCGAACGGCAAAGGGCCGCGCGTGATCTTTATCGTGGGCGTGAATGGCGCCGGAAAGACGACCAGCATCGGAAAGCTCGCCAATCGCTTGCGCAAGGATGGACTGAGCGTCATGCTGTGCGCGGCCGATACGTTTCGCGCCGCTGCGGTCGAACAGTTGGAGATTTGGGCGCAGCGCAACGGCATCGAGGTCATCAAACAGAAGTCTGGGGCCGATCCGGCGGCCGTGGTTTACGACGCTGTAGCGGCGGCGAAGGCGCGCGGCACCGACGCATTGATTGTGGACACGGCGGGTCGCTTGCACACGAAATCCAACTTGATGGCCGAGCTCGAGAAAATGAAGCGCACCGCCGCCAAAGTGATCCCGGGGGCGCCACACGATGTACTGCTGGTGCTGGATGCCACCACGGGCCAGAACGGGCTCGTGCAGGCCAGGGAATTTACCTCCACGGTGCGCGTGACCGGCATCATCCTGACGAAGCTGGACGGCACCGCGAAGGGCGGCATCGTGGTGGCGATCGCGCGCGAACTCGGGCTGCCGATCCGCTTCGTCGGAACGGGCGAGCAGATCAATGACCTGGTGCCGTTTGACGCCGAAACCTACGTCAATTCTCTCTTCGACTAATTCGTGAACGTACACGACATTCGCTTTATGGAACACGCACTGGCCTTGGCCCGCAAAGGCATTGGCCTGGCGAGCCCGAATCCCGCCGTGGGTTGCGTGATCGTGCGCGACGGGGAAATCGTCGGTGAAGGATTTCATCAGTATGAGTGGCGCGATCACGCAGAAATCGTCGCGCTGAAAACTGCGGGCGAGAAGGCGCGTGGCGCGACCCTCTACGTGAACCTGGAGCCCTGCAATCACACCGGGCGGACCGGGCCGTGCTCGGAAGCGATTGTAGCCGCGGGCTTACGCCGAGTCGTCGCCGCGATGCAGGATCCGAACCCCGCAACTTCGGGGCGGGGCTTCGAGCGATTGGAGGCCGCGGGAATCGAAGTTGTTTCGGGAGTGCTGGAAGAGGAAGCGCAGCGCCTGAACGAAGCATTCGCCGGCTGGATTCGCACGAAGAGGCCCTACGTCACGCTGAAATCCGCGTTAACGTTGGACGGGAAGCTCGCGCTTGGGAAGCATAAAAAACATGAACGAACCGAATGGATCACCTCGGAAGAATCGCGAGCCGAGGTTCACCGCATGCGTCACGCATCCGATGGGCTACTGACAGGGATCGGCACCGTGCTGGCCGATGAACCGCTACTCACGGATCGAAGTGGCCTTGCGCGCCGCAAGCAGCTTATTCGCGTGGTCCTCGACTCCAAGCTTCGCATTTCACCCAAAGCACGCATCGTCAAGACCGCGGATGACGACCTTCTCGTTTTCACGGCGGCGACTCTCGATTCGCCTAAAGCACGCAAGCTGCAAAATGCCGGAGTCGAAATAGTGCGAGTCGCAACGTGGCGCGGCGTGGTCGATCTTCGTGCGGTTCTTACCGAACTTGGCCGGCGCGAAATTCTTAGCGTCCTGTTGGAGGCTGGCCCTTTGCTGAACGGAGCCGCGCTCGGCGCAGGTCTGGTGGACAAGGTCACGCTGTTCTATGCGCCACAATTCGCGGGCGAGACGGGCGTTCCCTTTGCGCACATGCCGACGGTTTCTCGCGCCTCTCTCCAGAAGTTGCGCGTTCAACAATTCGGCCCGGACTTCTGTATCGAAGGCTATTTACGTGACGCATATCGCTAGCCGGGGGAGCAAGGTGCCGCTGCCTTGGGAATTGAAATCGTTGTCTTCGGAGCGGGCCGCGGGATTCTAGAAGTTTCTTCGGCGCGAAATCGTCGGGATGTCCGGGAGTCGAAACCTCAGGCGGGCTGCAGCGGGGAAAAGCCCGAATCCACTTTCCTCTTTACGCTGCGACCAACACGATACAGAGAAAATAAAGAACGGCTCACCCGGCATTGCGCTTCAATGGCACAATCGCCGGTCAGCGTGAAGCGCTTTAGCGTCATCGCGCCTTGCGAGCCTGCCTCTAAGGGAAGGCTGTTGCGGCCGGGATAGACGCCAAAACCAAAACGAATTCCAGCGCTGCGTGCCGCATCCACGATGGCGGGCGTTTCGTTGCCGTTTGGATACGCGATGATGGTGGGCGTTTTCCCCGTCAATTTTTGAAGATCGTTCTGAGCTTCTTGAATTTGCGCGCGTACCTCGGCCGGCGAATAGTTCGTCAAGATAGCGTGGTCGGTCGTGTGGTTTCCCAGCGAGATCAGCGAATGAGCGGCGAAATCTCGCAGCTCGAGTGGCGTAAAGGGCCGGTCCACATCGCTCACCGGACGTAGCGCGTCAGCGCCAAATTGCGCACACACTTGCGCTTCCGCTTCCGAGGTCTTGAGGCGCTTGAGCCTCTCGACCATATGCTGGATCTGTTTTCGCGGAATGTCACGCGAATGGGCTTTCCGTTCCAGAGCATCCCACCAGAACGCCTTGCCTTGGATCACATGCTGCGTGGACACAAAAAGAACTGCGGGGACGCGGAACGCCTCGAGCAAGGGCAGGGCCTTCGTGTTGCTGTAGTATCCGTCGTCAAAGGTTACAAGAACGTGTTTGCCGGAAGGATCCAGCCCGCTCGAAATGTCGTTGGGAGAGACAAAGGTGTAGGAGTGTTTCTGGAAGTGATCCAGGAACCGCCGAAACATCTCGACTGTAATTCTTCGGGGGTCGGCTGGTCCGGTGTGCGCTTCCTTTGTGTCCGAAAACAAGCCATGAAAGAGGAAGGTCAGCAACACACCTTCCTCGTTGCCCATCGCCAACGAAGACCGGGCAATAATGCGATCCAGCGCTAGAAGAACCGCTCGGGTGCGCGAGTACATGCTCACCGCGTACGATGCTAATGCGCGATTTAGGGTTTCTCGCAGGTTTTCGCGGCGCCCCGAGTATGGTTTGCCAACGCGGTGCAATTCTGCGCAAAATGGGGCGGCGGCGGACGGGGAAATCTCCGGCTCTAGAGCTTGAGGGGAATAGCCGCCAAAAACGCGCATGTTCACTGGAATCATCGAGCACTCGGGCACCATTGAATCTCTGTCGATCCATGACGATGGAGGCCGAGTCACGATTCATGCGCCGAATGTAGCGTCGTCTCTGGCCGTCTCGAACAGCATCGCAGTAAATGGATGCTGTCTCACGGTGGTTGCGCTCGACAACGAGCGGTTTTCCGCCGATCTATCGGGAGAGACTACGCGCCGCACTTCGTTCGGAGCGGGCGACGCTGGCTTGAGGGTTGGCGCGCGCATCAATCTGGAGCAGCCGCTTACCGCGGGAAAGGAATTTGGCGGGCACTTCGTTCTCGGCCACGTGGATGGAATCGGCCGGGTCGCGCACCTGCGACCCGAAGGCGATAGTTGGTGGTACGGTGTGCGGGTGCCGGAAGAGTTTTCGCGTTACATTGTGCCGAAAGGGTCGATTACCATCGATGGCGTCAGTCTGACGGTCGCGCGCTGGAGCCGTTCCATCGCGGAAATAGCCGTCATACCCTATACCTACGAACACACCAATTTGCGCGATCGAAAACCGGGCGATGCCGTAAACCTGGAAGGCGACATCCTGGGAAAGTATATCGAACGCCATCTGGAAGCGCGCGAAGCCGCGTTCGAATCTCCTTCGTCGCGAACACTTGCACAACTTCGCGAACAGGGCTTCTAAGCGGCTCCGAGGGCGATTCTCCACGCCGCCTATCCTAGCTCGCCGCGTGTGATCTTTTTGCGCGAGCCCCTCGCCAATACAAAATCAATCCCAACAGCGTGGCTCCAAACGCCCCAACGAATAATTTCACTTCAAACAAAAACTTGTTCGCAGAATCGCCGGGTGGCACTGCCGAAATTACAATCGCCGCCAGCACAACCACAAATCCGACACCAGCAGCCATCCAGACCCCGAATTTGCCGCCAGGAATGAGCACCGCTTTTGAATTTGCCAGGCGGTCCGGCAGTTTCGCCAGCTTGATGACCGCTGCGAACATATACAGGAACGGAATGAAGTAGATGATGATAGTGATATCGACCAACACCTGGTAAGCGCCCCGCATGGTTTCGTTGACCTGGCTGAGAAGGAGGACTGCGCCTGACACCACGGCCTGCACGAGAATCGAAACGTAAGGCGTGCGCCACTTCGGATGAATCTTGCCGAACGCTTCAGGCAAATAACGATCGATGCCGACGATGAACGGCACGCGCGCGATGCCCGCCACAGTGCTGCCAACGCCGCCGGCGTTTCCGACCGAGACCAGCATTGCCGCTAAAATCCCCAGAAATCCGACGCCCAGGACCCGCGAACCGACGGTTACCGCGTGAAACACTCCGCTGGTCGGCGCCACGTCTTCCGCGGGCAGCAGCGTCAGCACTGCAACCGTTCCTGCGATATACATCGCGGTGATCAACACACCCGAGCCCAAGACCGCTTGCGGCAATGTGCGTTGCGGGTTCCGCACTTCTTCGCTCATCGCCGATACCAATTCGAGTCCGGTAAACGCAAATGCAATCTGCGACCAGAAATTCACGGTGTCCCAGCTCCAATGCACTTGCATATTCGCCCAGGTGAAGTGGGTGACGCTTCCGTGCCTCATCCACACCAGTCCGGCAACGCCACACAAAATCAACAACGGCAAATACGTGGAGACTCCGCCGGCGTTCTGCAACCACTTTCCAATATTTAAGCCGATAATATTCATCCCTACCGCGACGATCAGGAGTGCGAAGGACACCAGGAGCAGGAAGGTTCGGTCTTGCGAAAGCGTGTCGCCCCTCGGGCCGACGACGTACGCGCTCATAGCAGCGCTGGCCAGAAGTAGCGAGGGAAAATAAAATACCGTGTAGGTCCAATACGTCCAGCCCGCTACGAAGCCGTGAAAATCGCCGAACGCTTCCTTGGTCCACACGTACAAACCGCCTTCAACGGGAAAACGGGAAGAGAGCTCGTTCACGACCAACCCGTACGGGATGAAAAACAAAGTCGCGGTCAGAACCCACAAACTTATCGACGAGGTGCCATTGTGCGCCGCGGCCGCCACCCAGCGAGGCCCCAGCACTGTGGCAATATTGAATAAGAGGACGTCCCAGAACCCCATCACGCGTCGCAGTTGTTTCTTCGCGTCGGGCGTCCCGGGATCGGGCTGGATCACAGAGTCACGTCCAGTTCCGGGATCAGCTCGTCCTGCATGCGGAAATTGTGGAAGAAGGGATCTTTGGAATTTTCGAATTCGGCCCAGGACTCGAACACCGTGGATTTTCCGTCTTGCAAGAAGACGATCATGTCCGCGAGTTTCTTGGCCAGATGCGTATCGTGGGTCACGACGATGGACGTTTTATGAAACGCCTGCTTCAAACGCGCGATCAGATCGCCCATGTGTGCCGCCATGATCGGATCGACCATGGTCGTCGGCTCGTCGTACAGGATTGCATCAGGATTCTGCGCCAACGCTCTGGCGATCGCCACGGCTCGGCGCATTCCCGTGGAAAGCTCGCCAGGCAATTTGTCCAGGACCTCATCGACTTCCAGCATGTGCGCCAGCTTGTTCACATACGCGTCAATATCTTCGGGTGTTAGGCCCGGCTGCCCTTCCAGCGGAAACGCAATGTTGTCAGCAACCGTCAGCGAATCGAACAGCGCGCCCGACTGGAATACCATGGTCACCTTGCGCCGCACTTCGGCGAACTCTCTTTCGCTAAAATCGGTGACGTCTTCCCCATCGATAAAAATGCGGCCGGAGTCTGGCTTGAGAAATCCCATGATGTGCTTCAGCGAAACGGATTTGCCGACGCCGCTGCGCCCCATGATCACGCACGTCTGACCCTTTTTCACCGTGAAGCTGACATTGTTCAGCACGACGTGTTCGTCGAAAGTTTTGCAGACATCGCGAAACTCAAAGAACGGGTTATTTTCGACGACGGGTGGGCCGATAACTGCTTTTTCATCGGCAAGAGGCAGCAAAAGTCCTTCTTTCGGGATGTCGCTCACGCGCGCTCCGCTTCCAGAATTCGCTTCGCCTCTTCGTAATCGCCGGGTGTGTTCATGTTCCAGAAAAGCCGATCAGCGCTATCAAATCGTTTCCAGTGAGTCTCGTCAAGAACTTCCATCGAGAGATGTTTCATGGCCTCGGTCACTTTACGGACGCCCCCTTCGAACGCGCGTTGCAATTTCACCGACGCAATGGTTCGCCAGCACGCACACAACGGCTCCAAGCCATGAGTTGACCTTGGTACGACAACCTCAGCTTCACTCGCCAGCGCTCGTCGGATCATGTATGTCAGCCACGCTCGCGTCAGGAACGGCATATCGCAGCCAATGACGATGTTCCATTCGCCGCCCATTTCTGAGGTCGCGAGCAACGCCGTGATGATTCCGCCCAGGGGCCCCTCGCCGGGCCAGCGATCCGAAACGCAATCAGCGCCGAAGGCCGCATATTTTTCGCGTGAACCGATGATCATCACGGAAGGTGTCACGCCGCGCATCACTGAACATAGTCGCGCGAGCAGGGCCTCGTCGCCAATCCGCGCAAGGGCCTTGTCCCGCCCAAAACGAGTGCTTCCGCCGCCCGCCAGCACGAAGCCGCCAACGTGGGATTGCCCGGGAACTCCTTCACCGGTCACAGGTCACCCATCACGAATCCGTCTCTTCTACAGGCTCCCGCCCCGGCCTCCGAATCCCCAGCTCGCGCAATTTTTCCTGCAAGCTTTGCCGGTGCAAGCCAATCGTGGCCGCCGTTCGCGACACATTCCAGCGATGACTCACCAATTGCTTCGTCAAATACGCGACTTCAAATTTGTGCTTCGCTTCGCGAAAGTCTTTTTCACCCAGGCCCACGTCGGTTCCGTTCTCCGAAGTCCTACTTGTGATCGCCTGCCCCGTTGCCACTTCCTCCGGAAGATCCAGCACGCCGATCTCGTCACCCCGGCACAGGACCAAGCTGCGCTCCAGCGCGTTTTTCAGCTCGCGCACGTTTCCCGGCCAATCGTAACGTTCGATTGCCGCCAAGGCTTCCCGAGTCAGTCGCGCGGTTCGCCCGAGTCGTGACCCGTGCATTTGCAGAAACGCCTCGGCAAGCACCGAAATATCCTCTTTGTGTTCGCGCAAAGGCGGCAGCTCGACGGTGACCACGCGCAGCCGGTAGTACAAATCCTCGCGGAATTTTCCGTTGCGAATCTCCGCCGCTAGATTGCGATGCGTCGCGCTGATCACCCGCACGTCCACCGAGATCGATTGCGTCCCACCAAGCCGTTCGATCGTGCGACTCTCGAGCGCCCGCAACACCTTCGCCTGCGTGACCGGGTTCATATCGCCAATCTCATCCAGAAACAATGTCCCGCTCGACGCCAATTCGAATTTCCCCTTCTTTTGCTGCGCCGCACCGGTAAAGGCGCCGCGCTCATAACCAAACAGTTCCGATTCGATCAACGTTTCCGGCAGCGCCGCGCAATTCACGGCCACGAAAGGCTTCCCCGCGCGCGGCGATCGTGCATGAATTTCCTGAGCCAGGAGATCTTTCCCAGTTCCGCTCTCGCCCAGAATTAGCACCGTCGAATCCGTCGGCGCTACTCGATCCGCCATTTCAAAAGCGCGCCGCATTTCTGCCGTGCGTCCGATCATCTGTCCGAACTGGCCCTCAGCCGTCAATCGCCGCCGCAACGCGTCGTTTTCTTTCTCCAGCGTCGCCAGCTTCAGCAAATTCGCCACGCGCTGCCGCAATTCCTCCAGCTCGAACCCCTTCACCAGATAATCCGCGGCACCCACTTGCAGAGCTTCCACGGCCGTTTTCGCTGTGTCCAGCGCCGAAATCATCAGCACCGGCACTTCATTTCCCTGCTCCCGTATCCATTGCAAAAACGAGATCCCGTTCTGTCCCGGCAGCACTACGTCCAGGAGCAGCAAATCCGGTTGCTCTCGAGGCAATGCCTCGCGCGCGGCTTCCGCCGAATCGGCCTCAGCGATCCGGTATTTCGATTCCAGCGCGCGCCGTAATCCGTAGCGCGCCGCCGGTTCATCATCCACGATTAAAATCGTCTTCATCTTTGCCTCGTGACCTTCTTCGCTGCTTCATCGCTTCTGCTCGGCAAGCTGACGCGAAACCTGGTTCCGCGCCCATCTCTCAAGGGACTCTCCCAATCAAGACGCCCGTGAAATTCCGCAACACGACGTGCGACGATCGCTAAACCCAAACCCGTTCCATGCACCTTTGTTGTAAAAAATGGTTGCAGAAGCTTCTCCCGAGCCGCGGGCGCAATGCCTGTCCCGTCGTCTTCCACCGTCAAAACACACTCACCGTTGCTGGCGGCAGCGCTAACGCGCACGTGGGCGCCTGAGGTGGTTGCCTCTAACGCGTTCACCAACAGATTGGATACAACATCGCCCACCGCCTCCGCGCCCGCAGCCAATTTCACGCCGGTTTCTGGCAGCTGGATTTCCAGCACAATTCCGCGCCGCTCGGCTTCGTGCCGCAGCACGCCCAGAACTTCTTCGATGACCATTCGAGCGTCGCAGGTGGCCTCGACGGTCCCTCCGCGCACAGATGGACGGCTGAATTGCAGCAACTGGCTCAACTTCGCCGACAAACGCCCGATCTCATCCAGCACCATCTTGGTCTCCGCGCGCATGGACGGCGGCAAATCCGGGTTCTCCATCTGCACTTGCAGAATCGTCTTGATGGAGCCGAGAGGGTTCTTCAAATTGTGAGAAATGCTTGCCGCCATCTGTCCCAAAACCGCAAGCCGCTCGCGCTCCGCCAGTTCCCTCTCTAATCTCAGCTTCTCCTCGATCAACAGGCACAGCTCCAAAGCGTTCGGCAATTGCTCGCACAGAAATTCGAATGCCGCCGTCGTTTCGCCCGAGAGGAACGCGCCGTGCGGCTGCACCAGCAGGAACCCATCGGTCTGATCGCCACGCCCGATACGAAACCGGTTCGACGAATTGCCTGCGTTCGCTACGCCAATGTCTCCAAAGTTGGCGGCATTCAAAGCAGCGCCGGTAAGGTCCAAAGCCCGCTCTCGATAGGGTCCAGTCAGAACAACTCGCGCCGAGCCCAGCTCAAACTCCTCCGTCGTGCGCCGCTCGATGAACTTCACGAGTGCGGCGACATCCCCTTGTTTGGCCTCCTGCTGGATCTCCCCGCTCAGCCGCTGGACGCGATCCAGTTCCCGGTGGGCGGTCGCTTCCAGCCTTCTTCCTAGGGTCCGCTGTAACGGCTCAATGAAGGGAACCAGCACGAACAACAGGATCGACGCCGAAGCTTCGGGCGGAAGCACCGGCTCCAGCCAGCCGCTGACACGCCGAACCAGACTCAAGTACAGAAGGGCCAGAAACGTCGCCGAAACCGCGTAGATCAGGTTCTTCTGCCGCCCGATCTGCAGAAAGTTGTGTCGCCATACGAGATAGATCAATGCCCCCAGCGGAGCCACCGGAAGCATTGCCAATGCGACACCCAATTCCTGTGCCGCGGCAGGCGAACCAGGCACATGCAGCACGTGCAGGCTTACGACCATTAGGAACGCAGCCCCGAAAACAACCATCAGGAATCCGTAGAAGCGCCGCTCGGGCTGGTTTGGCGCATTACGGCAAAACCGGAACTCCCAAATCGCACACCACAACAAACTGTAGGCATATACATGGGAAAAATCCTCGCCAAGCGATTTCGCGGGCAGCATGAAATCGAAAGTTCCAGTCGTGATGTGTATGGGAAAGAGCCGAATCGCGAGATGCAGGCTGGCCCCATAGAAGAAAAGCAGTACCGCGTACTTCCAGCGCTTGTTCCGCAGCAGACCGCGCGTCTCCGCAAATTCCATGTGCAGGTGCATCAGTAACCCGGGCACCAGGCACAATCCCACGGTGATGATGGTGATCGCGAATTCCCGTAGCCCGACTGGCGGCACGCCGTAATGAATTTGGGCATTCAGCGCAAGAAGTGATCCGCTGTAGAAAAGAAACAGCGCCAAGCAAAGAAAGAAGAACACGCGCTCGAAGTTGCGCTGCCGCCGGTAGCCGAGAATTACGACCATCCAGAAAAGCTGCGCCAGCGTTCCTGCCGTGAGACCAATCAGTCGGATATAGACGAGAGATTCCATCGGGATTCGTACACAGAAATACTATGCCGGGATACAGGGCACCACAACGGCCAAGTGCCTGATTTTTCTTGCACTATTCATAATATTGATAAATAAAGACTTATCGCCAGAAGACGCGTCTGTAAAATGTTAGTGTGTGTCGCTCAATCCCTTGACATGTCTGGTCTATCTGCTATATTAGCACTCGACTAGGAGGAGTGCTAAATCCCCTTTAGCTCCCCAGTCAACGTTCAATCGCAACTCACCTTATGGAGGGTCTTTAGATGGCAGTGAATCTCACCCCGCTCCACGACCGCGTGGTCGTGAAGCGCATTGAAGAAAAAGAAAGCATTAAGGGCGGCATCATCATCCCCGACTCCGCCAAAGAAAAGCAGCAGGAAGGCGAAGTAATCGCCGTCGGCTCCGGCAAGCGCGAAAAGGGCGAACTGATCCCTCTCGACGTTAAGCCCGGTGACCGCGTCCTGTTCGGCAAGTACAGCGGCACGGAAATCAAGATCGAAGACGAAGAGCTGTTGATCCTGCGCGAGGAAGAAATCCTTGCCAAGTTCACCGGCGCCGCCAAAGCCGCAGGCAAGAAGTAACCGCATCACCCGCCGGTATGTAGGCGCCGGGCTTCAGCCCGGCAAGCGGTTTGTAGTGGCCGATCTTTAGATCGGTGGTTCCAGAATCCGCACGATGCAGCAATAAGAAATCTCAGGAGGAAATACCAGTATGGCGAAGCAGATCGTAACAGGTGAGAATTCCCGCCAAGCAATTCTACGCGGCGTGAATGCTCTCGCCGACGCAGTAAAGATTACCCTCGGCCCCAAGGGCCGTAACGCGGTAATCGAAAAGAAGTTCGGCGCGCCTATCATCACCAAGGACGGCGTGACCGTTGCCAAGGAAATCGAACTCAGCAACCCGCTCGAGAACATGGGCGCGCAGATGGTTCGTGAAGTCGCCTCCAAGACGTCCGACGTCGCCGGCGACGGCACCACCA